>Ga0307515_10000678_pt1 | contig 78439 bp, 44 predicted proteins | sample 17_EM_MG_FD_194513 | JGI IMG/M metagenome (GOLD analysis project Ga0307515, IMG submission 194513) | Populus trichocarpa ectomycorrhiza microbial communities from riparian zone in the Pacific Northwest, United States - 17_EM | ecosystem: Host-associated > Plants > Roots > Unclassified | place...
CGATGTTTATATATATATATATATATATATATATATATATATATATATATATGTATGTATGTATGTATGTATGTATGTATTTGTTTTTTGGCACAACATAGGCTAGTTGATTAATTATAATCTGGGCCACAGCCAGCCTTTGACGAAATCCTGGGGAACCATGAAAAAAAATCCCGTTATCCGGGGGTTAATTATAATTGAGGAACCTGGGAAATCTTTCACAGTTTTTTCTCTTCAGAAACGTGTAGATATTGCAAGAATCATTATTTTTGTCTATCTTTCCTTCTTCTTACACCCTTAATGTAACTTAATTTCCTTACTTTTTAATGATTAAGATTCTTACTACAGTGTGTTTGTAAGAAATAATTCAAATTAATTTTATATGTTTGGCAGAAAGAAGAAGAAACCATCCAATCTATGGATGGATGGATGGATCGGTTCAACAACACCCTAAGGTTGCTGCAACCATCAAAACTAAAAAGAAGCTGTATAAATTAAATGATGTTACAATCTGCTTTTCTTTTCGCGTCCTTCCAAATATTTATTATTATTATTAAATACTTGGAATTAAGGACGAAAAGAAAAGTATTATTATTATTATTATTATTATTGTTATTACTCAACTTGTTTTTTTTTAGAAGAAGCGTCTTTGTCATTCTACGTGTTTATGATTTATCTCTTGTTATTGGTCTGTTTTTTGCCCTACAAAAACCAAACCCTAATCCTGAAGAACCGAAATGTCACGGATTTCAAAAATACGCGTAACGTTAGCGACGCAGTATGCAATGCATTATTAATTAATTTAATTCCCAGCTATATATATATATATATATATATATATATATATATATATATATATATATATATATATATATATCTGCCGCTTTCAAGGGGAATTCTTCTTACAGTTATTGGCAGCTACAACTTACAACCTATCCCCATATCCTGAAATAAATTACAGGGAGAGAAAAGAAAAAGAAAAAAGAAGCATCGGCGGAAGTCAAATCAGAATTATATTTTAGAGGGAGCTAAACTTAAGATGACAAGTCAGGTAAAAATAACAAAATAGTATCACTTCTGAATCATTATATTTTGCAGTTCTCTTTAGAAATAAATAGTAATAGTGATAAAACAAATATGAAAGAAAAAACTTTTTGATATAAACTAAAATGCTAGCCTAAAATAATTTGATGATTTTTAGCTGAAACAAAAGTTATAAGACTCGTGACCTAGCCTAGGATGGTGGATTAATGAATTTTTTAAATTAAAATAATGTTATTTTATATTTGTTTTTAATAAAAAAAATTAAAAATTATTTTTACCCGAATTAACTCGAAATTTTATCATTAGATAGGGTTGATCCCAGGTTATAATTAACTATGGTTGAAACCTTCCAGGATTACAAAAGCTGTCTATTATGAACCTCTATTTTGTTTTTTTTTCAAGAATAAAGAAAGTTGGTGCTATGAAGAAAAATGTAGCAAGTCTAAAAACTTTTATATCTTTTCTTTTAAATTCGAAACATTTTTATGATTTAATTTATACATTTTTTTTGTTCAAAGGTTTTTAATAAATAAGTGATATAAAGTGAAAAAAATAATAGAGAGTTGGATTTTCAATGGCAAGATGAGTATATTGCTTCTATTTTCTCCTAAATCGAAAACGTAGGTAGATGCAGGTTTTTCATATACTTGCATTCATTAGTTTTCAGATCTGGCTCGATTCAAGGTCCAGGTTCCGGGTTTTAACCAGGTTATAGGAGCGTTCGGGTCAATTTTTTTTTTTAATCAAAACGACATCGTTTTAGTAAAAAAAAGACAAAAGTCAACGGATTGCAACCGAGTTTTTGACTGGGTCTTGTCGGGTCAACCTGGTAATACCGGTTTTTCCTTCATCTATTTTTTCTTCAACTCGGCTCGGTTTTAATCTCGGGTCGGCCGATTCTCGGTCGACCCGTCAGGTCGGACCGGATTTCAAAACTATGATTTTTATAACCATCATCCAAATGAATAGGATGAAATGAAGTATATCTTCCATTCATCACGTGTGTACCTGTCTTGATCATGAATTCTTTTCTTTTTCTCTTTTAAATAATTTTATTTTTTAAAATTATATTTAAAATTTTAATACTAAATATAAGTTATTATTACCTATTTTTGGGTCTTCACATAAACAAAAAAATCAGAAAAAAAAACAATACAAAAATTAAAAAAAAATTGAAAAAAAAAATAAAAAGATATATTAGTGAGAAGAATATACCAGAAAACTTAGGAAATTACCGAAGACTGATTGATGAAAATTAAAATATATAAGATTGAAAGAATTGATAGTGTATTTTCCATTGATGAAAGTTCTATTGATAAAGAAAATTTATTTTAAGGAGAAAAATTTGAAATAAAATGTTTAATGACTCAATTGGAATTCTTCAATGTTTAATTGAATTTATTAATGGTTTAATTACAAGAAAAAATAATTTTTAAAGTCAATTTAAATTTTAATTAGAAGAAATTAAAGTATTTTAAAAGAATTACATCAATAATTGTCTAGTTTATATCGTGTATAAATTTATTTATTTTGATAAAAATCGATGTATTATTAAAGTTCCTGTTCCATTAAGTAAATGACAATGTGAAAAAAATGAAGAGTTTCAGAGAATATAAACCAAAATAAATCTAAAGAGAAATTAACAACAAGAAAACCAAAAGAAAAATAGTTTAAGGCATTAAATCTGAACCTGTATAGAAGAATCTACTATTGAAGTTTCTCAACCATGATACCAAACGATGAGGAATAAACTCACAAACATCATTCCAATCTGGTTCCTCCATAGTGAAGATCAACATGTTTCTAGCTAGCAACCCAGAAGATATCATAACATAAAAGAAGAAATGCATTCTTTTCAAATTTACTGGTTGCAAGATGTTTCCATTCCAATAATACATGTTCATCTGTTGTAGAATGCACCAAGTCATTCCTAACCAGTCAATGAATCTACTTCACAATCTCCACAAGTAGTGACAGAGTAAGAAAAAGTGCTAAATAGATTCAAAAGTAACTGCACACAGAGGGCAAAGTGCTTGTGCATCACTGATCATATCATGTCTCCTAACAAGAAAGCCTCTAATGCATAAGCTGTTATTAAGGAGAAGTCAAATAAACATATCAACTTTTGGGGGTGTCAGTCCTTTCCATAATAAAGTAGAAAATCAAGAAACTCCAGGATATTGAATCTGATCAATGTTGTGACGGGCTAACTTAACAGTACTATAGTTACCATCCTTTTCATAAGCCTATTGTCGTGTATCAACTGAATCCGAAAGGGTCAAATTATGCTCCATAATCAACCTCAAAGATTGCGTAGCATCAAATTCTACTGGACGCAAAATCCTCCTCAAAGTTAAAACTCAAATTCACAGTAGTACTATTTAGAACACATACATCTACAATAACAACATCTTGTTGAATAGAAAGACTATATAATATATAATCTAGGAAATAAATCTTGCAAAGATTGTCCTTGTACCCAGCAATCAGTCCAGAATCTAGTTCTCTTTCCATTCCCAACCTTAATACAACATCTCTTCTTAAAGGTCTCTGAAATTGGATCGTTATTTTTGACAGCTGAAAATATGCCATTCGAGATTGGAGGCAGTGAACAATAAAAAACATGAAGACCATTGTGAATTGTAGGCCTTTACCCGTGTAAGATAAATTGTTTTCATCTCCCCGAATCATCCTCACCAAGCCTCCAAGTCCACTTGAAAAATAGTGCCTATGTATTGAGGTAAGAACCCGAAGGATACCTTATTTGGAAGTAGGAAGATAGACATATAATAAAATTGTAAGAAGATTAAGACTGATTTTATGAGACATAAACGACCAGCCAGACTCAAAAGTTTACCTTTCTACTTTGCCAAACTTGCTCTGATCTTAGTAAGAACCGGCTTCCAAGTTGAATTTTTTACTTGGATTAGCCCGTAATGGTAAACCAAGATATTTACAGGGAAAAGAGACACTACGAATAGTCAAAATATATAGTCTCATAAGACTATATAAGTCAAAAGCTGTATGGAAATCAATTTTGAATAAGAATCCATGGCCTCCCCTTCTTCTAAGTCCACGAACCACTTCATTTCCTATCAGAAAGCCATTAAGAATTTGTCTTACTGTCACTGATTATTCCCGGCAAAACCACTTAAAAGCCGAGAGGATAGCAACTTTGCCACAATTTTATAGAGTCCATGAATGAGGCTAAGTGGTCGGTATTTTGAAAATTCATTGGGGGAGTGCTTTCTCGGAATTAGTGCAGCAATACTTAATTGATGGTGAGATATTACGTATAATACAAAAGAGCATAACATATTATATTCTTAATCAATAATTATTTATCATTATTACCATATTCATAGTTATAAATTAAATTTCAACTACAGAGAAAAGTTATAAACTTAAATCTATTTTTATAGGGTTCGCAATAAAACATTATAATAATAATAGTTAAACCTATTAAAACATTAAAGAAATATTTTTTGTTTATTTCTAAATTAAAATTTAATGTTCCAAAGTTCATATATAGATATTTGCCCTCGGAATCTCACAAATTTCTGAGCCGTCATCTCATACACAAACCATATATTTTTTTTAAAAATTTTACTTGTCATGCATTTGCTTTGTGACAGAAATTAGTAAACGAACCACACATCAAAGTTCATCCACATAAATCCCTGGGTTTGACACAATATAAATAGCTCCAAATTGCTGGATGCCTGCCCTGTTTTGGACACACATACACACAATTCAACCGAACAGTGTCAGTGTAGCCAATCTTGACTAGGAATACAATTGACACCAACCAAAAAAAGTGACCATTCCTTTTCATTTCCCATCATGTTAAGTACAAGTCCAAATCAAATAGGCCTGAAAATCAGTATAATTCCAAGCCCAACTCTATCCGCCAACCCAAATTCCTTTTCTAACCAATTCTAATAATTCAACTTTTTTTTTCCTTGGCAATACTCCCCCCCTCCCCACTCCATAATAAATAGTTTAAAATTTGTCCCCTTTATATATATATTGGATATGTTTTCTTGTTTCCATTGATGTTCATCTATTGGTTCCAATGGTGTTATTTGTTGGAACTTGGAGTGGATTTTTTAATACATTAAAATAATAATAAAAAAAAGTAAAATATCACAATCTAAATAAAAAAATAATATATTTTATTGAGTCGCAAACGGTCATATGTCTCACATACACTTTTTAATTCTTAGATGACATCGCTTAAATTACAAAAAAAGATACATCAAAGTTCTGATAATAACATTATTAATACTATAAAAAAATCATTATTAATAATTAAATTGTGCTACTTTTTAAAATAATTTTTGAATTGTATTTTTTTCTGCATGCTAAAAAAAACCCTCCCTTTGATTGCATTAATTTCACAAACAAATGCAAATTTTGTAGGAGTCGTATCATTTGACAGTTGAATCGGTTTTGTGAGCTGCTCCAACACTGCATCATAGGTCTGATCACCCGAATACTGTTTGGAAATAAAGTACAATCCATGTTTTTAAAATTTTAATTTAATAACTTTTAATGTTTTTGGATTATTATGATATATTAATATTAAAAATAATTTAAAAAAAATAAAAAAATATTATTTTAATATATTTTTAAATAAAAAATATTTTAAAAAACAATTTCATTCATTGAACACAATTTCACACCAACTCAGACAGGAGACAACGAAGACCTTGTGCAGGCTTGCAGCATCATCTTTTCCCTCATTATGAAGGTAAAGCCCATGCCTAATCGTGGATCCATATTCATTACAGGCCCAATAATCTTAACCCCCAACTCCATATTGTTAACTTTAAGCAACTATGAAACCGTGAAGGTCCAATTTCTTGCAAAGACCAAGAGAAATCTGAAGCCTTCTTTTTTAGCTTAGGTCTACAGTAAATGACACTGTTACGTTGTTACAGGGGCTAAAGCTCCTCCTCAACAGCCAGCCAGCCAAAACATGGATATAAGCCTCCTAAAATTGAAAGGTGACTTGAGCTTGGGCAACAAGGCAAAATAAAATTTGAAAATTAAGAAGAGAGAAATATGCTCCAGGTTTGCTTGGCTAGGAATCCAAATGGCTTTTTTAAGCTCAACAAGAAAAGAATCGATTCTTCAAAAACCCATTCCCCCAATAGAATAATAAGAAGAAAAAAATCATGCCCATTTCCCGCTATCTTTTCTTTTCCACCAAACAACGCCCAGGACAGTGTCTCAATCTACTCCGAAGGTCCTCTCTCTTAAACCCTTTAAACCCCTTTTTATTATTTTCTTTTTTTCTCTAGTTGATCGAGAAGGGTTTGTGTGTGTGTAGCAGTTACTCTAGTTTTTATGTTTCTTTTCATATTTAAGTACGTGTGTGATTTCTTGGTAAGGGTTTAGGGTTTATTTTTCACAGAATGCATTTTAGTTTATATATTGCTTGAATCGAAGTCCGTGGAGTTCATTTTGCTGTTTTTTCATACATATATTAAAAATTGTTGGGTTATCTCTTGCTGCAATTTAATTGAGCATTATTTAGTGAATGTCTGTTCTTTACATTTATAGGCTGAATTTAAACACAATTATTGGTGAAGTTTGTAATGTTTTTTATTTTCTCTGTTTTTTGGGGCATTTTGAGTATATGTTGAATCATGTGTGATTGGTGTAGGCTTGGTCCATCAAAGAGGGTTCAATCTAGCTGTTTTTCCAAATCAACAAACCAAAATCACTGGAAGCGTCCTGTACCGCAAGTAAAAGTAGAACTGAAGGCTCCTCGTTTCCTTGTCATTGTATGCTGCTTAGCCTCTTCATTATCACCAATTGATATGTATTGGTTCTCGATTGAATGTGCCATTTTAAAATATGGTAGATTTTGATTGTTTGGTGTTGGTTTTGATTTAAAAGGAGGATTCTGCATTTGAAACTAAAAATGTTGTTAAAATGTGTAATTTTGCAGCCAGCTGCTGTACTAGGATTTGTTGGATTGGCAGCTTTTGTGCATTATAATGACGAGAGGAGAGCGGTTCCAAAAGGTACTTTTTATGCTTTATTATTATCAAATGACTGTTTACAATGGGTCTGAAATTTTATTCGAGAGTGAATATTGGCACTTCCATCATTTGTGGTGATTTCGTTTTGGTTTCTTAGATTGAGAGATTGAATTTCTGGTTCTTTGTCCTGCTTGACAAAGTGGAAAATTCCGAGACCATTGATGATTATTACGAGTTAAACCTGGATAGTAATTACTTTGTAGTTTAGTTAACATTTCCTTGTTCAGCAGTAGCTCATTTCAGTGGTTTGAGGTGGTCTTTTTGGTAACATGTGCAGTTATATGATATTTGCTGAACTTTCTTCGTTATTTAACTTGAGTATAATTATCTGGACTTGAACCATCTGCCAGCCTATAAACTCATGCCTTTTTGTTATCAAGATGCCTATTGAATCTTAAGAAAGATAGAGTGACTACCCTACCACTAACATGGTAAAATGTTGGATCTTTTTTGTTTTCCCTTTTTTGAGGTTTGAACATTGTACTTTGGCAGTATTAAATCAACTAATCAATTTTGAATCCATATTGTTCTTGATTCTATTGTTTTCACTGAGCTCTTAAGAAACTTGAACATGAAACAAGTATAGCACTCCACCAAATTGCATTTCACCTGACATTTATTAAAGAAATAATCAAAAGAAAGAAGTATGGTATTCATTTTGAGCTACTGATAAACTAAACAAGTAGTTACTTATCATGGTTTTTTGGGTTAATAATGATGAACCCAAAACTGATCACAACACACAAATGAGATGCAAGACCCACTAAGATCATCCATAAGTAAAGAAATGCACCTAGTGGTGGCCCAGAGAAAAGGGGTCTCTAGCAAGGCAGTCTATGCAGCAATCCCCTTCTCTATATTTGTGAGTCATCATCACTGTCCAGTTTTGATCCAATCATGTCTTTTAGTGCACAGAACAGCACATTTGTTGGATTAATGTTCTGATAAGTGCATCCAGCAGCACTAGCAAATGTCTTCCAGAATGACCTTTCTTAACCTTATATCCTCCAAAACCGAGATTCTTATTAATGCTCCCCATAACTCCATGTTCTTCGAGGTTCATAATGAAACCACCCAACTTTGTCCTGAAAGGTGCTTTGAAGTAGCTAACTTGCCAGTGGCAGAGCTGTCGCTTTGCCTCCAAGGGGGACTGGAACAAATTGATTATAAAATTATATTTTCCTAAAATTGAATAGATGAATTAAAGTTCTAGTTGCTTTGTGCACGAACAATCAATATCAGATGGGTGGGTATCTTTTTTTTTTCTTTCCAAAGCACAAAAACTGTGTTGCTGTATGTTACTGATAGTTGCAATGGCAAATACATGATTGTCTCGGGGCATGTCAGTTTTGCAGCCTTGAATGATACAAAAGCATCAAGCTAGTCTTTTAATTGGACAAAAGCATACTTGTATATTTTGGGCTTGTGGTGGGCATTTGACTTTGGCCAAAACCTACTGTATATTTTGGTCTTGTGACTTGAGAAAAGATATTGTTAATGCCATAGGATTGGTTGGTTTTATCCCTGTTCAGGAATGAGCTCCTAAAACCTGTGTTTTAGGCTTTCTGATTTGTGTGACTCAAAATGTTGCACTGTGGGATAGCCTTACTCCTATTGTCTGGTTGGCTTCATCTTGGAATGGAACGTGCCTAGGATGGAATACCGAACGTGCACTTTGTGGTCTCTGTGACTGGAGATTTGACTACTGTATGGTGGTCATGTAACTGCTGTGAGGCAGAAGGAAATTCCCTGTTGCCTTAAATACAACTTTTAATGGGCTTTGGGTGATGATCATTTTTACTGAACACTTAGCTCATGCTTCTGGAAGATTAAGATGGAGCTTGATTAGCTTCTTCCTGAAAAGAAATGAAGAACGTAAGCCAAGTGGTCGTGATGTCAGATGCAGAGCAGCTTGTCGAGGGCTTCCTTTTAACCTTGTTCTCCCTCTTCTCTAATTGTATTTCTTTTCTTGTATACTGATCAGGTCAAGGCAGTGATTGCGTCAATGTCAAGGGTCCGATTATTGGTGGTCCATTCACCCTAGTTAACACAGAGAATAAAGTAGTTACGGAGAAAGATTTTCTAGGAAATTGGGTTTTGCTGTACTTTGGCTATACATCCTCCCCTGATATTGGACCTGAGCAACTGAAATTGATCACCAAGGCCTTAAACACATTAGGTATGATGCATTAGTCAGCATAACCTTTTCTCTCTCTCTCTCTCTTTTTATTTGGGGGGGGATGAGTGGTTATAAATCTGACATCTGTATTTATATGGATGTAGAGTCTAAAGAGAATCTTAAGGTTTTGCCAATGTTTGTTACACTTGATCCTCAGCGTGACAACCCCCCACATCTTCGTGCTTACCTTGAAGGTTAGGAATGCGCACGCTACTGCACATGCTTCAGATTATTCCTTATTCCTTAATTGCCTTGTAATAATTGGCTGTGGTAACATATGTTAATGAGCTCTGAACGACTGCAGAGTTTGAATCAAGAATAGTAGGATTAACAGGACCTGTTGGTGCTATAAGACAGATGGCACAAGAGTACCGTGTTTATTTCAGGAAAGTTGAAGAAGAAGGAGATGATTATCTTGTCGAGACTTCTCATAACATGTAAACCCCGAGCTCCTCTGCTGCTTTCTTTTCTTCTGATTTTTAAGTTTCTTTTTTTGGCTAGAACTCAAAAGTGGATTGTGTATCTTAAAAACATGCAGGTATTTGATAAATCCAAACATGGAGGTTGTAAAATGCTTCGGTGTCGAATATAACGCAGAGGAGCTTTCAGAAGCAATAGGAAAAGAATTGAAGAGAACCTCATCATAATGGTTTTGAAATCTCTGATGTGCTCCTAGTCTTCTGGGAATTTTATAATTTTGGAAGGTGTCTAACTAACATTCTTGATTTCTTTTTTCTTTCTTTTTAACAAAGATTTTGTCTAGTTGTTGCATGGGCTTGAACCCTTGACCTTAACTTCAGAATGAAGGTTTTAAGAGGTCAGTAGGTTCTCGATCCCATCTTACATCTTGCTATAATGATATTTCAGACACCTTCCTCCAACCCAGGATCTTCTTTTGACTTGGTATTTTAATTTTGGTCTGTCATAGCGGTATAACTGAAGATAGAAAAAGAAAAGGAAAACGTAAAATTGGGCCTGCTCCTTTATATTCTATATAGGTGGTCAATTTCTTTGTCCTACAAGAACACTTGTACAAGGGAGGAACTTCTATTTTACTGCTGGAAGGTTTGTTTATAAAATCCAGCTTTCTTCATTCGTGCGATGCTCAAGGCCAATGTGCCAACGTGCCCTCCTCTATTCCTCTTTCCCATGTTTCTAATTTATTTATATTTTTTGTGACTGGTTATATAAATCACTATCATAAGCATATCACAAATCTGATAGATGGTTCAATTCAGCTTGATTAAGTCATTATGTCTAGAAATAGTGTTATTTAATTGGTTATTATGTTCCTAGAGGTGTTTAGGATAGTGATAACGATTGTTTTTAATAGTGTTTTTTTTTTGAAAATTTATTAAAATAATAATTTTTTTTTTAAAATTTATTTTTAATATAAGCATTTTAAAATGCTCAAAAACATAAAAAAATAATTTTTTTTTTTAAAAAATTAAGATTTCACTAAACTCCAACTTCACCATTCTCCCGACCAGGCACTTCTGAGCCTTACACCAAAGACATGGTGCATTTATGTGGAGTGGGGCAAATTACAGCAAGTTTTACACTCGTTACAGGAATTTGCAATTATTTTCGAGTAAATCAAGGCAACGTTTTTCAAGTCCCTATCACCGATTATCAATAACCCTTCAACGACTGACACTTTTGGTTTTACACCTAAGACAATGGAGGACTAGCCTAGGCACAAATAACAATAACGTCAAGTTGTGTTGATTTTTGAAAGAGCAACTTCTGCAATGTGCCCAAGCTTGCTTATTGGCCTGTGGTACCTGGATGCAATGCTCTTGGAGAGGTCGATGAATCCACCTAGACAAAACCATGTCGGCAATGGCTTAGTGAGATTCTCAGAGCTTGGCAGCCTAGCTAGATCACCATTCATGAGGTTCTAACATCGTACTATTAATTTGGTAATACGAGTTCCTTCTTCTATTTTTTTCGTTTGTCGATTTACGTGTGATAACTACATGAGAGAAGAGAAGTTCCCATGCCAAAATGTAGGGGAAAGATAGGGGGGAAACTCCTTTTTTTAGCAAAAAATCTAGAGATCTACATCTTACAAAAGACCGGGTCTCTTGGTTCCCTTTTTCCCACCACATAAGAAACACAAAACAAAAGAGAACAGAAAAAATTAAACAATCAAGAACAACTTTCCACTTTTAAATTTTAATAAGATTAAACCAACTGTAAATTTTTTTGCTCTCTCTTTTTTAAATCTTGCAATCCCCCCCCCCCCCCCCCCACATTCATCATGCCATTTCATGTCTTGTCTCAAACAGAAAGAGAGAGAAAACAAAGAGATTCTATGTCCTAGCGGTCACTTAAGGAGACCTAGCAATCCATCTCCAGCTAGCCTATTTTCAAACCCCACGTTCATTTTCTTCTCTATTTCCTCCCATTTTTTCCCTAGCTTCATGCAGGATTTAATCTTCCTGCCTGCCAAAGTCCGTGGTAAATATCTTTATGCAGATTTAATCCATGCCCAATGTCACTTCATCAATAATGTTTCATTAGTTAGATAGCCACCGATGCTGTGTGTCTTTGTTGGTTTGAAAATGTGGCATTCTTCTCTACCATAAAAAGCTGCATTGTCTTTAAGACCCGAGGAGAAAAGCGCTCAAAGGTCAGAACAAAATATGGGAGACATATCGCCCGAAAAGAAACCTGCAGGTTGTGGCCTATTCTCTGTAGTTTTCGGCCGAAGAAGTTTTTGGCCAAGAAGATCAACATCTACAGGTTCAATTCCTACAGTGAATGCAGCCAATTTCACCAGAACTCCTAGCACGCCAAGGAGGCGAAGGAGTGGCTCGGATGATGCTGCATTTCTAGACAATTCGCCTAGTGTAGCAGAAGGGCAGCAAAAATCTATCACAAAGGCTCCTATGCATCCCAAGATCCCCCCTGCACAGAACCAAAACTACGGTAAAAAACTTCCCGAGGAAGCAACCAAAATATCTTCTAATCAAGGCTATGCTAATCAAAATCAAGGTTATAGTAATCAAAATGCATTTGTTAATCAAGGTAGGAGGGTTCCTAAGGAGGCAGTTGGTATTTCCGGTGAGCTCGAAAGCATGATCACTGATCACCAAAAATCTAAAGGAAGCAGCACGCTTGTCCGTGCTTCATCAAGCAATGTGATGCTTTTTGGCAATTTAGGTAACTTGAGGCAAGGAGGAGGTGGAGGAAATACAACTTCTCATAGTGTTCTTGATTACCTTCCTAAGACCGCAAGAGAAGAGGTTGTTTCACCTAATGGAAAATACCCTAATAGTGTAATGGGAAATGTAGTGAAGAAACAGAATGAAGAGAAACCAAACGTAGGTGCGCAGCCTGCTTCAGGTTCTTTATGCCGGGCTCTGTCTACTAGAATGGACCCTGAGCAACTTAAAATGATGGGTAATGAAGATTACAAGAATGGGAATTTCGCAGAGGCATTGGCTTTGTATAATGCAGCAATCTCGATTGATCCTAACAAGGCTTCTTATCGGAGCAACAGAAGCGCAGCATTAACAGCTCTTGGTAAAATTCTCGAGGCAGTTTTCGAGTGCAGAGAAGCCATTCGAATTGAACCCCATTACCATAGAGCTCATCATCGTTTAGCAAACTTGTATCTCAGGTATAAAAATTACCATTAATTGCCAACAGACTCTAGTACAATTTCGTTCCATGATAATTTAATACTGTGTTTCTTCTTTTCCTTGGTGAAATTCTTATGTGTTAATAGATTAGGTGAGGCAGAAAAGGCTATATATCACTACAAACATGCAGGGCCAGAAGCTGACCATGTTGACATTTCAAAAGCTAAAGCTCTTCAAGCCCATCTCAACAAGTGCACCGAAGCTCGTAAACATCGAGATTGGAACACCTTGATCAAGGAGACAGCGGCTACCATATCTGCCGGCGCAGATTCAGCACCGCAAGTAAGCCGCCTAGTTATCATTCATCACATTTTAACCCCTGTATGTTAAATATTGCCATGCTATGCTAAACTAGTTTTGTGTCTAATTTAGATATTTGCATTGCAAGCTGAGGCCTTGATAAAGCTTCATAGGCACCAAGAAGCAGAGGAAGCATCGATGAAGTGTCCAAATTTTGATGTGGATGCCTGCACTAAATTTTTCGGTCCACTCGGTAATGCAAATTTGTTAGTGGTGCGAGCTCAGGTTCACATGGCTCTTGGCAGGTTAGTGTTCTGTACTAAATGGTCACGCATTATTAGAATTGCGTTAGAGGCCACAATTTGCATGATTGCATAGGTTCATAAATAAAAGAAAGACATGACTGTAACCTGGTGTTGTGGAACAACTCAAAAGGCATATTTTTGCTGGTAAAAAGGGGGACCAAAGATATACGAAGTCAAGAAAAAATTCGACTACTTACCCACCACCAGCCACCAACTTGCTCAAATATTCCCTGATTACTGTCTGGGTTAAATACTTTGATTTTGCACCTAAGCTTTATGGTAAAAGCAGGATCGTTTTTTAAAACAAAAGACATGTCTCTAAGCTCTACCCTATCACCTAATCCTGTGTCTGGTACTTCTCACCATAATTAGGTGGTAAAAACGGCTCTTCTATGAAATACTTTATCTTCTTATAGTTCCTTTTTCGGAGAATCTTCTTTATATTTCTATTGCTGACTGGGTTTACATTTCTCTCAAATAAACCATCTTACTCTAAAATTCTAAAATATAAATTATATTATATCTAACATATTTTTTCAAGTAAAAACTCTTTAAATTTAAAATTTATATAAACTCATATTAGTTTATATTTAATTTTTATCAAATAAATAGGGATAAAACTTACACAGATCCATACTAGTTTATGCTTAATTTTTATCAAATAAATAAATATGGTAAAATTCAAACCTGTAACCGCTTAGTCATCAAGGCTATGATACCATGTCAAAAAACTAATTTAACCCAAAAGTTTAAACTGTTAGGTGAGGTTCCAAGATATGATTTATATTATTCTCTAATACATTCTCTCAAGTGAAAGCTCTTTGAGTTTGAAATTTTTACAGGTCTACACTACCTTGTGCTTAATCTTTATCAAATAAATAGGGATGATGAGATTCAAACTCGTGACTGTTTGGTCATTAAGGCTCTGATAATCAAAAAAATCAATTTAATCTAAAAACTTAAAGTGTTAAATGAGATTTCAATATATAATTTATATTATTCTCTTATGTTTAGCCAAACTGTAATTTAAGTATAATTGAATCTATCTAATTGAAATACTTAATGTTAGCTTTTTTATTTTTTTTAAAAATAAATCTTATAACATAACAAGTAGCTATCGATTTTATTCAGTCCAAAACAATTGAAAGAACGCACAGGTTAATTGTCCTTAGTGTTTATTGGGCTAATAAAGCTTTTAACCAACGGATTAACAGATTTGATGATGCTTTGGCTGCGGTGCAACGAGCAACTAGGCTCGATTCAAACAACAAGGAAGCAAATATGGTGTTGAGAAAGGCTAAAGCTGTAGCTGCAGCTAGATCAAAGGGTAATCAGCTTTTTAAGGCAGCAAGATTTTATGAGGCTTGTAATACTTATAGTGAGGGACTTGAGCATGATCCCTACAACTCAGTGTTGTTATGCAATCGAGCTGCCTGCCGGTCCAAGCTTGGCCAGTATGAGAAAGCGGTAGAGGATTGCAATGCTGCTCTTACCGTCCGACCAGGTTACTCCAAGGCCAGATTAAGAAGAGCTGATTGCAATGCTAAGGTGACTAAATTGAACAGAGAAATAATTTAGTTTATACAGCGTGTTTCGTCATCATTTTAACAGCTTTTATCTTCTATAGCAACTTAGATATAGTCGGATTTGGTTTGCTAGTGACTAATGTTTGTTTCACTGAAATAGTTGGAAAAATGGGAAGTCTCAGTCAAAGACTATGAGATGTTGCAAAATGAAGCCCCGGGGGATGACGAAGTGAGCAGGGTCTTGATGGAGGCCAAGTCAGAGCTCAAGAAGCAGAGAGGACCAGATGCGGCAGCTTAATATAAAGCTAGAGAACAAGTAGTGAAATGGTAGAAAGAAATCGCTAGAGCAGCTACCTGCAGAGCCAATGAGGCCAAGAACAAAAAACGAGATTACTTATGCCTAGTGTTGATGCTGAGGCAAGAGATTGGGCACACTAGATTGAAATTAGAGAAAGAAAATGCTTTAATTTAGGGAAGAAAATTGATCCGACCGGGCATCATGTTTCAGAATATGCTGTAAAGGACTTCGTTTTTATGTATAGCTGGACACTTGTGTGAAATTTTGTTGAAACACCGCCTGAAACCCGTCCGATTACTGACTTTTTTCTGGCCTATAAGACCCATTAATATCCTATCTATGAGCATTAATGAACACCACCACGAGTTGACTACTCATTAGATCCAATCTGACCGACAAAGGAACTCAATAAAACACTCCACTTTCTTAGCATCTACTAATTGCTGCCCCTTTGAGCAATATAGCCAACAACAAACACAATGCCAAATCTATCACGAAGATCATCTTCATGACCAATCACAACGATTCAAGTTTTATTAGCATTATAAATCCTCCTGTGATCAAAATGACAACTTTCATACATACATATGAAGCCATGATCATCTAAGAACCTATAACGATAAGCAAAGTCAAGACATGTTCTTGAAAAACCAAGCACATGAACAACTGTCCAAGTTATTTTCCTCATCAAAAGATGATGGTCAAAGATCGTCAAAGCGTGATCCGACACAACCCAACACCACACACAAATTAACCTTATGAAAAAAAAAAGGTCTCTCACATGAATGAAGCTCCGGCAGATTTCTTAACATCAGGATAATCACAATAATTCCTAATAGCAGTTAACTCATAAGGCGAAGTATCAAGAGCCAGCCACTGCTCAATGGTGAACTGCTTTTGTGAACAAGCCGCATGGACCCCAGTTGTAGTCACCTCCACGTAGTTAACGTACCAACCATGGCCTGAACCTGACCCATCAGATGTCAAGTTCAATGCACACACTGGTGAACTCAAACATGGTGCTCTTCCACTAAAAATGTCCAAATTGCCCCTCTCGAAGTAGTTGTGACCTGGCTCCATTAGCCCTCCCCATCTCTCAAGATCTGGGACCTCCAAGCCCTTACCATAAGAGTCGTACAGTCTAACGCTTATGATGGAGTCCGTGCCTCCTTTGATGATGGATCCTGTTCTTATGTACACTGTGTATACACAGTCTTCATCCTGCAAGAGATCAAGAAAAAAAGAAAAAAAACGAATGTAACTAAGGATTGGTTTTAACAATGACCAAAAGATGAGAAAGGATTTCGAGAAAGTTTCAGAGGGCAACTTACAGAAAATGCTATGGTGGCGAGGGAGAGGAAGAGGAAGGGGATGAGAGAGAGGTGGAGAGTGGTGACAGACATTATTTTCTTTGTTTTCTTCTTTAGCCGTAGAAATGTGAAAGGCCTGCTTAGTTGAAAGTGGATTTATAGGGAAGAGGACTTGTAAGCATGGGATGAGTGTGTAATAGCGACTTGTTTGGTTGTGTATAATTAATCTTGCATTGCATAAAAATAATATAATTATAAAAATCTCTTATAAAATTACACTTTATATTGAAGTTTAATATTCATAACAATTTATATTCTTAAACCATAAAAAAAATCAATAAAAATATTCAATATTCTAAAATTTAATATATTCATAACAATTTACATCATAAAAAAAATCAATAAAAAATATATAATTATATATTATATTATATTATTATTCTATTTTATTTAATATCTAAAAAAAATTTACATTAAATTTTACAATTTTATTATTAAATTAAAAAACAAAACCACTAATCGCTTAATTCCAAACTCAAACAAAATCTCAACCATCACCATATTTATAAAACCAGTTTTAATTTTTAATTTTTTATTATATTTGTCAAAAATCAATATTATTATTTTAAAAAAAAATCCAAATAAAGATATCTCACACTCCTCCTCAAAACTTGAAAAAAGGAGCAAAAACAATTAGTTTTGAAGGGTAGATTTTTAGGTTAGGATGATGGCTATTATTTGATTCGTAATATGGGAGAGATATAGTGGGTGTTGGCAGATATCGAGATATGAAGAAAGCTCATTATTTTCATTATTATTCGAAGTGTTATATAACACAAGTCTGTTATGGAGATAACAGAAGATGAGATCCTATCCTAAAGATTAATATAGGACTCATATATACTGTCATAACCTATTTTTGAGTTATTCCCCAAATTCATTTTCAAAAATCAAAAAATATATTCATACAAAAAAATCTTTAAAAAATAATAACAGTGAGAAGAGGATGCTGAAACGCCCAAAAAATAGCTAGAAATTGGTTGAGGAGGTTCAAAAATACAAAGATTGAAATTTGACACTATATTTTTGACAGATGAAGAGCTTTGTTAACAAAGAAAACTTAATTTGAAGAAAAATATTCAAAATCAAATGTTTATGAATCCAATTAAATTTTATCGAAGGTTTAATTGAATTTATGGATGGTTTGATTGCAAGAAAACTTGATTTTTAAGTCAATTTGGGCTTTAATTGGAAGAAATTAAAGTTCTGGGGTCAAATTAGAATTTTTGAGAGTTGTTTTGGTCAAATCAAGAGCTTAATTGCATAAATATTGAAATTTAATGGCTAATTGGGGACTTGATTAAATAAATTCAAAACCAAGGACCAAACTAGAAACATACGCTGAAATCTAGGGTTTGAATTGAAGTTCGTCAGGGGTGAAATTCAACAAAATCGAAAGTTTGAGGCCAATTAGGGGTGTAATTAGAGATAAATCACAAATTAAAAGAGTAAAGAGTAATTGACAAAAAAATACTATTCATCTTCTTCTTCAGAGGGCCAGCCAGAGGGGCCTCCTTCCCAAGCCGTTTGACACCTTGTTTTTTCTCCAAATTAGATGAAACTTGCACGAAAACGATCTCCTGACACCTGACTACATGCTAGTGCAAACCGTTTGGGCTGATCGAGGCTTCAGAGGTGGTGACACCGCCCCAAAGAAGCCAACCCGACCAACCATTTTCCTGCACAAAACTGATAGTTCATCATTGCTACTTTGAACTAATGGTTGGGATGCTTTCGGGTCGATCCAAGGGCCGAGATTTGGCACCATAAAAGACAAAATGTCCATTTTCCATCGCCTATAAATAGATTTGATTTTCATGGTCCAGAAGTGGAGAAATTTGGGTCCAAAATCAGCTAAAAAACCAGCATCCAACACCCGGTTTCTACCATCCTCACACTTTCTCTCTCTGCCATTCCAGCCGCCGTAACACGCTACTATTAGCCCATCCGCCACCCTATCCACCACAACAACACCACCGAGAATAGCCACCAGCATCACCGTGAGCCACCCGCGCCACCAGGTTAGCTTCCTTCTTCTTCTTCTCCAGCCGCGTCCTCCACTATTCTGCGTGAACAGTGGAGAGTTCTCCAGTGTTCACTGGGCAGGGCAGCGCAGACCCAGACCAAAATTGTTGGGCCGAGTTCGACCCAGTCCAAAAATTTCCAAAAAAAAAATTCCTTTTGAAAAATTGTGACTTTCCCGCATATTTTTTTTTAATCAATTTTGCTTAATATTGGTTTGTATTTTTATATCGTAAAGATACAAATCTGGTATTAAAATACCAGTTTTCGTCAAAACATTGCAAAAAATTATAAAACAAAAAATATATTTTGTTTTCATGCATACGACAAAGTCTCTCAAAGATTAAAAAAAATCATATCGTTTTTTCATACAAAAAACATAAAAAAAATTCAAAAATATGTTTTAGCATGCATTTTGGCTTTAATAACAAGTTTAGTGGAGCCATGAGAACTAGGTCAAAAATTCCAAAAAAAATATTTTTTTTCTTTTAATAACTGAGATTATGAATTTTACACGTAAAATGTATTCCCGGTATTAAAAAGGTATTTCTTTTGTTAACATAGAACAGTTAGGTTTTTTTTACTTGATAAGATAAGGATCTCCTTACCGAGAATGACTTTTCTTAAACCCTAAACAGACCAACAATTAGAAAACACGACAATACCGTAGTTTTTTTATTAGACAATCAAACAATGTAGCTTACTTTAGGTAGGACGTATTTGGGGTTCTAATACCTTCCTTTTACACAACCAGTCCCTGTGTCCGATCTCTAAGATCAGTTAGGATTCCTAATGATCAAAATACTAGGTGGCGACTTCCTTTCCCGCTAAAAGATAAGAATTCCTTATTTCCCTATATTTCTTGATTTCTAGATATATACTTGAGAATGAACGCTATTCGTCACGACGCCGCACACATGCGACATATACAATAACATTCTAGGAGAATAGTTGTCATCTAATATGCTCCCTCAAGATAGACCACGGGAAGAGAGGCAACGATTTTGTAAGAGCATCTACAAGTTGATTATCAGAGGAAACATGAGCTACACGAAGAGAACTTGTCTGGACTTGATCCTGAATAAAATGAAAGTCTATTGCAACATGAGTGGAACACTGGATTAGAATACAACTAAGTAACTCTAATATTATCACAATAGATTATAGGATCATGAGATAAATCAATTCCAGGATCAATTAAGAGATAACAGAGCCACTTTAGTTCAGTAGCAGTAGCTACTACATATCGATATTCAGCTTCTGTAGAAGTACAAACAATAGTTTTTTGTTTCTTTGAATTCCAAGAGATAGGATGACAACCAAAGTACACAATATATGCACTAGTTGATGAGTAGTCATCTTTATCTCCAGCCCAATTTACATCAGAGAAGGCATGAAGCGAGAGTGAAGAATCACAATTAACAATAACTCCTTTATCTAAGGTACCATATAAGTAGTGCAAGATACGCTTGACAAGAGCCTAGTGCTCAGTTGATAATTAATGCATATATTGAGATAATTTGTTTACCGTATTAATGATGTCTAGATGGGTCAGAGACAAGTATTGCATATTGCCCACAATAGTGCGGTATTCAGTAGGATCGAGAAGAGATGTGCTTGAGTGTAAACTGATTGGAGGACTATTTTCACTTCAATCCTTTATCATTTTTTCATGGAGCTCATCAAATGAGATGGAGTTATCACGAGCTTTAATAACATGAACCAATTCTTTATAGTTATCTCTTAGCTCATCTAGAATCTTCTCAGTAAGATCTTCCTCACCTATTGGTGCACCAAGTATGGCAAGTTCATCTGTGTGAGCTTTGATTGATTGAAGAAAGTCAGTAATATTCAAATTACCTTTGGTGGAATTTTTTAAAAGAATCTTAACTTGTTTAATGCGTCCACGAGATGGTTTAACATAGGTGTTAGCTAAGATGATTCATACTTCCTGTGATGTTGTGGCTCTAGCAACAAATTAATGAAATGATTGTAGGAGAAAGTGAGCCAATGAGAGTATTAAGGATGAGCTGATCTTGATGAACCCATATGTTGTAAGTAGGATTTGGTATGGTTGAGTATTTGCCATTATAATAACAAGTGGACAGGGCTTGGATCCGTCAACATATCCAAGAAGATTGTAGCCTATAAAAAGAGTTTGGAATTGAAGTTTCCAAAAGACATAGTTACTGATAGTGAGTTTAAATGGAGCTTGAGCAGAGGTGTTTATGCATGGTGATGAGTTTAGAGTTTTTGTCGAATTGGTTTGAGTAGTCATTAAAAAAAAAATTGATGTTTTATTCAATGGATAGAAAGGAGCTCTGATACCATGTTGGTAGATTTCAAGATGTGGAGAAAGACTCATTATTTCCATTACTATTCAAAGTGTTATATAATACAAGTAAGTTATAGAGATAATATAAGATAAGATTCTATCATAAAGATTAATATACAACTCATAGATACAATCAGATTTGTGTTTGAAATATTCAAATTAACCAACAGTCTAGGAGAATATCATCTTATCAATATTGAAGAATGCAAGAATATTAATTCGAATCAAATATAATTAACTAGAAAAAATAATTATTAAATCCAAATCCAACTATATGTCGATGCCAACATTAAAACACCATTTTTCTTATCAACATAGCAAGGATTTTTTTATCCAACTCCACACCTACCACATGCAAAGTAAGTAACAGAAGCCTCTTAGTTAAAGCATCCGAAAAATAGCTCACCTTCACATGGAAGAACTTAAAGCAGCAGATTTTTTAGCCCGATAATAATCACAATAATTCCTAACAGCAGTTAACTCGTAAGGTGAAGTATCAAGAGCCAGCCACTGCTCAATAGTAAACTTCATCTGTGAACAAGTCGCATGGACCCCAGTGGTAGTCACCTCCACGTAGTTAACGTACCAGCCATGGCCAGAGCCTGACCCATCAGAGGTCAAGTTCAAGGCGCACGCAGGTGAACTCAAACATGGTGCTCTCCCACTGAAAATGTCCAGATTGCCCCTCTCAAAGTAGTCGTGGCCTGGCTCCATTAACCCTCCCCATGCTTCAATATTGGAGACGCCCACGTAGTCACCATACATGTCATATAGTCTCACGCTTATGATAGAGTCCGTGCCACCTTTGATGATGAACCCTGTTCTTATGTACAGAGTGTATACACAATCTTCATCCTGCAAGAGATCAAGAAAACAAAAGGAATAAAGGACTGGTTAAAGAAAAAACAATTGAAGAGATATAGATGGCATTATGGGGTTTTAGGAGGGTAGCTTACAGAAAAGGCGATGGTGGAGGCGGAGAGGAGGAGGAGAGAGAGGAGGAGGGGGTTGAGTGACATTTTCTTTTTCCTTTTTTGGTTGGGTATGGAGATGTGGAGGTTTGATTTGCTCCATAAATTATATAATTAATATATATAATGAGCGTGGTTGGTATTTTCCATTTATGGCTGTCTTATTTCGTGGTGTGGGCTGTGAGTCTATAGTTGTTTTGTAAGGAAAGGACAATATAGGAAATACAGAAAATATAAATATGACTATAAAATTGCAAATACGTTTATCCCCAATATAATTTATGGAGCAAGTATATATACATCCCTTGATCATGTAGCAATTTCTTTTTTGGTAGAAGATCATGCAAAAATTACAAGTGAGAGAAGCCCACAAATTAATTATAACAAAAAATCCCACGAATTATAAGTACATATATTACATGACTTTTTTTAAATAAAAAAAACCAACACAAGGCTTGAAATTATATATATCTCGAATATCATTAATTTATTTATTGTCAATCTAAAACATGGTTAAAATATAAAATACCAACTATAATAAATCAAGTAAGAAAAATAAAAATATTTTTAATTATTGAAGATTTTATAAACCAAATAAGTATTTTATTTTATCACTCAACATTTTTTTTTAATTCAATGAATTTTTTTAAATATACTAAGCTGATCAGATGAAGAATACAAGAAAGAATTTTTACCATAATGCAAGAACTTTTAAAATTATCATACAATAATATATATATAATTACAAATAATAATTCATTTCACATTGCTAGAAATATAAAGTATAACAGCTACCTGTCCTCTTGGCTTTGTCAAAGTCAATGCAATATTTATGAAATTTCTAGATTGGCCTTGCCAAGTGTCAAACGAAAAGAAATCGCATGTGGGGACGCCTGATGAGAGCGTACACATGCTAAGTGATAAGAGAATGGATTTCCTGGCTATAATTATTGTTTTGGTTGCATCTTCTTTAATTTTTTTCTTTTTTTGGCAGAAGAGAGAGATTTCTGGAACTATTGAAGATTGATCGAGTAGAGGGGTGGGGAGGGCATATTCTAATGGCTCCAAAAAAGGTTCCATGTGAAAGAATCAACAATTAGGTGGCAAGTTCGTCAGTATAATACTGAGTTTTTCTTATGCTTAATCAGTGTTAGAGCATAAAGAAAATTGTATTTGACTTTGAATTGTAATATAATTTTCTTAATAAATAAATTATAAGAAAAGATAGTTGAATGTAGAAGTATTTTTGCATCAAATGATCTATATCTTTGCAGATAAAGATGATAAATTAGAATGAATAGTCTAATAGTTATAAATTTGGATTTTTTTTTGGCTTGAATTCAATAACAAGTTCTAATTTTCATTAAAAATAAATACATTTTCTACCGTCTATTTAGTCCAGAGTCAAGATTAAAACCAAAAGAAACATATAAAAATACAACTTGTCTATTACTTACTTTGTACAATTACATCAAATAAAATAAATCCAAAAAATTCCTTTTCAAAATAGGTTCAACAAGAACACCCCTTAAGCTCGAGCTTGGTATCATGAGCATAAAATACAGCAGGCCCCAAAAAGATTGGGCTCGACCGTGGTAGTTCAAACCCAACACTCAATGAGAAGCCCAAGCCCACCTCCCTAGAGAGTATGAACTTGGGCAAGAAGCCCGAGCTTATGCAAGGTGCACGCACAACATGGGCGTGATATGCCCAACACCCCTGTGGTCTTGGGAGCGCGCCCTGAGCCTAGCATACTTGGGTTTAGACAACGCGCCTCAATCTATTTTTCATCTTTAATAGGCTTAAGCCCAACACTTTCTTAAGATTTTTCTGGAAACCCACGCAGGTCTCCTGATATTTTATACTGATTCAATATATATTATTTTGAGTAGAATACAATTCAAAATATCATAAAAAGTAAAATTATATTTCAGCTCATTCTCTCTACAAAAAGATAAGATTCATGAGCTATAAATACATCATAAATTTTTAGAGTCAAAAGTTCACAATCTCTTTATTCTCTACTGCATATATATTTTCAGAGCATTTCTCTCTAGAATATTATTGTAATTTTTCTCTCTAAAAAGTTACTGACTTTACCATCGCAGAGCCCTTATATCCATCAAAAGAAACCTTTTTGTAGATACCAACTACTAGTTACCTGACTTACCAGACACCACCTGCTACTACCATAGCTAATAGTTACCTGACTTACCAGATACAACTGCTACTGGTTATCAATCCTCTGAACTTTTCATATCAAGTTACTAAATACCTGAATCAATTTGCTTGAACTATAAGATCATTCAATTATTCAATGCATCAATTTAATTCCTAAGTATCTTGGATTTTGGAACTAATCAATCAGAAAAAATATTTTTATATCTTTTTGCTTGCTTAAAATATTTATTATTCAATTAAATATATAAAATAAATAATAATATGAAAAATAAGAACCAAAGGATTGTAATGGTTAATAAATAATTTATTTGACACAATTGAAAGAAGGTTCAAATATCCTCCCGTGCATGCCTTCCCTTGTAACTTGAAAAAGGAAAAAAAAAAAACAAGAATGAAAAAGTTTTTGGAAGTGTTGGGCCTTTGGGTGCTTAGGGCTATAGCCGAGCCAGGTGAGAGTAAGAAATGATGAGATGCCCAAACTAGGCCTGCTGATATCAGATTTAGATATTGGGCTGTAATAATTAAAACTATAGTTTAATCTGTAATATTGTAATCTGTTGCCTTGTAGATCTAGGCCTGGCCTGACCTCTCTTTCAGTTGAATATACTTTCAGATTTTGTGCTGTGTGACAAAACCTGCCACAGAAGAATGAAATATATCTCGACATGACCGAGGCTAGCTGTTGGGATGCAACAAAAAACCATTAATGGGCATCAGTGGAAAAATTCTTCAGGCACATATTAGTAAAGATCTTAATTAGGAATCCTTAATTAATTACAAGAGGAACAAAGCGTAAATCTCAGACCCTCTCCCCTTTGACCAAGTAAAGATCTAAAAATAAGCTCAAATTGATGATATACCAATGCTTTTTCCTTACCAAACTTATAGTACTTACGTGTTGTCAATCTCCAATTCCAACCTTGTTTCTTTCCTCTTATCTCTAATGCTACCCATCAACAGCTCATGCAACAACCTACTCCCATGCAAACCCTAACTTTCTTCGTTGCACGTCATTACCATTTACCCTTGCCACCCTAACCTCCTCCCTTTTGTCCGCCGCTCCCCATCTCCAAATGGAGGAGCGGGTCCCAAATGAAAGTGGTGACAAAAGCGATGAGCCTCCTCTCCACACTAGATCCCCACCATCCGGCAGTGACCTTATTCCCAAAGCAAGACGATTTCCATCACGCAAGAAATCCATCAAACACCCATCTCCCGAAGCCATTGAATCTGAAACCTATATTATTCAGATCCCGAAAGATCAAATATTCAGTACTCCATCACCAGAAAATGCTATAATCGCGGAACGCCACCGCCTTCCACAAAAGAAGGATCAGAGGTCTTGTTGCAACCGTTGGTTGTGCATCATTGTTGCATTGATCTTGCTTGCTCTCATTATTGGCATAATCGTCTGGACATTTCACATTCTTTTTACCCCTAAAGCTCCTCTCTTCACCGTTGTGAATGTTACTGTCAAAAAACCGCTTTCTACTCATAAGAAAGCACATCTTGGGTACCAAATCACATTCGAAACAGAGAACCCAAATGGAAGGTTGAGCATTTCTTATGTTAACAAAGGGGATGCCACATTATTATACAAGAATCACAAGATTGGTACAGGAAAATTCCCTGAGGTTGATCAAGACGCTGATAGTTCAAAAAGCATCGAGTTAGGTCTATCTGGCTCAAGTGGACCGTTGCCTGACGACGTTGAAACGAGCATCCAAGACAAAAGGGGGAAAAAACATGTATCTTTATCAATAAGAATGGATGTCCCAGTCACAATGAAAGGTCTCGGGGGAATTAAATTACGGCGTAAGGAAATCAATGTTGTTTGTACTTTCAAGGTGAGCTCTTTGGGGGCAGGTAAGGATGTTCTATCTCAAAAATGTCAGTCCAAATTCAAGTAGATGGTGCTGATCATATCAATGATGATGATCACACTGCAGTAGTAACCATCAATGTTATGCAAATTAATTTGATACTTCGGGTCCTGTACGTAGTATTTTCCATTCATTCGAATGTTATTTTATGTTGATTGTTCCAGTTGGTGGGATCGATGGACTTCATATATACATACTTATAGTCTCGTTTTATTTCTTCAGGAAAACTAATCATACAATAATCACTTGTGTGCTATAGTCTAATTCTTTGCATGGCCGTTCTCTGTAAATTTATGCATTTCCCCTGTCTCTTGAACCAGAAGGTGATGGCGCGTCCCATTTTTATTCTCTAGATGACCACCCATGCATCCAGAATTTATGGTCACTGAATTAATTAAGATTATATATATATATATATATATATATATATATATATATATATATATATATATATATCAATTGTTTATGCACCTGTTGATTTGCTATTGGGCAAAATCAATTGTGCTTATCTTTCTACCAATTTAACATCTTGAACTTAGATAATGGATGGCCCACCTATGATGAAGCCCAAATAAAATCTTAAAATTTTGGAAGTCCAGTACTTAACAACTCCATGTCCTCCACGGTCTAAATGAAGTAAAACAAAGTTTGTTTGTCCTGCGGACCTTTTTTTTTTCATTTTTAATGTGAAATAAATTATGAAAAAATAAGTTAATAAAAAATATCTTTCCATCAATTCTTAAATAGTATTAATTAGAAAGAGGAATTTTTTTTTATCATTATTATAACTCATGATATTTATCAATATCATTAATATCACCATTATCATACTATCATCACCGTCCATTGTTACAATCATAACTCATGAACATAACCGCTATTTTATTATCATTTCATTATATATAATTGTCGATCACCACTATTATTATTGCTACACCATAATCATTATTGCCAACACCATAGTTTTATTATTAAAATAACTATATATCATTTTTATTATCACCATCACCACTACAATAACAATCATCATCCTATTATCATCAATATTATTAATATAACAAATATTACAACTATTATCATCATGAGCGCTACTATTATAATTATCAATACCACCACTATTACCGTTATATTTATCACAAATATTGTAATTTTTCTTATTTTATAACCATGATAAAAAAATCATGAATGAAAAATAATTTATTTTACAGAAATTTGTTTCTCTTTGGTACATTCAAATAAAAAAAATGATTTTTTAGGAAAATACTTTCTTTCTATATAGAAAAATGGGATCAAATATGGAGACATATCCGAGGAGATTTTGGATCAGTTCGAGGCCTAAAGTCCATCAATATGTTTCATTTCAGGACAAAACTTCTGATCACAAACAGGCACGACGGTGGGCCCATTCGGCAGCCAATGGGCTCAATATACTGTTTGACACGGCCACACTCCAACTGCCCAGATGTACTTACGAAAAAGAAAAGAAAAGAAAAGAAAATAGTGAGAGCGTAAATGTTGTAGAGATATATAGTGGTTTATAATTAATTAAAAAGTATACACATTGAGATTAATTTATACATAAGATATCGATCGTGGGATATTCTCATAATTTTATAATTTTCCTTATTAATTTTATTTACCTGATAAGTACTAGATATATATATATATATATATATATATATATATATATATATATAAGAAATAAGGTCTTAAATTCAATCTCGAGTCATTTTCCTTCAAAAGATTATAGTTAACAGCAAAAAGGAGATCACCAAAGTAGAACAATTATTGTACTTTGTACAGGACATTTCGCAGAAAAGCAAGTGGCATAAAGGGAGTGGTACTTTGAAGGAAGCCTTTGATTTAAAGCAAGAAAACTTTAGCAGAGCATTAGCTAATATAGAACCATGGAGAATGCAAGCTTTTGAGCAGGTTGGAAGGGTGGGTTTCACTTTACCTCTTTCTTGCTCGCACTTGCACTTGGTTAGTTGGGGAAAATGGATCCCTCTCTGTATTGGGTTCCTTCTTTAATTATAATTTGTCATATACACGTTGCTTTTTCTCCTTTCTCCTTTCTTTTTTCTTGTTTAATTATAATTATTAGCCTACAAAATTAAAAGTCAAGCTAGGTCCTTTTCATTAATCTCAGGTCAATTAATCTCCCCACTTTGGTAGCATACCCTCAGTGCCCTCAATCATCTGCTTTTATTCACTACTCGATGCCCAATGTTGGTTTAGCGTCCCAGCTTCAATCGTCAATAATTGTTGCTTCATTTCCCCGCATCCATTATCTATATGCATTTTAAAATTCATAAATTTAGTTTCATGCATAGACTACGCCAAACCAGACAGTTCCCAAATTACATTCCCAATTATCCATCCCCTTTCTCTTGCATCAATACTTTTCATATATGTCAGAGAGGTTCTGGCTGGAGGGGGTCGGCCTATGGCTATGAACCATGCGCACATAGCTAGGCTCTGTTCATATGTTCCCTATAACAGGGGCATCTAGGACACATGTGCATCCATGTGACCATTGGGTTTTGGCACATACAACCAAATGACCAATAACTAGTCTCATCACCTAAGAACTCAATATTAAATTAGATAATTTATAAACACAAAGTTTATAAAACTGAACTAAACAATATTGGTATTGAATCTACTAGGTTATTAGTTCACCTAGTGGATCATTATTTAGGTCGTATAGTCAATGTAAATATATGTTTTTATATATCATACAAACTTGCTCGCCAAAACCGTGGGTGGGAGGCTAATCCCAGGGTTGATCCCTGAGGTTCCACACCTAATCTAACTCTAAATAATATATTCATATCATGGAAACTAGTTTTTAAAACTTATGTCTTTTGGTTTTTGAAAATTCATTGTCAATCACCCCGGCCTGGAGCAAACTAAAGCAATCTTTATGAATAAACTAATGGCTTATTGATAAATTAAGCAACTCACTGAAAGTAACTATGTCAAGTGTATAAGGTGTTGATGTCCAGCTTGAACTCATCACACAGTCCTTTGAAAATATACAGATTTAATGCCCCAAGCTTTGGAGGAGGGGCCTGGTGCATAAATGAACAACTTTTGGGTTTGTATGTGCATCACCATGTTGGATCTCTTATCTTTACTATCTAAAAAAATATTTTTTATTGCTCTATAGCCATCCATTTTTATCTTATTTAGTCTTTTCATAATTATTCTTACATATCATTATAAAACTTATCACACTACAGATAAGATGGCAATGAGTCATCATTCTACGTACGTCTATTCTTGAATCACCATATGCTGGGCCATGATCTTGGGTATTGGAAGGAGAACCTAATGTATTATCAAGGTAGGCAATGAAAGTACTCATCAGTATTTGATCTTGTTAAACCAAAGTTAAACACTCAAGGTTGGTACAAGGAAGAGGATTGTTTTCAACAATCATGTTTGAAGGTAGACATAAACTAGATCCATAATAAAGCTAAATAAGCCATATCCTTGCAATAATGGTTTCATCTATGTTCTCCTATGTAAATAACTTGTAGTTGATAGTTTGATAGAGATAAAGTGACGAGTATTGGAAAAAGGACGGGAGGTTCATAATTAGGGAAAAGATATCAGCAGGGGGTTAACAACTGCTTGAGGAAACATGTTGGTAGGTTTTTTACTTGTAATTGCAGGAGAGCGGACATTGCCTCCTTCTTGATCATTATTTTTATGATTAAGTGATTTTCATACAAACTATAATAATTATTGTATATAATTTTAGTTTTTCAGGGTAGGATCTTGTTGCGTCAAGTTACAAACTATTTAAATTTGATTTTAGTGTATCTTAGGAGATATCCATATCAATTGGTATCAGAACTTGTGCTATTATCAAGTTATATTTCTTAATTTTGTTTCTTCCTAGTTTTGACTAAGGCCTTACTTCTTTTTTTAAAAAATCATCTTGTCTAATTTTGATTTTTCTAACATATCAAAGAAAATATGTATTCATGATCTTGATCTTCTATCTTTCTTGATTTCAGCCTAGAATAAAAAATAAAAAATAAAAAGAAATCTTGTTCTTGCTGAATTGCATGTGTGGATTAAAAACAATGAAGGAAAAGTTGCTATGGCATAACCGAATATAAGCCCTTAAATTCTAGGGTTGACCAAAAGTTTCTTGAATATTTTCTTGATTTTTCCAAGTAGATAGATACCAAATCTTGGTATTGCCAAATTAAATTCTTGTTGTTTTTGGATTATTTGACATTGTTTCATTAAAATTTGGTTAGTAAAGATCTTTATTTTTTTTTTGGAAAAAAAATAGCATACCGATTCCCTTACTTTTTATTTTTGACATTGTTATTAAATAATATTATAATTTTTTATTTAATTTTTAATGTTTTTTTCAATTATTATGTATCTAATATGAAAATAACAATACTAATAATAAATTGTTCATGAAAGTTCGATTCAAACTGGTTTTTTATTAAAAAAAATTAATGAATATAATTTCATCACATTTATGAATTTTTTAGCTTTCAATCATACACAAAATATATATATACTATTTTGATTTTTTTTTAACTTGATTTAACAATCATAAAATATATTTTTTAACAGAAAAAATGATTTTATTAGTTAAAAACATTGTGTTTACTAAGATAAAGAAGAGATATGTTAATAAAAAAATTATCTTGATGCATTATTTTTTCACAATAATTATATTTTTAAATTTAATAATAATATCAATTTTTTTTCTAATATCTTAAAATTTTTTTATGATAGAAAATTGTTTTTACCCCTATAGCCGCAGGCATACAAACTAATGAGATCCAAAAATGTACTGAATGAAGTGAGGAGAGGAGATGGTGAGTTTACCAGTCAGAGTTGTTGCAGTGGTGACAGCCGCTTGTGCTTCCTTCCCTACCAATAATTGAAGCTTAAAAGACTCTAGTTTATTTCAGTTAAGGCACCAATGATGAATGTGGAACCTAGTGGACTCCATCTTTCCACGTACAAAAGAAACCGAGCTTGTCAAAGCTTGGAGCCATGTTGCTGTCCCTATACAAAAATTCGTGTGTGTGTGTGTGTTTTTTTTTTTCTTCACATCAAACATACCTCCTTGAGTGGATTCCAACTCCTCATTCAACCATAGATTCCCTTGTCCTAGTGGTGGGCTTCCCTTTCAAGAACCTAACCAAAACGTTTATCCTTTTCCGCCTCCTTTGAATGCCAGAAAAAAATAAAAAAACAGGAGGTTCCATTCATCTCTAAGGTGGGGATCACTCCTACAGATCTGAGTACCCAATGGGGGTATAGGCCTGTTCTAATGCTCGTAAGAAATGACACTTCAATTCCTATCACCTAAGTTCTAAATGATTAATATTACTTGAGCTTATGTATTATACTTATTATTTGAGGGCGTTTCTATTCAACATGCCAAGTTCAACGGCTTTTTGAGCATGTGCAAATAATATCTAGTCAATTCATATTAATTGCGACTTTAAATTTTTAAATTGTTTCGACAGACGAAAAAAAGAAGATCTGAATTACTAAATTCGCACGACTTCTGTCGTATTATGGTGCCTACTCATTTTTCTGCTCATAAAAGTGTATCTCCGAAGCATATATTAAAATCCTTTCCAGATCTTTCTTCTTCCTTGTCCGAGAAAGGTTGTATATGTCCATCTTTGGTACGCCAAAATGGAGCCAGGTATCACCTAGGCAAGCAAATATCTAATTTGATTACCATATATAGTCCTTTACATAATAGTACTATATATTTCTAATAAATGGCTCTTGAATGCTTTTGCTCACATAAATTTGTTTACAAGGAAAGGATTCTGAGTATTTGAACACAGCTAGAGCCATTTTAAACCACAGCCTTACAATCCTTAATCAATTTGTGTCCACTAAGAGAGAAGACTCGTCATGTATGGAGTCATGGACATGTAGAACAGAAAAGGCCTTCTTTGATTCTTGTGGATATCAATTCCATAGATGCAGTTTTGGGGGAGGTTAGGCAGTCTCTTGGAATCTGTGGAAGTAGAAAAGAAAGGAAGCTAACCTAGCCACTAGAGTCAATAATTCCCTATGTTGTCACAATTATTGATCCATGATCACATAGGGGGGTGGATATAAAATCCACCTTGATATATAGTATCAGTACTGTTTACCAGAACGTGCATGAGATATTGTAGCTAGCTTCGATCATAGTACTTGGTATTAATTATTATTAGTATATCTATGCAGTGGTTACATCATGATTCGTACATCCTGGCTTCAAGGTAAGCATCATGTCTTCATTCAGATAAAACGATCAGGGAGACCCAAGAGCTGCTGTAGCATGGTGTAAAGAAGGACAAACAAAAACAAAACTGAAAATAGGATTGAACGTCCACAATTCTTTTGGATCATCCGTCTCATGGGTCTCTCCTTTTGACTCAGCATGAAGATAATTTAAAGTAAAAGAGGAAAGTTTAATCTATATAATGGGGCCTCAACATTACCACATCTCCAAATGAACCAATCATGATGGAAACGATAAATGATGGAAACGATAATCTTATCTCCAAATTAAGGATTTGTCAGTGAGCTAGCTATGATAAGTTCCATCTACATCCCTTTTGCTTTTCTTACATTGCATTTTCTAGTAAATTCTGAGTCTGTAATGAGTGATTTGTCCCTCCTTTTGCGCTAAAATACAGATCCATGTGAACTTTATTGGTGTTGATGCTAAAGAATGTTAATAAATAGTCATTGATCTGTACTAAATATGGTTAAGGTGGTCTATCATATAAAACCAATAATGCATGTTTGTGTTTTTACATGGCCAACCTATATATACTCTTGGGAAGATAAAGCCTTTACATTTTCTTTGGTCAGAAAATTTGCCATACAAGGTTCTCTTTCTTTGTAACTGGAGATTTATTAGCCCTACCTTTTTCTTTTATATAACCCCATTTCTTCCAAACTTGTAGACCGTATGTACAAACAGTCTAGCTTGTAGTCCTTGATGAGGGATTATTGAGGGCATGTGGAGAAAGCAACAATTCAAAGGAAACGCGGCCTTGAACTCTTCCTACCTTTTCAAGAAAAGATAAGTGGCCTTTGAGGTTCTTCTAAACGATCCATTTTAGGTTTTGAAAAGCAGTTTCCCCGAAGGTACCTCTCTCCTTCAACCCTGTAGCACCAGGGCTAGCCTCGGAACTTATGAGGAAAGGAATAGTCACAAAGCTGGCAACCTTGGGCTCAAAGACCTTTCTCTTTCAAGCATATTGTTTGTTAAAACTTGTACATTATTAAGCAAAATGTACCAAAAATTCAAGGTAACTATGATGTAAGATGTGGGAGGTTCTTTCTTTCAGAAAGTTCCTTTTGAACTAAACATTTCAAGCGCATAGCAGAAAGATGTAGATTAATTGTAAGAGCCTTGCGTTCTTTCCGTGATATATATACTTCAATTATCAATCCCATCACTTGTACAAAATCTTCTTTCTAACCATTTAAGTTTCCGAAAAGAATTGATTGCAAAACTTTGCAGTTTTCTACATATAAACTAAGAAAGGCATTAATGGAAGATGATTTAAGTTATTTGTTCATATCAACACATCTTGGGGCCTAGGTAGTTTAGGATTTGAGGTCCCAAAACACATGCGCATGGGTTTGAGTCAAAGCATGCCAAGCTGCATTGGCTGGACCTAGAAAATAAAAATGGTAATAATAATGCGAGGCCACGCATATTTATTAATTAGTGCTAACCAAATCCAACATTTTTTTTTTCAAATGCAATGCCACACGTACGCACTCATAAATTATTCATCAAGCTAGCTGTTGTAATCGATCAGATTTAAACTATTAGATGATGCGTAAACATTAAAATATGTTGTTACATCCTTCTCCTAGAATATCATAAATCACAAGGTTGTGAAACAAAGAAAATCAAATCTGGTCAAATACTACCTTGAATTTTTGGTTAGCATGAATTTAGTCCACAACTTTCTTTCTTTTTTAATCTGATTTAGATCCTTAACTTTTCATTTTCTTTCTTTCTTTTATCAATGCCATCCCTTCGTCCATTTTACCATCCAATCTGTACTGAAGTTTGACCGGACATACACCCTTTATATAACGCGACATGTGGATTAAACACAAAAAATAAAAACTTAATTAAACTTATCGGATGATATTGCAGATGATAGAAAGGCCAGGGATCTAAATCAGATTAGAAAAAGGTTAGGGATTCAGTTTCTATTGACTGAAAGTTAAGTTCATGATAGTTCTTGACCAATTAGCCATTTAGGATATTTCATCATGGAAACTGAAGAAGCTAATATTGAAGACCGTAACTTGAAAGTAATTTCGAGCTGCGGGTTGACAGAGTTTGGTTCCCATATACATTTCCTTAGACATGACGTTTGGATGCCTGGGAATGGACTCGTGCTCACATAATAATGGAGTATTCACCAATAATGTAAAATATGATCGGTGAATTTCGATCATTCAGAGGGATCATTCTTACAAATATCCTTTGCCCAAAGAAGTTTCTTATGAATCTTAAAAAAACAAAAAAACAAAATTATTGTTTAAGCAGACCATGTGAGGAGTTACAGTTAATATTGATTAATTATTAGGTTTGGTTATGGAGATTGCAGTTTCACATATACACACTCAATTTAAAAATAAATCTTCAATTTTTATGATGTATCTGCTCGAGTCATGTAGAAAGAGAGATCAAAATATCTATGCATTTTGATTAATTACTTGCAAGTTACAGAGATCTTAATCTCCCCTTGTACCCAGCTGGCTAGTTACTACAAGGCCTCTCATGTCAAGAAAAGAGTCATGTTTTTTCCCTTCCTATTTTCTTGTTCATATTTTTTTAACCTGAACAAGAAATTACTTAGTCTAACATCGATCCCACCCTTAATTACATTTCTTGAAGGGGTGGGTATATATATATATATATACTGTTTCGATTTTCCTACTCCATCTTAAACCCTTGACTGCCCTTGAAAGGCTAGCCGTTTCCACTGCACCAAACGTTGCAAAAAATCCATGACCTGTGGGAATATCCAAAACTCATTAGCTATATGACTAGCTAGCAATGTATTACTCGAAAGAGAAAAGCATACAGAAAGTGAAATAGATAAATTACAGCAATTATGCATGCATTGGATACTACTTGCCTGGGTGGGTTCTTGTAGGGAATAAGATGCACTAGTGTCCTTGGGGAATTTAGAGACCAAGATACCAAAACCTTGTCCTCTCTCTCTCAGCACCTAACAACAGTAAAAAAAAAAAAAAAAACATCATTAACCTAAAAAGACCTAGATTTAATGTAAGTTTGATAATTAAGAAAGAGGACTTTGTCTTTATTTTAAGCATTGGATACCTTAAATGCATCCTCGTCTGTTCTATCATCTCCAATGTAAACAGGAAAAACATCAGTACAATTGGCGAATCCTGTAAGAGAGATTAATGATTATTAGAGATTAGGTAATAAATCATTCAACACTATAGTTTGTCTGGCTCTTACAATTTTAAGTGTATGTATATATACAAATCTAGTGGGGGTGATCACTTCTTTTTAAACACCGTGATTTCTAGTGGGTCTTTTGGGTTCTTCAGATAGAAGCTTTACAATTTTTTGAGTAGGTGATTATTATCGATCAAGCACAGGAAAGAAAAGGGAAAACAAGACCTTACCAAGAGACTCTAACAAAAATTCAAGAGCCTTTCCTTTGTCCCATTTAATGGTAGGGCGGATTTCTAAAACCTGTGCAGAAGAAGGTGGTATGGAAAGTGAGGCATCTCTTTAATTATATACTCACCAAATACATTATAAAACTAATAAATAAAATACAAGATTTTTTATTTATTAGATGCCATGCCACACCTTTCTTCCTTGAGTAAGTCGAAGCTTTGGGTACTCCTTCAACACTGACTTAACTACTTGAGCCAGTCCACTCCATTTCTGTATTTTTCATGCATCACAGTTAGTAAAAATTAGTTTTAATATAACAGTAACAACATATTGATATTTTCTTGATGCTCGATTCCTACCTTCTCATCAACGCAGCGATAGTGCACAGAGAGACAGAATTTGTTATTTTCCACCTTGGCCCCTGGAGTTGTTTTAGTTTTCTCTACCAGTTCTTTGTAAACCTGAAAACCCATTACCAAAAAAAATAAAAAATGTAAATATCCTCCAATAATTTTATTTATTTTCTTTATAGTAATAATTAACTTGTACATCTTACCCAAGTAATATTTACATTACCTCATCTATCATTGGAAGAAACTCACTGCCAGCTTGAAAAACAACACCTTCACTGCCCTGAAGAATACAACATAAAAGACAAACCAATTTCTATCATTTTGTGAAAGGAGAAGATAGAGAAAATTAATCAAGCTATATTTACATGATGGTACTTGAAAATACAGAGGTAAAGCTCACTCACTTTCTTGTATTTGCTGCCTTTGGCTGGTCCTTTGATGTCCATGCCATGGCTTCCAGCATAGTACAGTTCTGCTAACCGTACAAAGTTATACACCTATAAAATATGGACAGAAGTAACAAAGTTTAGCACGAGAAAAAAAAGGAGAAGAGCCAAAGTAATCTGTACTTACTGGCCTAACATTATTGAATTCGAAAGAGGAAAAAAAAAACAGGCTTAAAATGTACCTTGTCTCTGCATCTCCCACTCACTATTGCAGTAGGAAAAAATCTCGCAAGCTTTCTCACTGTTGCTCTCATCTAATTTTTCCCCAACACAAACTTCAGTTACAATATAAAAAGAAAAAAGAAAAAAGGGAAGAGGAGCTGTACAGAGAAGAACTAGATACCAACCTGCTTGGACATGAAAGCTCTATCTGGGTCATCAACGATAGGAGAAAGTGTGCCATCATAGTCCAAGAACATAACTATTTGCTTTCCTTTGGAGGCATCAATTATCTGCTCAAACATCTCCAGTGCTGATGGGTGGTGAAGCTGCAATCACCACATTAAAAATCAGGAGTCATCATTTGATCATGTCTAAAAGTCCTTCCCTGAGCTTTATATTAGTTAAAGATTGGTTTTTCTATTTTTGCTTTTGGGTTTATTGTGTGTGTACTCACAATCCATGAGCTTTGGTCGTCATTAGCAGAAGGTGTGGACTTGACATGAGTAGGAGAAGAGGTTCTCATGGAATTAACCCAAGCATTAAATCTTGCTCCTCCACTGATTTCAAGATTCTTTAAAAGTTTCTTTCTGGAAATAGAGATGTAACCACCAGGAGCCGCCGGAGGCTTCTGCGCGGCCGTGGTGAAGATAGAGGAATTTGTTACATGCACTGTGATTGCCAAGTTGATTCCAGAGTTTGTATCAGCCACTACCACATTTTGGTTTGTCATCTTTCCTCTACAAAAAAAAAAAAAAAAACCCAGAATCACATTTCCTTCCAAATTATTGCAAACAAGAATTTGAAGAAGATTATCAAATCAAGAATCTAGAAAAACCCATTAGAGAAACTACACCTACATAAGGTCCTTGAATTATATACCTTACGAGAAGATACTGATATTCGAAGGGACAACAAAACTGAGTGAATAAGAGAAGGGGGAATTAAAACAGAGTGCTCTGTTTTATAACTCTTTAAGCTTCAAGAAGAAATACAGAGAACAAACAAGAGAGATAATGTAAAACAGAGAAGAAAGCAAACAGTTCCCAAAGTTTTGTAGAGAGAGAGGTAATGTATGCTTGCAAGAGAGACAGCCCAGTGGTCGATTTATAGTTGCAACAAGACGGACGAGAGGGCCACAATGTGCACCCTCTCTCCTTCCTAAGCTCCAAACCGTGGGACCCTCTGAGGGGTGGAACCCACAAAGCTGGCCCAGACCCGAAATCCTGAAGAGGGACCCACATTTGGCCTAGTCCCCTAGCCGTCTCCATAAACCCCTTGCCAGCTAACAGTTTTGGACGTGGAAGACATTCTTTGGATGACTTGACTGTGGTGGGTTCTTGCCACGTGTAAATAGTCACATGCCACTTGCCAGGACCCCCCCCCCCCCCTCCCCCTGGAATTTGGATGCCTAACAATTGAAAACCCAAAACCCCCCGCCCCCCCGCCCCCCCCTCCCCAAACTTTGTAATCTAAAAGCAAGTTGTGGGGGTGGCCGTGGTGGTGCTTAGAAAACGCCCCTTGTAAACACAAATAAAACCACCAGCTCAAACCAGCCTACTGTTATATGCTATTGTGCAAAACCAGCTGCGGTTCCTCTATGTTCCTCAATTTGAGAATTTAAAATTTGAGCAGCTTCAATTTGAGAATTTAAAATTTGAGCAGAAACAAAACAGCCCGTGCATAATTTAGTAGATAATTAAAGCTGCAATTTTATTTTATTTTTCAATTCCTTCATCATTTGCATTCAATCCGTTCCTAAAACCAATATTTTTATTGGTGGTCACTAAAAGATAAACAGCTAAAGATTTATCATATAATAATTTTTTCCTATCTAAAATATATTACAATTTCGTATGCTAGTTAAGAAGCTACATCAAGTTCTTTCTTATACTATATCGTACACTACCTGAATTTTTAGATTTATTTATTGATGTTTTTATTAGTACTTATATTCACAGTTCATCGACAAGAAACTTGCTGACATGATCACAAACAAAAATAATCCGTCTGAAAAACTCTTATTGGTGATTTGTGGTCTATCGACAATAATTTTACATATGGATTTACTGACAGACAAAACAAACAAAAAAATAATAATTTTGCCTGTTTTATTCTGTCGGTACTTCCATTGTTGAATATAACTTATCAGCGACAGAAAAAATCATATGTCATTCCATCAAAGATTTCTTTTTCGTTCGTCAATGAATTTGACATGTAACCGTCAAACAGACTATCTGTTATTTTATCGATGAGTAAACAGTAGCAATGACATTTGCAGTAATTCCTTTTTAACTCTCTAGACCCGTTAATAATAATTTAATTTTTTTAAAAAAATCAATTAAATAGAAACATAAAATAATTAAAACAAATAAGTTAATATAAATTCAAATATTTATTACAAATTTAAATATTTATAAGTTCAAATACAATTAATCTATAAAAGAGTACTTGAAAAAAAGGAGGAGACGAGTATTCGCTTGGACCATGAGGTGAATAAAAGGGAGCACATGTATCACGCATCTGTAATCTTTTCTCCAATAGCAATCGGCGGAGTTGTCGTCTCAGCATTAAGTCGTTCATAATTAGCAGCAAGATGAGTCGTTCGATCTTTAACTCATCGATCTAAAATTACCTCGAACTCCGGAGCTTGGTACTTCCAGGTAAATGGATCCTGTTGTGAAGAGACCTCTCCTCGACATGGCAATATCACACTCGACGAGTCCGCTTCGTGAGTGGATACATGTGTCTTAGTTGCCTGTTCTTGGTGGGCACTTAACGATTCATGGTCGTCAGAATCATTGCTAAAAGAACTAACAACGATCTTGTTTGTACAACGTGTTAATGTATTTTTCCTAGGCATCTATACAAATTAAAGTGTTAAGGTACCATAAATCATTTCTATTTTAAAAAAAAATTGGCAGCACCTCCCCTATACGGGAGACTACCTAAAATTATTAAACCTACAAATTGGATAAAAGATCAAAAAACCTGGCCGCGTCTTCATTAGATTCTTCATCTACTATTGGATATTGACAGACATAACCCTGATTCTTTTGTAGAAGATGCATCGTTACAACATCTAGATCGAGAAATTTTTTATTTTTACACCTCTTACATGGACATCTAATACCATCTTCATTAATATTTCTCGGATTATGTAATGCGTAATTAATAAAACCTTGAACTCCATTACAATAATCCATCCTACATAACCCTTCAAGTGAATCTTGATATATTCATGAATGATCATCTATTACTTATGTTAAACCTATATAGAATATTGATGACATCTATTACTTATGTCAAACCTATATAGAATATTGATGACATCATGTATTAACTAATTACGTAAACTAAATAAATAACAAAACATTGGTTTAACTCAAACTTATTCAAATTATTTTAATAGTACAACTAATTAATTATCAATTATCTACATAAATTCAAATTTCTATATATTTAACAAAAAATCAACTCAATAATAAAATTGAAAAAATATAAAATGAACTTATTAAATAAGTCATTATTTATTTCATCACAAAACACCTAAGTCATCAATTCAGATTAGATTTCATCAATTTACAAACAAATATAATTTTATAAAATCTACGTTAATATATACAAATTATACTTTTATACAACAAATCTTTAAAGGAAAAAACTATAAAACAAGTAAACATCAAAACAAAATACATATACTACAAAATTACATAGTAAAAATAAACATTTTAAAATTGAGTTCAAATAAAAAATGGATAGTTTTACTTACTTGATGTGGGGAATCTTCAATAAAATTTGAATCGGAACATGGATGCTAACAAACTGAGTGTTGGGGTGGTTGAATTTGCAGTAAGAGGTTGATTTGTGATAAAATTAAGAGGGTTTGTGGTGTTTGTTGTAGAGAAAAATAGAGGAAGAAGAAGAAATGAGAGAGGGAGAGAGGAGGGTCGCTTGTGATGCCATAAATTAAATATTATAGACGGATTTACTAACAAATTTAATCAACAGATTTAAATCCATCAATAAGTCTGTCTGTAAAAATGACACTTCATCGTACTTCTTTGCCTTTTTTATTCCTTCTTTTCTCATTGTAATTCCCTTGGTATTGATGAAATATTTTCATTGGTGTTTACCGATGGATACAATGAGAGAATATTTTGTCTATAAAGCTCACCGCAATCTATTGAAAAAAACATTATGTCGGTGTTTCTTTTTGTATTTGTCAATTTTCTGGTAGTGCGTTCAATATCTTTGGATTTAAATTATCATTTCAAAATTATTTGATCACCCATTTGACAATTTCATCATTGAATTATAGAAATCCTAAAGTTATGTAATTTATATATAGCTATCTTTTTTTGTTTTTGTAAAATACATTGCTTAAAAAAGATGGGTGCTTCAAATTTAAATCTTTGAGATAATTGCATCAATTTTCACATTTGTTTGTAATATCATATTGACAATTGTCAATCTAAAAATATTATTTTCTTTCAATAAATAAATTAGAAACAAGAGGGAAAGTAATTCTTATTGTTACAAAAAAAAATGATCAAAGAATAACATACAAATACATGAACTAATTAATATCCACCCTCAATGTTATGGGTTTTAGAACTTAAAAGAATTTTTTTTTGGGAGGGGGGGGGTGCATTTTTCATTTTTATTATTATTATTTATTGATGTTTCAGTTCTTTTTTTGTTTTTGCTTTGGTTATTGATTTATTTTAGGTTTTCAAACCAGCCTTAGATTCTGTGTTTATTGGGATTTAAAGTTTATAACTTATTTTAATTCACTTTTTATATAGTAATCGCGATATCAAAAATATATTTCGGCATCAGATTTGTACTCTGTTTCATAAAAAAATTGATTTTGTTGTTTAGATGAAATTTAAAATCAAAGGACCAAAATTAAAAGAGACACAAATGAACAACCCTTTTATAGTTATTTTTTAAGGTGCTTTCAAGTTTGACCCTCTATTTTTTTATTCCAATTTTATTTTTTGATGTTGTGTTGATTATGATTTTTGGTTGATAATTTATTTCGATATGTTTCTTATATGCTCACTAGGGTATCAAAGAACTGTCCTGATATAAGGTTGGTAATTGATTATGCGAGATATTATTCAGATTCTTTATTTTTCAAAAGACTAAGAGTAAAGAGACTAAAATAGGAAAATAGGAAAACATTGAAGCTTGAAGGGAATTATAATAGCATAAACGATCATAGAAAACAAGGCAAGGAAAAACGAAAGGAAAGAGAAAGAGAAAGGAAAGAAGAATGGATGACGGAGTCACAACGAACCTCCTCCTGCAACACATGCTACCATATAAGAAAGAGGACCCCATGACAATTCCAATGAAATAAAAAAAAACAACATGATCAAAGCTCGAAGGAATGCTCATGCACCGCCCAAATGATGCAAGCCTTCCTTATGTTCTGGCATGTGTTTCACACGTGTAAGGCTCTTTTATCTTCTTCTTTCAGTATAGTCCTGCATTTTTTAAAACCTATTGAATTAAATCCTGATATTTTTTTATCAATTTTTTCTAGATTTTTTTATTTTATTTTTCAACAATGAGTTGATTGGGAATTGTACTTATAATTTGTTTCGTTTTGTTTTGCTTTCTATAGGGTTTTGTGGTTAAAAAAAAAAAAATAGGCATTGAGTTGATGCTTGATTTTGTGATCGTTTATTTCTTAACATATAATTAAATGAAAAATGGTTTTTTTAAAAAAATCAAGTTATTAAACTTTGTAGAGTCCATGACATGGTTTGCAAGTTTAGCGAGTTAACTCGATTCACGAGTTTGATGAGTTAAACTTTTTCTTTTTCTTTTTAATTATTGTTTTTTATTTCATTCTTCAATATTGGGTTAATTGAAAATTAAGATTTATAATTTGTTTTATTTTTCTTTCTATGGAGTTATCGTAGATTTTTTAAAACATTCCGGTATTGGGTTAGTGCTTCGTTTTGTGATTATCATTTTTTGTTATCATATAGTTAACTAAATAATAGTTTCGAAAAAAAAAACCAAGTTATTAGTCTCAGTGGATACCATGACCTAGTTCACAATTCAACATGTTTACCTAAGCGACTTGGTTCACGGGTTTGTTGGGTTGACCCAGGTGACCCGGTTCACAAGTGTTGTAGGTTTACCCATCAAACCCAATATGTTTTTTTTTAATTTTTTTTCTTCATTTAATTTTTTATTTGTTTTTAATTTCATCATTTAATATTAAGTTGATTCAGAAATAGGTTTCATGATTTTTTTTATATGCTTTCTATAGAGTTATTGTGGTCTCAAACAAGCGCCTGATATTGTGATGGTGCTTGATTTTACGAGCATCATTTTTTTCATAACTAAATAAAAATAATTTTTTGAAAAAATTTATTAAACCCATTAGAGTCCATGACCTGGAGCATATGGTGACCGAGATCGATCTAAAATGTCATCGTCTTAATATTTGTTTTTAAACAAAATCATCTTAATTTTTCTTAAAGATAAACCATGTTTTTACTGGTTGTATCTGAACCCGTGAAGTTGACATATTCATGTTGGAGCAACTCTCACATAATTTATATTGAAACTCGAGTTAGGCAAGAAATTATATCAAAAGGTTTCAAGATTAACATAATATCAAAATATCCCCTCGACCTTGACATTTTTTTTCATTTAAAAAATATTTGGTCAAACTTGTGGTGTAGAGTGGGCCAATAGAGTAATTATAACATTAAAACAAGTACTAATTATTTTTCAGAAAATTTGATTTTAACAGGTATTTATTAGTAATTAAGTAATTCGATGGGTAGCTTAAGTTTTTGGTCTTGTGACTTGGTAACATTTAATTTGTGGGGCAAGATTTTTCATGAGAGTTGTATAGTTCAAACTTAAATGTTGACTTTACAACAAACGAATCGAATATCATTGACTAACAGACCTTCTTAAAAAAAAAAAAAACCTAAGAAAAAGATTTGGTTGGCATCACGCTCCCACGATAAAACATTGCCTCTTTTAAGGTTGCGTTGGGTGGATTCCCATCACAAACCTAAAAAATTAATATAATAGTATATTTTCTTGACCTTGACTGGATTTACCAAAAGTTTAATGAGTAGTTAAAGTTCCATGAATAGTTTATGTTATGATAAAATTTAATTTAATTTAATTGATAAGAATGGGGATGGTAGTACGTTACTTCAAATTGATGGAGAACATCCTTTTAATAGCCAAAGCACCGTATTCAAATTGATGGTGAGCTTCCTTTCAATAAATTAATTAGAAACGTTTACTACCAAAACTGTGTATGTTGCTTCAAACAAGAAACGAAAAGCGTTACAGTGTTTCCCAAGCATTTTTCCTTTGAATTTTCCTACTATTTCTGTTTTCTTGGACCCATAATTTGAAGTATACCAGCATAGAATTGCCACCTAGCCTATTTACCTAGGGTGGACCGATAGTAATTTGTATTTAGTAATTTTATGGTAAATTGTGTAGAAAGGTATTTAGGAAACAAGAAAGAGACCAGAAAGTCCAAGAAAAGATAGTTAGGTTGCTTCTCCAATTGGTCATCAGTCAAACGTCAAACAAGAAAAATAGAAAATGGAGGGCATGTGAGATCGCAAGCAAGCAAGAGAGGGGACAGACTCTGGCGGGTGATACAGATGTTGTTAGGATAGAATGGACAGTTCGTCCTTACTCCCTTGGTTCTCTTAATTCTCTGTACCCAACAGCCACTCACTGAGTCTGGAATGTTTTCTTTGTATTATATATATATATATATATATATTCTTCTCTACTTTCCAGATCTCTATTATTGTCGAGAGAGATAGAGAGAGGTGTTATTGAGAATATACATACTACGGTGAGGTCACCATAGATTATGCATGCACAAATATACTTCTGTTTTCTTTTCCATGTTTATGAGAATATTGATATAACACCTGCATGCACACATTGGTTTTTGAAATATATAATATTTTATATTTAATGTATAATCAGTCCATTTATACATTAATATTTTAAAATAAAATAACAATAATACTTTATTTAAAATAATGTTATTTCGTACGATATAAGCTAAACAATTCATATCCGAATTCTTAACAAATAATGCAATGACTACCTATCATCATGTAATGGACAATGAACCTCTAGCTTAATGGTATCAATGTCCGGCCCCTACCTTTAAAAAGTTCAAGCCCCATCTAGAAAAAAACAAATACAATAACGAAAAAAAAAAAAAACCAACCAAGATGACTTGTATGCCAAGAATAAGAATAAAAAGAAAAAAGAAAAAAGATTCACAATTGACCGGAGAAACCGACTATTTGAAGATTTGAATCTCATATTTTACGTATTTTTTTTAATTAATTAACAAAAGCAACAGATTCTTGTATTAATTATATGGTCATGCATCACGTTCAGAATATTTCACATGCATTGCTCCGTATTTCCTTCTTTAATTAACCAAAGCTTTTGGTCGTATCTGAATTTTTATAAACTATACTTTACTAGTCAAAACAGGGATACTTTGAAGATGCTAATGAAGAACTATTGGCTTTCAAGTTCGAAGAGTTGATCAAATAGTAAAAGTTATGTCATAATTAATAAAGTGTACAAAGTAGTAACATTTCCATTATGTAAGAGATTAGGTACACTTGATTCCCAGTTGCAGGCTAAAGGCAAAGACACCACGCTATGGAAAGCTATGTGCAAGGTGCTGTCTCAAGTTGTTACAGGAATAGCTTCGAACCACTGATTCAGCATTCTTTACAGGATATCCCAGATGAGAAGAGCAACATATGATGACGACAAATACCACATAGAAATGGGAAGCTTTTGCACATCTTCTTCCCATAACTGTGGTTATGGTTATAGCTATTTAAGTTAAGCTTGTTTTTGGAAAAACCAAGTATATTGAAGTTAGTATATATTAGAATAAAATAACATGAAAATCAGTAATGTCATGAAGACAGTGTTAGATTAATTGAGTCAATGCAAAAGACATTCTTTTATATATATTGTAAAACTTCGCGTGAGATCAATACCAATATTCAACTTCTTGTATTCCACCAAAACTGCGTGTGTAAGCAAAATCTTTCTTGTGAGTGTACTATTGTTTTTTTTATTTGTTTATAAGTATAATTTTTCAACAGAATTCTTATTATAACTTGAGAGTAACCATGGCTTCCAGCAATAATAGTACTCAAATTCACATTCCCCGCCTTATAAAACAAAACTATGATTTGTGGTGCATACACTATAAAGTATTGTTCACATAATAAGAATTATAAGAGTTAGTTGAAGATAGCTATACTAAACCAGAATCAACAAAGAGAAGAGGTGGCTATGAACAATATAGAAAAACAGGCTCTAAGAGAATCCAGAAAAAAGGATAATAAAGCCTTTTTCACAATCTATATATCAAGGTCTTGATAGAGCAGCTTTTGAAATGGTGGCACCAACATAGACTTCAAAATAAGTCTTACCAAGAAGCTAAATGGAAAAAAACAATGAAAGAGGAGATCAATTCTATCAACAAGAACAACATATGAGAGTTGATATCATTTCCAACATGGCACAGGCTGGTGATATGAGTGAAATGAATTTTCAAAACTAAAAGGAATGCAAAAGAAGAAGTTTAAAAGTACAAAACCAAATTAGTAGCAAAAAGGTACAAACAACAACATGGAGTTGTTTATAAAGATATTTTTGCTCTAGTTGCAATGGTGGAAATAACTAGATTGATGATCTTTTTGGCAACTTAGAGAAAATGGAAATTGTACTAGATGAATATTAAGTTAGCCTTTTTAAATGACAATCTTGAAGAGGAATTCTATGTAAAACAACCACCTAGTTTTATGGTTAAAAAAGAATAAGAGAAGATTTACAAGCTGAAGAAAGCTCTTTATAGGCTTTAACAAACATCAAAAACATAGAATTCTAGAATCAATGGCTATCTTACACAAAATAGATTTGTTAGATGCCTTTATGAACATACCTTATATATGAAAAATAATTTACAAGGCAATGTGATGTTTGTTTATTTGTATGTCGATGATCTAGTTTTTACAGGTGATGGCTTCATTATAATTTAGGAATTCAAGCAATCCATGGTGAAGGAATTTGAAATTACAAATTTAGTTCTTATGACCTATTTCCTAGAAATATAAATGAAGTAGTGTAGCAATGAGATTTTCATTTCATAAGCCAAGCATGCAGCAGAGGTGTTGAAGAAGTTTGCCATGAAAGATTGTCAACATGTAGATAATCCAGATGAGTATGAAATAAAGTTAACTAAAGAATAAGAAAGAGCATTGATGAATCTAACATACTATAAGAGCATTGTGGGATGTCTACCATATCTGATATGTACCTGGCCAAATATTCTATTTGGAGTTGGTTTGATTAGCAAGTACATGGAAAAACCAAGAAGTTCACATTTAAAAGCAGGTAAGAGGATTCTACATTTTGTTAAAGGATCATTAAGTTATGGTTTATTCTATTCATCTTTACAAAATCTTAAGATTACTGGTTATAATGATAATGACTGGGCTGTAAATCTTGAAGATAGGAAGAGCATAACTAGTTTTGTGTTTTATATGGGAAATGCAACTTTTACTTGGTCATCTAAAAAACAATCAATTGTTTCATTATCAACGTATGAAGTAGAATACATTACCGCAACCTCCTGTGTGTATCATGCAATTTGGTTAAGGAAATTATTGAAAGATTTACAAAAAGAGTAGAAAGAAGCTACCAGAATTTTTATTGATAACAAGTCTTCAATTCCTCAGCAAAAAAATCTAGTCCATCATGAACATTCAAAACATATTGATACACGTTTTCATTTCATAAAGGAGCATGTGAAAGAAGGAGATGTGGAGTTGATTAATGTCAGAACAATTAAACAAATAACGAAAGATAAAAATATTTTGTTATTTACAGAGGAAGCTTAAAGTTATGATGATGGGCGAAACAAGTTTAAGAGGGGAGAATGTTGAAGTTTAAACATTTTTATGGAAAAACCAAGTATATTGAAGTTAGTATTAGAATAAAATGACATGAAAATCAGTAATGTCATGAAGTCAGTGTTAGATTAATTGAGTCAAAATCTATTTAAGTTTTTTAAATTTTATAAAAGACATTCTTAAATGACTATATATTTTGTAAAACTTTTATTAATTAAGGCGTGAGAGTACTTCTTGTATTCCACCAAAACTGTATGTGTAAGAAAAATCTTTCTTGTGAGTGTACTTTTGTTTTTTTCTCTATTTCTGAGTGAAATTTTCCAACAATAGCTAGTCCTCTCGTGCCAAGTAATAGGGTGGAAAGGGATCTATGTACTGACAACTTTATAATTAAATCAACTTATAAGAAACAAGAGTTCAATGCCATGCAGCAAGGATCCAGGGATCAAATTTGGAGTTCATTTTGGAAATGGCACGGTCCTAAAAGAATAAGTTTTTTTATGGCTAGAGACACACAATGGTCTATTGACAAATGAACGAAGAGCATCAAGGCATTGGACTGGCAATCATCACTGTCATCTTTGCCCATCTCGTGTAGAAGATCTCATGCACACTCTTTGGTATTTTCTAGCAGTAACAAACATCTTGAGGTAATTTGTTCAACACCATAACATATAGGAGTTTTTTAATCCAACACTAACTCTTTGGCTTATTAATAACTTGTCAAGCAAGGAGACCACTTGGGAAAGATGGCAATGGTCTATTATTTTTAGGGTGACAACATGGAGTATATGGAAAGCAAGAAATAACATGATATTCAATGATAAAGCTCAACTCATGGATAACATGGTTGTTGTGTCTTGATGCATGGTGGCTGACATTGAACATGTAAATTTTGCTAAAAAAAGATAAGGAGGAACCACAAAAAATACGAGCTTTATGGGGGTGGAAGGATCCTCTTCAAGATTGAATGCAATTAAATGTAAATGGTTATAATAAAGGCAACACCGGAGCTGGAGGGATCGTAAAAGACATCTTGGGATCGTGGTGCAAGGGATTCGTCATCAACACATGTACATGTTCGTTAGTCAAAGCAAAATTATGGGCTGTTGTCACTGGTTTGGAGCTAGCTTGGTCACTTGGGATATTTCGACTCTAAAGACTCTTCACTAGTAGTAAAACTCATTATGAAGCAAATTGTAGACAATTTGTATATTAATGACCCATCTTCATGATTGTGTTCAATCTTATATTATGATTTATTGGATTTATTTTTCCTTATTTAATCTAGTTTTCTAACCGTCAAGCCCTTAATTTCACCCAAAAAAAAAATAACTCTACTTTCTTCACCTAAGACAATGTTTGAGAATGCGGTATAAATCACGTTTCTTAAAAGTTTGAATTTGTTTTTGTTTAAAATTAATTTTTATATATTTTCATATTGTTTTAATGTGTTGGTGTCAAAAATAATTTTTAAAAAATAAAAAAAATATTATTTTGATACATTTTCGAGCAAAAAACATCTTGAACCGTTATCACTACCACACTTCCAAACACCCTCTAAATCTACGCTTTTAACCTCTCTCTTTTTCCTTAGTTAATCGCAATTCCATCATGCTTAATTTGTTAGCTTCTAGTTTGTTACTCCCTAAGAATATGCAAACCACGTCAAGAAAAAGAAACATAGTTAATCCACTAAAAGTATTAGTTAGCAAATTAATCTAGTTAGGCAAAATAAACAATATTTTTTTTTCCTTTTGGATTAGTTTTAATTCAAGATTCAAGTTGTAATGAATAAAATTTATATAATTATTATATAATGGAGAAGAGTCATCTTTTTTTGTGTAGTTTGAGATCCAATAAGTCCCTGATGAAAAAAAAAATAGTAATCTTTCAAATTTCTCAGCATAAAATTGAATTTGGTACGACGTTATAATCAATGGAGGTAGAAAGAGGATGTCACTGCCCTAACCGGAAGAAACTTAAGCTGATTAATTAAACAGCATGAGAACGAAGATTTTAATATGATATTTTCGGTAAATAATTAATCTCAACTTCTTTATATCTTGGTTTCAAAGTAATAAAAGCATAAATCATACTTATTAGATCAGATAAAATTTTTTTAAAAATATATATAAAAAACTAATTTAACATAATAGAAAGATATCAACATTTAACATAATAGTTTTGGGTTGGATAATCATATCTTGATCTAACACGCGTTAATAATTTTTAAAATAAAAAATAAAATGACAATATTTTTTTGTAATTCCATGAAGATTTTTAATATGTTTCATAATTCAAATATTCTACTTACACAATAATTTTTACCATTTTAAAGTATAAGTATAGTAGAATTAAAATATTAAAGTTTTACTTTTACTCGGATTAAAAAACGACAAAATAATTACTTTTACCAAAACCTTCCACCATCTGACAAAAATTGTACTGACAAAAAAGCAAGCACTCTTTTCTTTTCTTTTCTTCTTCTCAACGTTACAAAATGAGGGTGAAAAATGTGAGCATGTACTCTTCACAGACATAGCCTTAAGATATAGGGACAAGAGCCACGAGCTTTGTAGGGGTTCCATGCGACACCGCACGTGTGATTTATGAGGCATCTCTTTCTCTTTTTCCACTGTCCTCCACGTAATACATGTATGACAAACGTGGCATAACATTGTAGATTCTATGGATTATTTAAGTAGGTCCATAGCAAAACCACATGGCGAGAAATAAAGGTCGGCGGGTTCAGAAAAAACACACGCATCACATTTACACAATCTCCTGTCCATACAATGAATGTATGGTTTTTTTTTTTTTTTAATAATAGAGTAATTAATTTATTGATAAGACCAATATGTAATAAACTAGAAGTCAAAGAACAAAAGGACTTTATAAACAAGAAGACTTCTAATTACCAAGAAGACGAGCACTACCAAGCTTTTACAAACAAAAACACTTTATTTATAAGACCATGTTACAATGTTTTCAGGGTTTCTAATTAAAATATTCCATGTGCATGAGAAATTATTGTTGCAGGTCTTTAATCAAAATGCAAGGCGATGAAAAGTTGGGTTGTGTATTCCAACCAGGCTTTTATTTTTAAATATTAACTTATTTCTTGTGGTCTAAATGCCCCCATAAAATTCCTTAGGATAGTTGTTACCTATCTATTTTAAGACTATATAAAAAAAAATACAAAAAAATAACGAAAGAAAAATAAAAAGAATTTTTCAGTTAAACAAAACATACCAAAACTCCTAAAAAAATATCAAAAGACTGGTTGAGGAGTGTTCAAATATATAAAATTGAAAAATCTGACCCTATTGATAAAGAAAGTTCAATTTTTAAAGAGGAAAATTTAAAATTATTATTTAAGAACTCAATTGGAATTTTTCAAGGTTTAATTGAATTTATTAAATGATTAATTGTAAGAAAAATTGATTTTTGAAGTCAATTGCAAGATTAACTTGTTTCTTTCCGTCCAAATATCCTCACAAAAATCATTATGATAGTTGTTGTTACTCATTTTGGAGCTCTACATAAATAAAAAAAATAAATAAAAAAGGTATCTATCAGCTTGAAAAGAACATGTCAAAACTCCCAGAAAATTATAACAAAATTCCAGAAAATTATGATAAAATAAGTAAAGAAGTGTCAAAATATATAAAATTGAACATCAAGCATATTAGATTTTCGAACACCATCAATTTCCTTAGCCATTTTTTAGTTGCAGCATATGTTAGTTAAAGTTGGATTGTTTCTGTTATGAATGTCATTGTTTGTATTCCTGATTCATTCCTTACAAGATTTTCATTATACCCCGCATAATTAACTCGGGTTGAATTTTTGAGCTTCCTTCAATTCTAATAGATTTGGAAGCACATAACATGAACAGTCTGTTTCTATTTTGAATTGAAAAACTTATAATATCAATTCTAGATCTCAACTATTGAGACATCACTCTAATATAATGTATCTCGAGGTTAATCAACCTTATCAAGGACCGAAAGTATATACTTTGTCGAGTTCGTGTGCCAAACGCGCGTCTACTGTAGGAATTTACTACCATACAGCTAAAAAGATCAAGAGGGAGAGTGGTGAACAAACTGGGTGGACGAAATATCTGAAAAGTCTTTTCTAGCCAAGTGTCGACTTGGATATGAATCCGTATTTGTGGTGAGTGGAGTTAGCACAAATGATTAGGCATTCCTCGTGGGGTAACTAATCCTAGTTCGCAATGCCCCAGGGAGTCGGTAATCAAAGTTTTTCTCCTGCGCGTGCACCCAAAGCTCTTTTTTTTTTTTTTTTTTATGTCGGCCCACACTTTAACATGCTGGTTTTGACCTCGTGAGCCCCACTTAGCCACTGCCCACTGGGCTTGTCTTCACAGATATGTCGTCCTTTGTCAGGTTGTGAGTGCAATTCAATGGTTTAGTGAGCCAATTGGTCAAGTCGTCTTCACAAGTTTAATGAAGAACAGTGACCGTTTAGTTTTGTTTAGTGAGCCAATCGCCACTTGTCATTGTGCAAAATATCTGTTCTTGTGATGGGACAGGATTGAAATGAGACCTCTAGTTTTTGTTTCTCTCTACCCCTAATTGTGGATATTGAAGACACAAACACCTTTCACTTCGAATTTCCATCTACAACTCTTGTTTTATTAGATACGCAACTTATAATTCATCACAAGCAGTTCCAGAAGACGCTTGCCCGCGCTCCACTGCGGGTAGCCATCTTAACATCGAAGATTCTTGATTTTTATTTTTTTTTCTTAACAAATTGTTGGAACCCCTCCGGCTTCTTTACTATATCTATACTGATTTTGCTTAATAATATATATATTTGATAACAATATTCATCTGACCATTGCCTTGTTGAAAAGCCATAAGAAGCTAGCCCTCTGTTCACACACATGTTATCTAGCTGGTCATTCCACATAAAAACACATTCGAAGATGGAGTTCACCTTCTGCTAGTTAATTTTGGGCTATTGTGCTTGATTAGTACTGCCATGGGCTCTAATTTCAGGCCATAATAATAGTTTTTTTACTCTATAATTTCTTAGTGCCTTTTATTGTTAGTTGTGTTTAAATTTTGGATAAGTAAACAAATTAGATTATTTTCATTTCGAGTCTCGATCTCTATATCCTCGGAGGGTATATATGGCCATTATCGTCAAGAATCTACTTGCTCTTGCACTTGCTCGTATATTTATCTGTGTATGTCCTTCACAACATCATGAGAAAGCTTTAGAGACTAGTTTGACCGAGAATCTCAACTTGATCATTCATCGATCGTAAATAAAGATATAGCAAGTAAATCCCTTGTCATTTCATCGAATGAAAGAACGTTGCTGGTTTGACTTAAAAAAACACTACATCATATTATATCTAACGAAGCCTTGCTCTCCTAGCTAGTCAGCTGTTTCAAGCATTGGGTAGTTACAAAACCTTAAGCAAAACCCTAGCCACCATTGCAAAAAAATTGAGAGAAAGTGAGCTGAAATTTAGGCAAATAAACCTTAGAGTAATACTATTCATCTTTCCTAACTTTTCTCCCACAAAAAATTGTAGCCTCATCTCTCTCCAAAACTAAAACCTCTCCCCTGACCTCTCTTTATGATGAAATCACCACTATTTTCTTATGTCTTAACCCTCTACAAAATCTTTAGGTTAAAAGTTATAACTTTAGGTGTCGTTTCTATAATATAACTATTTATTTAGTCACTTTAGGTGTTGTAACAAACTAAAGGCAACCACATAAGTGCGGTCCAATACCTGTATATGAAATCCCCATACCTCGCAAAGAGAAAACATCACAGGGAAGGCAAGCCTACTTTTACAGAAAGTGAACGCCAATACACAAGTCAACAGAAAAATGACTAACCACAACACCATCCAATCTGATATCATACCCACATGAAGGCCTAACCTGACTCAAAGAACAATCCATATATTCATAAATCAAGCAAAAATTAAAGCATTTATAAACACAGTAAATAACACCATGATCAAAACCAAGCATGTAAAAAAAAATTAATGTATAATCTACCCTAAAACTTCCACGGAATAGTACAGTGATGAAATAGATGATTTGTTTTGTTTGTTAACAAATGTTATTTTATATTCAAGGATAGATTCAATAACTGAAGTCCTTATTCTAGCTATGTAGAGTATTACAAGGCATGCATTTGCATGCATGTTCTAATAAGGTAACAATATTTTATAGGTTTTGGTTCGGCTTATTATGTATAGTACTATGCCAAAACATTGACAAGAATGAGAAAGGATCGAAAATGTGCTTGCCTTTTTTTTTCAATCAACTTGGTATAAATATAACTAGCTATTTGAGGTGCTTCATCGCAAGTCGAATAAATTTTTTCCAGTAAAAAAATTCCCAATCATAAATCAAAATACTTATACATTTATCTAATCAAATAAATTCATATTTGATCAACAAATAACTAAAATTAAAATATTTGATCTCGCAACACAAGTCATGTACTCAGTTGTGTTTAATAATTTTTTTTCTTAGAATAAATTTTTATTTAATTAAAAAATTATATGTGTCAATAAAAGATAAAACAAAGTCATTAATGAAAGCATATTTAACAGAAATATGAAGTTCTACTATCAAACAACTCAATGTTTAATGACAAACCTGAAAAAATTAAAATAAAAAAAAGATTTGGGTTAACCCGAGCTAGCCCGTTAACCCCACAACCATGAGCACAAAATTAAGATAGCTCCATAGAAAGAAAAGTGAAAAAAAAACACAGATCATTTCCTAAAAAATAAATGTTTTAGGATATAATTGGGAAAAAATCAATTTAAAAAAAAAACACCTTAAAACACCAAAGTCAACCCATGTTAACTTTTGAAAAAAAAAAATACAAAAATATCTTTCTCACCATAATGAATTTGTAAATGATAGAAGTGTCCATATAAAAAGACAATATTCTCCCTAATTGCTAATTTTCGTTTATGTACATAAGGGCAAAATGGGAAAAGCATTGTGGATTCACTATGTACATACATAATGTTTTTCCCACACAATTTAGATTTTTTTAACTAAATTCTTGGTTCACGCTACATCGTGGGTTAAATCATTTTTTTGTAACTTAAAAAAAAACATTCTAAAGAAGTTGGGAAGGAAAACAAAATTGATGAATGTTGCATGAAAAACTTTAAATATATCGAGATTGTGATATATTGAACGATATTTAAAAAAAAACAATTAATATTAAGACAACGACATATTGGTTTGACCTGAGCCAACCATGGTTAACTAGCAAAACCCACAATCCAAGATATAAAATCGTGATAACCTATGAAACCTAGATATAAACAAAATATGCAGCCCAATTCTAATCAACCAAATACTAAAAGCCAAAAATGAAAAAAGAAGAAGAAAAAAGACCTAAAAAGGTTATATTAAGCAAACAAAAATATCATGAAGTGAGCATAACATACTTATATTTAAGTAATTTATTTAATTTAATTAAAAAAATATTTTAAAAAAGTTAAATTTAACAAAGAGCAACAAATAAAAAGATCTCAGATAAACTAGGTCATTTTTAAAATTAGCAGAAAATCCTCTATAAAGCAAATAAAAAATAACAAAACTAAATCTTCAATTAAATCAAATGATGAATGATGAAATTGAAAAAAAATGAGCTTGAGAAAAAACAAACGAACTGGCAAATATCCTAAACCTAGAGTGGTCTCTAAAATTCACAACCTGTTAAATTGTACAACTAGACTCAATCAACAAACTCAATTCAACTTTGAAAGATGAAATTGAAAAAACAATATCAATTTTAATCAAATTAAAAAATATAGAAATAAAAACTGGAGGATAAAATCGTAAAAATATCAATTATACAAATGATCTCAAATAAAATAAATAAAAATCAAAAAAATAAAGATCAAATTTGACAGATTAAAAAATTAAAAGAAAATGAAATTGAAAACAAATTTTAATTTAATAAAGTAATTCAAATAAAAAAATATCAATTAAAAGCAATAAAAAAATAGTGATTAAATCTAAAATATAAAAAAAATAAAGGAAAATAAATTTGAAAATAAATTTTAAATATATAAAGTTAGAGAAACTACGTGCTAATTAATCCTTGAATTTTAAAAAAGGGTAAAACCTCATATTAATCATGGATTATTGCAAAAAGAAACAAAAACTACAGTACTTTGGGTAAGGTTCGTATCTGTGTTTTTTTTTATGTTTTTAGATTATTTTAATGTGTTAGTATTAAAAATAATTTTAAAAATATTATTTTAATACATTTTTAAATAAAAAATATTTTAAAAAATAATCATAACCACAATTTCAATCACCTTGAATACTGTTCTCGAAACGAAACATAACCGTACATTTTGTCTATTTTAAAAAGTATAACAAATGGCAAACGGAACCCTCAGATGTTCAAAAGAGGGAGGCCACTTGTTGCTAATTCTAATTATTGGGTTTGTATCTTCTTTTTCTTTTTCTTTTTCTTTTTCTTTTGTCTTTTTCCCTCTCTTCTTTTTCCTTTTCCTTATATTGATTTTCTCTTTTGAGATTCCATTATTCTTTAACAAGTTGTCATTTTCTGCACTCTTTTCCCTTTCTTTTATTCTTTAAACTATTATAATTTGTCTTTCCTAACTGCCCTTTCACCTTTCTATCTTTTTCTTAAAACCACCGAGATACTTTAATATAAAAAAATTTGGACAGATATATAAACTTAACTTAGAAACTAGTTTACAGTTTGTTGGATTAAATTTTTTAAAAATAATAAAAAATATTCAAGTTATAAAGAATTATTTGGTACTTTTATTAAAATTAATCTAGCGAATTAACTTTAAAAATTTATATGACTTCTTGTCCAGCTTAAATTTAAAATTAAACCGTACGTATAAAAGTTAACTTCACGTGACTTGGTCGATCAAAAAACATATTAGTTGACTTGTAAAAAAGATTTAAAAAAATTAAGGAAAAAAACTCTCTTAACCCGACTTCTTACCAAATTAGATTTAAAATTAAATAGTATCCTGACATGATTTAATTATCTAGCCCTTACAAAAATAATATAGTCAACCGATTTTGCATTTAAATCATCATCTAGTAGCCTCTTTGATATGCGCGCATGCTTGTATTAGAACTAATGATTTATAGTCGAAGCACATGCTAAATTGACAGAAAAAGTGAATACTTTACTAAGCTTTTGATGAAGAAAATCTCAAACAAACATACATATATAATTAAATGATGATTGTACATATTATTCTCTCTCTCTTTTTTTTGCCTTTTCATCAGCACTCATCATATAATTATATCACTTTAACCTTAGTACATATGTAGCAAATTAACATTAACAATTTAGCTTTTGGAAAGAAAGAGTAAGCAAATCAACTTATAGGGAAGATACAACAAAATTTGGACTTAGTTTGAGCACTAATTAACTGGCTGGTCCGTCGACATGCCGTCGAGCTCCTTGACAAATCTTTCCATTGCAGGAGCTGCCAAGCAAAATGGGACCACAATCCCATTTTCTCCTTTCTTGTTTGTAAATGGCAATGGGATATAAAAGCTTGCAACTCCAGGCATGGCCCTTTGGCAGCCCCACCATATATACCTGCACGTCTCAAGTCCGATGCTAGCTAGGGATGCCCTTACCACTGTAAAATGAGGCCTCCCCTTAATCACCATCAATGATCATATGTTACTGATCGCATGTATTCTTCAGTCTCGTCAGCCCTAGCCTCTCTCACCAATTCTCAGGCGTATCCAAATGGTTTTTTCGAGAGTTCTCCTGCACTAGTTGTCACTGCTGCTACTGCAAAAGCACATCTAATTTTCTAACATATTTCTTTTCACTCTCTTGATACAAAAAAATCAAAATAATAGTAAAATCATATCTTTGCACTTCAGCATTGTAAACTAAAATAATAGTACACAGTTTGAAATCATGATCAAGTAGCCTTAGTTTATTAATCCACATATTTGGTGCTTATCCTCCGAGCCCGACTCCTTTAGTTTTTCCTGCTTGATCATCACCACAATGACATCACTTCATTATCTACTCCTTATCTTGATTGGAATTTTATGGCGGGCAAATCAGTCCACTATTAATCCATGAAGTACTAGCCTGCTAGAAGAACAATGTGTATGTCTCTCCATTTCAAGAATTAAAAGAGCTCTTGATCTTGTTCTTTTTCTTGATATCATCCCCTGCTAACAGGGATAACAATTTAATCTGAATTCAATACATACCGACCCTACCCAACCCACCCGAATAGATAAAAAAATTTAAGAAGTCGATGAATAATAGATATGGTATAAATATTGTTACATCCGCCTCAAAACAAAACCCACCTGAAACTATCCAAAAATATATATTTATATTATATAAATATATTTTTATAATATTTATATTTTTTAATACAATACATATATGTATATATTATTTTATTTTTTATTGATTAATAAGTAATAGTGGAAGAAGATACTGATTAATAGATATTTAAATAACAATATGATATAAATATTAAAGAATACAACCCGCGTGTAGTGATTGGCTTCCTTATCCCCTGAACATTTCCAACTGAAAACAGTTGCTAGTTTGTGATTTGATGCAGTGGGACCCTTAACACTAAAGTCCACGTAAATATGATGGAGTTCCACGTGGACGACATCAATGTCTTGATTAAAAACAAATTACTAAAATGAAGATCATTTTCAAGAACATCATCAATTATATTAAACAGTCCTTACTTTTTCAAGTAAAAGCTGAAGTGTGCCTAAAAGGAAAGGATGATCCTTACATGCGCCATAAATGTAGTTTTTAAACATTCTTTCGTAAAGATATATTTTCATATTATTCTTATCCTAAAAGTGATATTTCGACTAAAAAATTAATTTTATGCCTTCTATAAAGCCTATATATAGGATATATGAGTTTCTTTATTATATTAATGTCATTAATTTTTTTTTATTTTTCCAGAATGAGGGAGCAAGAAAAGCAAAGCTAAACAAATTAAATTAATATATTCCCATTACTTTTTTGTACTACTTAATGGAAACTTGCCAACAAATTGCATGGGGATGGAGGCAAATGGGTCATGATCCGGGCGTTAGATCCATTTACTATTTTGTGCTACTGAAAAAATGATGGCAGCTTATGCAGTCACGGATATACGCATGTCGGCATGTATGTCATATTCAATTTTTAAGTCTATGTTTAGTAATGTATTGTTGTGTGTGTTTTTTAAGAGTATTTTTTAATTAAAAAATATTTTTTATTTTTAACATGAATACATCAAAATAATTGAAAGGTGTTTTAAAAAAATATTAATTTAATATTTTTTTAATTAAAAATACATTTAAAAAACAGTGATTTGATTTTAAAGATGTAGCTTATGCATTTGTATATAAAGCATTTGTTCAAGCATGAATCAAACCCTTGATTTATTTGTCAAAATAAAAGTAAGCAATTGACATATTAAAATAAGGACAAACCTTAATGTAAATTTAGTCCCTAAACAGAGATTTTTATCAATCAAACCCCTAAGATTTCATATATTTATCAATGGGATCCCGACCTCAATTTCTATCGATACTTTCTGTTCATTGTTCATATTTTATAAAGCAAAATGACGCGGTTTTGAAAATAAATGATAACACAAAGTCAACAAGCATGAATAGGAGGACGCAATTGAAAAATGTTTGAATTGTCTCAATTGGTAAAATATGCTGTTTTTGGAGGAATTAGGAATTAGTAATATGATAGACTGCTAATGAATTAGCAAGATTTCCCCTTAATTATAGTAGAATTAAGGGGAAACCTCGCCAATTCAAATTAATACACTCTACAGTAGCATTTGAAAATAATTATCTTTATTGTTTGGTGCCTTTATTTGATTAATTTTAGTGACAAAAATATCAACTTTAATTGGTAATTGTGTAGCTTTTATTAATATTGGATGTTTTAAGTATTTATTTCTAAAAGTTCGATCCAAAAATTTAAGCGATATCAAAAGAAATCTCTAAGATAATTTCTTATTAATTCTTTAACATATTCACTTAAATAAAACTTTTTAGTTTGAAATTTTTAAAAGCTCACACTATTTTATACTGAAATTTTAATATAACTAGATAAGAATTCGGGATAACAAAATTTAAATTTAAGTTTCTTGGTCATCAGAACTCTAATATTATTATAAAAAAAACTATATTAATTTAAAATTTTAAATTATTAGTTGAGATGAGAATTTAAGATGTTAGAATTTAAACTTTTGATTTTTTTTGTCATCGGAGATCTATTACCTTATTAAAGAAATATCTCAACCTAAAATTTAAACTATTAAATGATATCTTTAGAATAATTTTACATTTATTAACAAATGACACAATTATTTTAACAACATTTAGCGTAAATATCATATATATATATATATGACTGAGAATATAACTTAAGAACAGCGAACAACAAAATTGATAAGGAAGCAAAGTTTTTAGAGCAAAACTTGGGTCAGAATCCTTCTCGCGACAGAATTCTCTGTTTTCTTATTAGATATTTACATGGGAATATCTTGAACTTCTGATATCGAAATCAAGCGATTCAAAAACCTAAATTCATCTATGTGTACAGGTCTACAACTTTCATGAAGGGTTCAAAGTGAGATAAATTCATTTTGAAGAACAGAATTTGACCGTAACCTAGTTGGTCAAAAGAATTTCCTGATCTGATTCAGGAAACTGACAATGCCGAGCATCCCATTCTGACTGAGAGTCTGCAATAAGAACAATGAGCCCTAGGACCCAATAAAGGTGTAGGTAAATTCTTTAACATGTCATGAGTGATAAAATATAGCTGGGATGGTCAGATAGTGTACGAAACCAAGTCAAAGTCAGAGTCTAAGTTGGAATAAAAAATTACGACAGCAGCAGAATCAGTTTTTTTAGTGCAAATTCTGAGGGACTTATCCAACCTTAAAGACCAGATAAAGAATGAACGAATTTAGCATTATGAAGACTCATAATCAGTCTAAGAAACCTGATGATTTTGGCAGCAAAAAGAGAAAGATAAAAAGAGCAGAAAACAACTGAAACAGAGTTTGAAAAACACTTCTTTCTTCTCTGTTTTTGTCAATTCCTCAACAATCATGAATTAAATTCCTGCATTTGGTTCAAGAGGGATACATACCATCTTCAGCATGTGAAGCCCAAAAATAAATAACAACAATCAGAATATGAATATATACGGCTTCACTTTTGAAATCTTTATCGAATAATAATAACCTAATTAGCACAAACAATCAAACAACTCCTCTAAATCTCTTGATCATGCCCCCTCCCACATGGGAAAGAAATGGCACGGAACATAGTTTTGAATATTAGTTACGTAGATGGCCTTTGATTTTCGACATTTTGAGGTCAAGGACAATGAACTTGCCTCGTAATAATAAGAATAGTGTATAATATTAGAAGTTAGGGTTCCAATTAAGAATCTAAATACCATAAATTATCCGGCATCAACATTACATCCATGTGGTAGCTGTTCTACTGGTAGTTGCAAAATCTCCTATTACGAATTATGCTTTTAGAATTCAACAACGCTTTTAGAATGCAACAACGAATAGTCGGCAGGAGAAGAGTAGAACCGATCTCTGAAACACAAGGAATAAATAGAAAAATTGAATGTTAATTTGGACTCCATTCCACAATATCCTCAGAGTGTTGAAACTTTCCTTCAAGCATTAGTTCCTAACCCTATATTCTCAAGGAATTCTCTCACCCTCTAGAATACTTTTGCATGAGAATCCATGACTTCGTTTGCTCTTGTCATCCTAAGCTTTCTAGTCTTGTTTAAAACGCCAATTCGAACAACATCTAGAGTTGAAATTTCCATAAGGAATCGACGAAACCTACACCTTTAGATTGGTGTATGCAAGGTTTTCTATTGATAGTTACAAACTTACCATACTTGACCAACTTGAGATTGACTTTTTCTTTTCTTTTCTTTTAAGACCCATTTGATAAAATGCGCACCTGGGTTAAAGACAAGTGTACGTGATAAGCTAGTGGAAAATCTTTTTGTTTTAGGTCTTTTCAGCATGAAATCACGATCATCAGGGATCACAAGCAAATCACAATTTGCAACAAAAAACGTTGTGGAAAGGATGGCTGCTTTTCGATCCCTTTGAATTTTGTAGTTAAAATCTCTAATGCTTATGTCAAATTCGCGTGCTAAAAGTTCAGAAGCAAGATGCGAAAAAGATTGTATATGGTGAGAGGGAAGATTTGAGAGATCATAACTGACTTCAAGATATCCCTCGTTGGAGATGATTATTCATTCTTTAGCTCGAGGTTCATAGCTATTAAATGTATAATCTCATTTACTATACAACAATCTGTAAGTGGGTAGGTCTAAGGACATATTAAAATATGCGCATTCAGAAGTACGATGATGTATGCATTGTGCTTCTTTTCTTGGCGGAAAATTTTGATTCTCATTTGGAATTCTTGATTGCACAATATCTGGTTGATATGATCTTCAACGGTTCGTAGCTCTTCAAAGTAATTCTCTCACAGACATAATTCTGTTTTTTTTTTTCTCCTTTCTTTTCTTTTCTCCATTGGTACGTCATCAAGAATTTCACTTTCAGAAGCCAATAGGACTGTACCAGGAGGTGCATTTCTTCTCTCTTTTTTTCCAGTGAGCGTAGACGTGTATGGCGCTCCTTGTAGATACTCCATTGGCGGTTCCTTTTGTCAAAGCTTCATTCAAGATGTGCGTTGGGGCGTTTTGATTGAAAGGTGAAGAGGCCAACTATTGTAATAAAGGCCAAAATTGCGAGCTGTCATAATTAATAATTATCAATATGGTATGTGTGCTAAAAAAATAAGAAATTAATTACATCTAATGTATCTTGAGTGATTTGACAAAATCTTCAGTATATATTCTTTTAACAAAATGTCAATACATGCATGTTTGGCATAGTTTTTTTTTAATTATAATAATCAAGTTTATTAATAAAGAAAATTCACTTAGAAGATATTAACCCGAAAAGTTGAAAGATTATTTAAAAAAAACAATTAAATGAATGCTCGTCATATAAATCGCAAGATCTATTAGATCACTCAAAAAACAATAAATAAAAGCAAGCTGGTGCGATTTACGTACGTGGGCTGCAATGGCAAACCAGTTTTTAGACAAAATTAACGAACTAAATATTAGCCAGCTAGAGTTTGAAGGGGAGAAAAAACGAGATAAAGAATCTGTTCATATTTTTAAATTATTAATAATATCATGATTAAAAAAATAAAAGATAAAAGATTGGACAACAAGTTCTCCAATACGGGCCTCGGCCCAGACAATAGACCAGATAGCCAAGTTGTCTGGTCACATGGGTTTGGGCTCGACCCAATCAATAGAAGTTGTTGAGTTACATGGGTTGGGCCTAAGCCAACCACTAGACTGGATAGCCCAGTTATCCGATCACAAGGTTTTAACCTCAACCCAACCCCAAGCAATCTTCACGATAGGCACAAAGCCCACTTCGGCCCACAATATGGATCCACTAGAGAACCTTCTGAAAACCCAAATACTGGACCTGCTGGCAACTAACATAAATCGTGAAAAAGCCCAAGTCGTTTAGTCCATGTTGTGACTATTATCTTATGATATATGTGTTATGGTGTCTTGGGAGATTAAACATATTAAAAAAAGAATTATAATGAAATACGATGATGTGTTGTATTGCTAGTAAGATCATGTAAATTAAAATTATCATTAAAGACATAACTTAAAATTAAACAATTTCCTTAAAAAACTAAATTAATTACTTAATAAATAAATTCTTTGTTTTAAAACACACAAATATCATTAAAAAAAAAAAAACAAAAGTAAAACTGAAACAGTCCTCAAAACATGACATGGTTTTTTTTAGTAATTAGAATCATTAAATAATTTAATTGAGATTTAATACACTTAAAATAAAATGAGTTGACTAAGTTGATGTTTAATAGTAATTGACTAACATGATACAATACGATTTTGTTTTAAAATTTTCGGATTTTATACAAAAGCTTTCCTCTATTTTGTTTGTGGGATCGAATTAAAGAAATTAAATTTGGATTAAATAAATTATAAATTTGAATTATACAATTAGATTTAATTTCAAAGTAAAGCAGAATATGAATCCCATTTTTATGTGAGGGATATCAGATTTTGAAACTAAAATATTTTCACTAAACACGGTTGCTTCAACCTTAATTTAGTAACGCTATCTAAACTTTCCTTTTAATCTAATTCATTGCTTCCCTAGCTGCCAATAGCCTGTCAAAAGCCCATCGTTCTGTAATGCGCTGTGTATCTAATCTGTGTTTGTTTTCTACTTTTTAAAAATTATATTTTAAATTTTCTTGACTATTAAAAAAGTTGGTCAATGGAAAACACTTTTCAGTCAAAGGAAAATTTGACTTAGTTTTCAGGAAAGTGTTTTCCTTTTATTTTGGACGGAAAACACTTTCCGGAAGTTGTGAAAAATTTAGAAATGTCATATTATTTGCTAATTATATCAAATTTGGTCCTCAAACTTTTGATTGTTATATATATTTGTTTTGAATATTTATTTTTCAATTTCATCCCCTAGAATTTAATTTTTATATTAATTTTGATCCTTATTTTTATAATTGTTATTTGTTTTTCCCTTATTATTTTTTAATTGAAATTTTTTATCTATTAAATTTGGTTCTCATTCTTTTGATTGTTACTTATTTTATTTGAAATAATTTATGAAATGTTAATTATTATTATTTTAATTTCTTCATCTTTCAATTTTTTTATTTTTTAGATTTGATCTCTGTTATTTTGATTATTATTTATTTTATTTGAGATAATTTATGAAATTATATTTTTTTTCAATTTCATTCTCATTCAACTTTTTAATTTGTAAGATTTGTTCCTCATTATTTTAATAAACTTGAAAAAAATAAAACATTAATAAGTTATTTTCCAGCTCATTTTTCATGACATAACCAAATACGGGAAATTGTTTTTCAACTTATTTTTCATTATACTACCAAACATCAAAAAATAATTTATTTTTCTGGAATTCACTTTCCAAAAAAAAACTAATTTCCATCAAATAAACGGGGAAAATAATAAAGTTTACATGGTAAGGCAAGGGCTAGGTTGATTTCATATATATTTGCGAAAGGAAGATGTGTAACTTTGATAGTTAATATCATGAAGGGTGATGATGATTATATGAATATAATGTGCCTAGCTTGGCTAGAAGATGCAAGGTTTTTCATGCATAAAAGTAACAAGACACTTGTTCAAGCTTATGCCGATCCTAGACTCATGCATGCCAACTCGGTTGCATAAAAATTAGAGAAGAAGAAACTTGTAGATTTGAAAGGAAACTTACTTGTGAAAATGTGTTTTTTTATTCTTGAATCAATTACTTTAATATTATTTTAATTACTAAAACCAAAGTGATATTTTATAGTACGAACATCTTTATAGATATTGTCAAATTAATGCAGAGAATCCAAGATAAAAGAAGAGAAAAAGGGAATTATTCTTTCAAAAAATAAAAACTTACCTCTTTTCATGTGGGTTATGTTCTTATATATATATATAAGTAGAGAAAGTGGTTAATTCATTTAGTAACTCCTCTAAATACTTGGATCATGCTCATCTTATATGAACAGATCAGACCTAACCCAATAACCAATATCTCTTACTTGCCCATGAAAGACTGAATCTATCTGATATATTATATTTTAAACTTGCATAAAAATTTCATACTTAATAAATAGATCGTATAACCTGAAATAAATAGTGAAAAGAGCTCCGATATAGAAACCTAATACAGGTCACATAGGAGACATCAATCTCCTAATTAATTATTCTTTAAAAAATACTAATGTATCCAAGTATTTTTAATAAAAAAAACTTGATCAGAAAGTAAGTAAAGATTTTTTGTTTCTCTTCTATATACAATCATAAAAGTGCTAGGATTGATTTTTTATTTTTTTTTAATATTGAGACCGCCGTAGCATTGCATGATCCCACTTGCTACTATTAACTAAAAATAAAGAATTTCCTTTCCAGCTTGTTTTTTTCTAAAGAAAGAATTAGATAGCACAACTCAATCCCAGCACCTTAACTGTCCAATGAATGATGTTTTCGTACGACTTTGTGCTGATTTTTTTTTTTTTTTTTTTTTTAAAAAAAATGTATTTTATATTATACTATTTCAGTTATTGTCACTAAATACTTGTCATTTGTTCAAAAGTATAGAATACTTTAATGATGTATATTTTATTTCTTAAATTTCTTGAAAAAATGCACTTTAGTCCTTGTATATTATTTTTCTTACAAATAAATTCCTAACTCAGAGTTTTTTTATCCTTACATTTAACAATACACACAATTTAGTGCTTGGATGATTATTGTTTTTTACTAATTCCCTATATGCCAAATCTTGAACTTGTCAAAATTGTGACAATAGATATATGATATTATAAGAAATAAGATTTATTTTTTTCAACAAATATATCTTTTGAATTTCACTTAACACTTTCTTTGTCCATAATCCATTTAAATTATAAGAAAAATAAAAATAAAAATAAAATTTATTGAAAAAGTATATCTAGGATAATATGATTAAAAAACAAAATTAAAGTAAAACGGCCTGATAACAATGATTTATATTTCAGTAGAAAAAATTCTTATAATATCATATAACTAACTATTATGAGAATATCTTTCCTTCTTTTAATTTATTTTCTTTATTTATTTTACTTTTTTTAAATTGATATTATAGGAAACAAAAGTTTTAATTTTTAAACCAGTGTACTTATATGAATTCACTCAACTCTTATATTGTTCATTAACCTATTTAAATTGTTTGAATATTGTGACCAAGTCTATAATTTGATACTAGGACTTAATGAGTTGTATTTATAATAAAATAAAAGGACTAAATACATATAAAATACAGGATCAAAGTATTTTTTTAAGCAATTTTAGAAACTAAAATATACATTAATAAAAGATTTTTATATTGTGAGCATGTGTTATCATTATTTAACAGCGGTAATGACAATGACTAATAAAAATATATAATGATGATAAAAATATAATGTATAGGATTAATAGTAAAATAAATAGTATTAAAGAGAACTTTTAAACAAAAAAAAAAGAGCACGGGACATGCATTACAGTATTTGGGAGTGTGATTGCGGTTGCATTTTAAAGTGTTTTTTATTTGAAAATGTATCAAAATAATATTTTTTTAAAATTATTTTTGATATCAGCACATCAAAATGATTTGAAAACACTAAAAATATTAATTTAAAACAAATAAAAAATTTTAATTTTTTTCAAAAACACTTTTGAAACGTAAAATAATATTTTTTTATTTTTTAAAAATTATTTTTAACATCAGCATATCAAAATTATCTGAAAACACCAAAAAATATATTAATTTAAAATAAATAAATAAATAAATCAATCAATTTTTTTCAAAAATATTTTTAAAATACAAAAACATACATCCATCGTCTAATTAAAAACCTCTTAACTACAAGAAATGGCGATGCAAAGAGTATGGTTGTTGAGGATGTCTACTCTTTAATTTTGTATCACATGTTCACAAGGCTGCCAATGAAGCGCTGATTGCATTACACCCTAATTCGGCCATCTCCCTAGATAATCTATACTAGATCATCACTTTCCACGCACCAAGTTAACTTTTTCTTCTTCTTTTTCTCTTTTCTTACATGTAAATTGATTAAATCTTCACTTTCTGCAAATTCTATTGCCTCTTGCCGACGCATAGTGGCGAGGCTCTCGCCGTTGCCACCTAGGACCAGCATTCCGTAGGCATCCCTCTATTTGTAGCTAGCTATACAGGCTAAGGATGGTGAGATTCTTGGCTTACGTTAGGGGTATCTACCCTACAATGCCACATCATGAGAACCTGTAAAGGAGAAAAGAGCAACTTGGTTCCTGCCCTATCTCGACCTTTAAAGGAATCCTCGAATCACCTTCTTCTTTTTATTCAAACAATCCCTGGAATACTTTCGGATGCAAAGTGTGGATCCCGTTCACACATCTTTTGGCCTTTTATAAGATTGTTTGTAGAGAGAATTGCAAGGCAAAGTAAACAAAATTAAAAATCGAAAACCGTATACTAAAAAATTCTAATAATCAAGAAAAGAGAGGTGAGGAGCCCTATATTGTAAACTTTGTGAGGATTCCTGGTGGCCCAACAAGGGCTTTTCAAGGTCTCTTTCTTCCTCCAAATTGTGTATAGGCAGTGTGAACTTGTTTTGGCATGCTTAGAAGAAAGAATAAGAATATAAGATGAGATTGATCTTTTGAGTAGTGGTCTCCAAAATTCCTCATCTCGTGCCTAAAGGGATAATAAGATATGTGTGCATATTTATCTTTCTTTACCGTAAAGTTACACTAGCTAGCAACTCATGGTATTGCGGGTCTCTCCTGTCAATCAAAGGCTGCCGGTAAAGAAGATTGCAGGACCTCCGAAAGTGATTGGAGATCCCAGGTGGTTCCACTGAATTTGTTTTTTTTTTGTATAGGTTTTTCTTTTCCCTGTACCAATAAATATCTCATTCAAAGCTCAATTCATTGCCTCCGAAGAAGTTTTTGCCAGCCATAGCCCCATATTGGTGTGTAAAATTGCGTTTGGACCTACACTGAACATGGAGCACATGAGTAATCCGTAATTTGAGGCATTAAAGCCCTCATAGGTCAATAGATTAACATGCAATTATGGGACATTTGATTGACATTTGAGAAGACACATGAATACTCAAAAACGCAATTTGGATCACTGAATTGGAGAGTTATAATAATGCAAATTTGTTATTTTCACGACTGTTGCAGCATGTTTCTGAGTAGCACTTTCTGGCCAGCTTCACATGTCACTGTGGACATGCCTTAAATTCAACAGAGGAAGTAATTGAGCACCAATAATCGGATTCGATCCATTTCCCGAATTGGAATTTAGTTCAATCTTCAAGAATTTAGTGGTCCCTTGAAATTTCAATCACTGCAGTGTTTTGAGTGACAATTAGTGATGTTGAGAAAATATTCTCGCAACGTTTTTGCCTCCATGTGAAATGGCATGTTTTGGCTACAGTTTGATTCTGTTTTTTTCCCCTGAGAATGGCTGCATCTTGAATTGGAAGTCTATTACAGCCTTCTTTTCTTGCAGGAAGATTTGTTGGAGCTTAGACTCCCCTTGTGGGTAAAATACCCAATTTCATCACAGATCTAAGGAGCTTTAAGAAATTATGCAACATAAGTCTAATTCTCCAAGTTCTCTTTACTGAATCCAATTGTATTACAGTAGTCTGTTCAAATCAAAAGCTTGACCGCTTGGTCAAGACAGGTTGCTAAATTATAAAAGGAAAAGGAATAAAAAAGGAAAAAGATAAATGCACAATTTGGACAAAAAGAGAGTTGGGTAATTCAATACTAATGGCGTCTTAAAAGGTTGGTCATTCTTTATTACCATCAAAATTCTTCAGCCATTTCTGCTTCTGATTTTTCTTCTCGATGAAGTTGCTAGATTTTATTTTATTTTTCACATTTTTTGTTCAAAAGTGATGAATACGTGAAATTTTCATATAGGAATTGGGGTTTTCATGAATTTGATCCTAGGTCAAAATGTATGGGCTTAAATATGAGTTTTGTGTCTGGGCTTTATTATTCATGAAAAAAAGAAGTCCCCGTCAACTGAGGGACTCTTCGATGTCTAAAATCGGTTAGTGTATGAGAGAAATTTAGAGAAAAATATATGTAAGAATGAATTGTTGTAGAATACAATTCTCAATCTAGTTTTATAATAAAAATTTTCATTTTACATGTTTATTTGGTTGCCCAAGGTATTTATAGATCTTTGTCACATCATCTCACCTCTTAGAACGTGGAGGGTTATAGTTCAATTGATTGGTGGAGAGGTTGGTACTCATAATTGGTTGTAGTATCTGGCTCTGCCAGGTGGAGAGGTTGGTAAATGTCAACAACACGTTAGCATGATATAACCATTGGCGAGAAAGAAGGTGTTTGCTTTGCATAGAATATGGTGCTGAGAAAAATATGATGATGACTTAGAAAAATATGATGGTTTTTACGTTGTGACCAAAATATAGGTTGGCCTTGGCAGAGACACAATCTTTGAAAAAAATAAATGTGTAACACTCTATAATATAGTTGAGAGTCTCTTACCTAATAAAGTTGGTGTGAATTACCTTTTTGTTCAATTCTTATAGATGTCGTCACTGATTAAGTCATGAAAACTTCAAGCCAGAATTGAGCTTTTCATAGGTTGCAATCTTGGTTTGAAATGTATGGGCTTGAATATGAGTTGCATGTCTAGGCTTGATTATTCCTAAAAAAATAAGTCTCATGTCAAATAAGGGATGCTCTGATGTACAAGTCAGTAAGTGAATGAGAGAAATTTAGAGGAAAATATATGTAAGAATGAATTTTTGTAGAATGAAATCCTTAGTCTTGTTCCAAAATTAAAAAAAAAATGTCTATTTACCTGTGAACCAAGGTATTTATACACCTTAGTCATGTAAGAATGATTTTTTGTAGAATGAAATCCGTAGTCTTGTTTCAAAATAAAAATAATAATAATAATTTGTCTATTTACCTGTGAACCAAGGTATTTATAGACCTTGGTCACGTCATCTCACCTCCTATAATATGGAGTGTAGCAGTTAAATTGATTGGTGGAAAGGTTGATATACACATTTGGTTGTAGTGTATGACTCTACCATTGGTGGAAAGGTTAGTGAATGTTAGCAACATGTTAATAAAAAATAACCATCAACAATAAAGAAGACACATGTTTTGCATTGAATATGGTCCAAACTTAGAAAAATATTATGGTGTTTGTATTGTGATCATTGGCTAAAAGTGTGGTGTCAGCATAAAAGTATGTACTTACAGAGAATATACAAGTAAAGCATAGAAAATTTTATGTATATAGTTGGTGTGCGGTACCGCATTCTGACTTCTCAGAACTTGAAAATACATTAATGTGTTTGCCCGAGTATGGTCTGTAGAGAGAGAGAGAGTATGAGGAAGAGGAGAGACCTGGTCATTTGGGCCAGAAAAACTTTCTTTTCTTCTTTTTTTCTACTAGAGAATGGACTACACCATCACTTTTGGGCGGCGCATATGGCCTACTATGGCCATGTATGGGAGTCTTCTAAGGTATGATTGAATTTATCTCGTTAAAATCTTTATAATAGTACCGAGGATGTCTTCATGGGAACTTAGTATGACTCTAGTGAAATGTTTTTTCTTTTTATTTTTTATCTTCTTCTATTTCTCTCTCTTTTTTCCTATCATATCACCTTTTTTGTCCGGAAAATACATGCAAAATTGTTATAGGTGTGAAATGTGGGAAGGATTGTGCATAATGGAAAAAAAATTCTTTGTATGCATCGATTTTAAAGAAAAAACACTCATTTCCTAGTCGTTTTTGGCCAAACCTAAAAAAAATTAATTTTTTTTAATTCTACGCCATTAAGAGGCTCAATGGATCATGAACTATACATAGAATGAGACTTTTCTTTCCTATATATAATCGTAAGTTATTGGCAATGGAATCAAATTATTAACTAGGCCTGATTGTTGCCTTTTTGTTAGAAATGGTAATGAGTATTTATAAATTAGATTTCTAATATATTTATATCTTAATTATTATTTATTGAATAAAAAATTCAAATATTTATATCTTGTTTATCATGTTTCATGTATTTATTATCAAAGTTTTATTTATTATTCAACTTAAAAAAATCAGGCATACAAGCCTAACCTTCTAAGCCCAGACGCTCATAGCTCGTCTTTTCAAGTCAAGATGTGGCTTAGTTTGGTTTTCTTGTAATTGTTTTTTTTTATTTTTAAAATAAAATAATTATAATGATATTTTAAAAATCATATAATTATACCATGCTTTTCAAATAAATTATAGATTTTTTTATAATTATATTAACAATTACTTTATTAATAATTACATACGAACTTAATATGCATAATTATTTAAAAGATTTATCATAAATATTCAATAAGAATAATATATATATATACATATTTTATTTTTGAATTTTGAAAAAATAAAACTTACAAAGAGTTGCAGAGAAATAAGCATTGATATGTAAAATGTAAAATACTTAATTTAATAAAAAAAATTTAAGACTTGCACATTATCCGACGGAAGGAATATTATTTTGGAGATGATTGCAATGAAATATTCCTTAAACTTTTAATTTCTAGTTTATTTACCTTTTTTCTTCCTTGCTAACATAACTCAATTTTTGCCCCTGTTTAAAACATGTTTTCAAAAAATCAGAAAAATTTAAAAAAAAAAGATTTGGGAGTGAAATGGTAGGCAAGTAAAAAACAGAGGACTAAAGTAAATATAAAAGTTTGAATCTCTTTTCAAAACTACTGTGAGATGAGAAGATATGAGACAAGGAGATAAGAAATAAGAACAGCTGAAAATATAAGCAGGAAGTGATCTATAAATAGATCAGAAAGTAGAAGAAAAAAAAAGAGAGAGATGAGAGAAACTTGAGAGAAGAAGAGCCTAGAGAGAAAAAAATCAAAAACCAAAGAGAGAAAGAATCACGTGCATGTCACGCGCCATTTATGTTTTCCTACTCCCAATGTGTGCATGCCACACACCGTGTTTTTTTTCAGCCTTTCTCCAAGAATAAAAATGTTATTTCCCCTCATGTTTTATTATTCAAATATTTATTTAAGTGATTTTCATATTTGAAGTTTTTTTTTCACATGGATATGTTAATTTCGTACATGGATTAGTTGATTTTATATGTGGATATATATGTTAATTGGTTGTGGAATTTATGTTATAAAAAATTATTTTTCACAAGTTTTTTTCAAAAGTGTAAGGTTATTTTTATATTTAAAGCTTGTTTTCTTTTTTCTTATCAAATGATCGATTTATTGGCAATATGATACTTAAATAGGTCTTATTACTCTAATGTTGAAATTTTGTTATTTTTATATAATAAAAAATAATAATTTGTTTTGTTTGTTTTATATGATTTATGTTCAATTCAGAGGTAGTATAATCCTTAAACGGGTCCTATCCCTTGAAAGTTGAAATTCAATATGTTTTCAAAAGCTATAAATATGTGTTTTTTTAATGTGAATTTGATTTATGAGTTGAAGGGTGCTTTTGACAAATACCTTTTTGATTTACTCTTTTATCATACAATAAACCGTTATTCTACCGATAGAGTCACTTTTAAGGTGAGAACATGCATTTTATATACCATGTAGATGTTGTTTTGTCTTTTGGTTTCGTAAATATGTTTTTCCTCAATGTATGAGAATGCTTGTTTATAAATTTTCATATGTTAGGATACTTTATTCCCTTTAGCTTTTGTTATGAGTAGATTTGGACCAAGTCAACGTGATCCATAAAAACCCGTAGAGTGTGAGTGAAGGTCTTCGAGTCCATTTTAAACATAACCAAGAAATAGACTCAAAGCATAATTTATCATTTACCACCCTCTTCCTCTCGGACGTAATGTCCATATTCTAAAAGTGAGGATTGGATCGTATTACTAGGTTTGGATCCTAAATCACTATAATAGGTTTTGATAGTTTTTCTCTTTAATAACAAACTTATATATACTAGTTTAGACAAATTTAGCAAAATCACAATATGTATCGTTATCAATAAAAATAAGCTAACAATACAATTTACCATAAGCATGATGTTAGAGTGATCCTATTACATAAGTAGGATAATACCTAGAACCTTTAAATATCAATTGAGGTTTCTAATTACCAAACTAGGTGATTGTAACAATCAAAATACCAGTTTGCCAAGATATCTATGCAATACTTCCTAAAGACAAATTAATAAAAAAAAAAACTAAAAGAGAGAGAAATCAATGTGCACATATGCTCAGTGCATTGTGGACAAGGATAGTGTAATTACTATTTTTTCCTTCTATGAAAAAATTCATCTACATAGCCTGTAGGGGTAGAATTGTAATTGCATAGGGACCAATCGGTCATTATCATTTTGATTAGAATCTAGGATTTCTTTCTCTTTTTTTAATTGTACAGTATAATGGACGGGTTGCCTTTGAGATACAAAAAATTCTATATGTGATACAGGGGAGATTTTGTCTCTCTCTTTAAAAAAGCATAGTAAAATTACTTTATTGCCACTTGAAACAAATATATTTTAATTAGGGTCTAATGGCTTATTTGTCCTTTTCTTTTGATTTTTTTTTTAATTATCAAGTCAAGACTGGGGTAGATTTGTCTTTTGCTTTGAAAATCAATAGTAAATTTATTTAGCTACCCCTTTCAATAAAAAAGATTTAAATTAGGGTTTAATGGCTTATTTGTTTTTTCATTTTGGTCTTTTTTATAGTTATGGAGTCAAGACAAGGACAATTTTGTATTTTTTTTTTAAAAAAAAAGGAAGTTTGTTGGTGTGTTAGGTCACTCCGTATGCTTCAAGCAACATGTGCAGAGGATTTAGGTGGTAGAAATTGCCATCCGTGGCGGTTTTAGAAAGATCACGGCGTCTTCTTCCAAATGAGGTGGGGTGTGTGGTGGTCTGTTAGGTAATTTGGCTCCGACGATATTTTCTTTCTTTCTTCTCTTTTTCTCTCTTTGCCTTGGAAAATGTGTTGTCCAATAAAACAATCCATGTTATCCTTTTATTTTGTCTTGATATTAGATCTAGTTCTCTTGTTTTTTATTGTATGATTTTTGTTTTAATTTCTTTTGTAAACTTTAAATGTCTTTTTGATTTCATCATTGATTGAAATGTTATTTTTTCTCTTATTTTGTCTTAGTTTCAGGTTTGGTTTTCATTCTTTTGATTTCAAGTTTTAACTCTTTTTTATGTGAAATGTTTGCTTCTTCTTTTTTTAATTTCACCATTGAATCGATCAATTTCTTTTTCACAGTATTTTTTTTGTTTAGCATTTGATCCCCATTCTTTTATATTACTAATTTTTTGGGAACTTTTGTCAAATTAATGTTTTTTTTTTCAATTTCATCCTCTGATATCGGGTTGGTTGTGAATTGAGAGTCATGATCATCGCTAATAGGGTTGCATCGAGCTCAAGATCAAGGTAACGAGCTTGAAAAGTTGACTCGGGTGATATTAGTTTTTTTTATCCTTCGATATTTTGTATTCTATTTTTTTTTCATGTTTTTTTAAAAATTATCATGATCTCATGTATGAGTTACATGCTGACATTCAAGTTTGCTCGAGTCATTTCTTCTTCTTTTCTTTGTGATGCCATTAGTCATATTACTTTTTGTTTCTTTGTTCAAAGCATCTAATGTTGTGGGATAATATTACTTTTTGTTTCTTTGTTCAAAGCATCTAATGTTGTGGGATAAGATAATGTTATTTGTTATTCGACCTAACCGAGAGTCTATGATCCAAATTCTGATTTTTTTTTGTTGCTTTTTTAAAACATTTTTACAGTCTCTTGATGTTTTTTTTTTACGCTAAGATTTCTTTTTTCAGCCTCGCGTAGCTCAAGTCACGGACAAGTAAGAATCTAAACATTATACTAAGCACACGTACCACAAGAATGTGAATCTGTTTTAAGGAAAATATTTGCATAGAAAAATTGATATCACAAAACATTATTACATGCTCACCATATTCGAACCCATGGAGAAAAGTTGGACTAGATTGATATATTCAAAGACTGATGCCTAATTACACCTGACCTCAAAATACAGACCAAACATAGAAACTCCTCCATGGTCAAGCAAGGAAAAAAAGTACCAGCTAGACCAAAGATGGAGAGCGACCTACTATACATATCGACAGCATAATTAATAGAACTTAGAATCTAAAACTGACTGACCCCTTAACAGCACTTCTGCAAATGCCAAAAACTTCATTGCAGAAGCTACTGAAAGACACCAAAATAAACCTAAAAAAGAAGAAGATAACATGGTAATAATTCAAGACTTAGATGGATGACCAGTCAATCTCAACTGAAGGGTACTTCTCCAAACCAAAATTCTCAAACTCGTCCCACTGTAAAGAACCAGAGAAATCCAAGAAAGAAATCTCAGATTCTGGTGAAGAAGAACCAGCCAATGATTCGTCAGATGAAGCTGGTGATGGTGATGGGATCTCCACCTTATAGTCCTCAACTCCAAAATTCTCATACTCCGTTTTCAATTCGCCTCTCAAAGAACAATCATCTTCAATTTTTGCTTGCAAAGGAGCTGTTGCAGTCTTTTTGGAATTAGCAACAGAGCTGGGCTCCCTTGTTTTCCCCTGTTTTTGCAAGCCCAGGCTTTGACAAATTGCTTGTAACTTTGCATCAACAGAGGAATGGAGAGGCTTGTAATCACCAAATTCACCAGACACATGAGCTCCCTGGTGGCGAAGATGTGGAAAGTTAAGCCTAGCATATTCTCCTCTCAGCTTATAAGCAGCATTATCATAAGCCAAAGCTGCCTCTTCAGCTGTGTCATAAGTGCCAAGCCAGAGTCTAGTTCTGTTCTTTGGAAGTCTAATCTCAGCAACCCATTTTCCCCAATGCCTCTGCCTGACTCCTCTATAAAGCTTTGTTGGCTTTTGAGGAGAAGCAGCAGATTGTTTCATAGGGACAGGTTTTGGAGCCAAGAAGTTACTAGCCCTTTGGTTATGGACAAACTGTGATGTGGTGGTAGCAAGATTTTCCATTTTCTGCTGCTGTTGTTGTTGTTGTTGGAAGTGGATTTTGGCTTGGATTTGGAGGATTTGTGAAGGTGTAAGGTGGTTAAGCCCAATTGGACCTGTTTGCTCAAAACCCATTTGGTTATAATCCAAGAACCCATTAGAAAACATCTGGGTGCTCGTTGGAGAGCAAAAGCTAAGGTCCAAGTTGGGATATGAAGAGATGAGAGAGTTATTGTTGTAAAAGCAAGAAGGGTGAGAAGAGAAAGGAGGAGAAGAAGTTGATGGAGAAGGTGAAGAATAAGTGGAAGTTGGTGATGGCGAAGCACTTTTCATAAAAGGTTCAAGTGCTTTCATGAGTTCTTCTCTACAAGGATCTGAAAAAACTGGCACTGTTGTGTTGTAGATATCGATAGCTGCTGCCATTCCTGTTAATTAGTACTTGAAACAAAACTAAAGAGGTGGCAAAATTACTGAAGTTTTACAAACAAGAGGAAGAGAAGAAGAAAAAAACCCAGATAAAAGAAGAGGTTTTTTTGCACAAAAACCAACCTTAAGGGACCAAAAACAAACCCTTCAAGTTGATGAAATTAAAAAAGCAAAGCAAAAGGAAGGTAGAAGAAATGAAAATCAACCTGGATCTCTATTCTGAATCACCTGGCTTTCACCCTTTGCAGGGAATTGCTTGTTTTCTTTTTTAAAACAAAGATTTCAGCTTTAAAATCACTAAACAAAAGAAACAAACCCCAAATTAGATTCTTTGAAAGACAGACGATTGACAGAAAGGGATTCAGAGAAGCGGGGAATTAGAGGGGGGAGGGGGATTGAGTTCAAGAAGAAAGATTTTATCAAAAAATAAGCTGCTGCTAGAAATTCAAGATTTTTAGCACTCTATCCTTTTTGGTGGTCTTCCTTTGTAGTGTGTTTCTTGATCTCCCCCTATCTCTCCTTATATAACCCTCCAGCCCATGGTTTCACCTTTGATTTTCTTAAGGTTTCTAACCGCTCTTTTTTCCTTTTTATGTTTTTTTTACTACAGAGGTCACCGCGTTTGCCTTCTTCAAGTTCGAAGAGACCTCGATCCGATGTGGAATATCCAGTGGGTGAGTGACACGTAGGGTCATGTCGTACCTAGTGACCGGCAGGTGCCTGTTGAGTGAGCAGTGGTCTTACACGTGTTTGTCTTTGATTTGGTAAGGACTTGATTGAAAGACAATGGCTCATCTGCTATCTTGGAATTTTATGGGGTTTTGTCCTTCCTCTTGTTGCGACCCACTTTCCTCTGCCACATCAAATTTATCAAAAATTTTGTGGGCAGGAACAGGAAGGGGACCTTTGCATGTGTTTTGGTTCTTACACCATAATTAAATAAAACAAAATCGTGGAGCAAGATGAACATTTTGTTTTATCATCAAGATTCAAGACTACTGCCCTAATCAAGTTCCAAAAAAACAGAGATAAATTTAATTCAAATCCAGTATAAGGAAGCACAGATTAAATTGAATCAGTACCCAGAAACGACATGGTATAGAGCTATTAATAAATAAATAAATAAATAAAGATAGAAAGACAAAGCCAAGCACGTAATAAAGCACCATCCTTTTCCAAACCAACGCCTAGTAACCTAGGACAAGCAATAGTGATTAGTACTAAATCCATTATTAGTTTATGATGATTACATATGCGCAGGTAGAGAAAATGGTGGCGCGTGCTAAAGTTGAAAGCTTGTTGTTACTTGACCATGATTAAATTCTTGATATAAACCATGGTTGAAGCCTTGGGGGTGGTGGTGGCGTAGCAGAGCACATATCATGTGACAATTGACGACAAGTTGCGAGACGGACAAGGCATCGTCAATTGCGGCGCCCTCTACTTGGATACAGAATTTTTAAGAGCATGGAAATGGAATTGGATTCTGTAGCCTCGTGAAAGGCCAATTTGCGTTCTGTCACCCATATCTGTCCTCCAACTCTAGTTACTGCAACCATAGTTGGTGTGCCCTTTTTT
>Ga0307515_10000679_pt1 | contig 78390 bp, 78 predicted proteins | sample 17_EM_MG_FD_194513 | JGI IMG/M metagenome (GOLD analysis project Ga0307515, IMG submission 194513) | Populus trichocarpa ectomycorrhiza microbial communities from riparian zone in the Pacific Northwest, United States - 17_EM | ecosystem: Host-associated > Plants > Roots > Unclassified | place...
ACGAACCTGTCGAGACGATTGATTGATTGAGTCTAAGTCTAAGATGACACGTAGCCTATATAGTAGCTGCCAGCCCTAACCCACAGCCACGTGATGACGTACTCTACAAAGACTCGGTCTAACACTTAATTAGCAACTCAAGTAGCGCAAAGATTCATATGTTAAGTGGTGAGTACTATGTACAACTGCTGAGGTGGAAACATGCCGTGATTGGTGCCATTGCTGAGGTGGAAATATTGACGTGATGAGTGGGATATCCTCTCGATTCCTGCAGGGGCTATTGAAAGACTATTTTCACAATGTAAAATCATGTTTACAGACAAGCGCAACAGATTGATGCGTAAAAGATGTTGAGTGTATAAATTCATGGGCTGGGCTTGAACTTGAATTACCGCAGGTAGTGGTCACCGGTACAGCAGCGGAAGCAGTACTACGCGCACAGGAGGGTGAGAAACTGACGAAGAGGACGAAGAGGACGAAGAGGCAGAGGATTTAAATCTAGATTTTATATAGTGGAGAATTTATGTAACTAGACTACAGCTGAAATTGAACCCGACTCTCATTATAAGATTATATCTGATGCTGGCACTGGTCCGCACCGGGATCGTCCAGTGCAGGACAAGCAGTCTGTGGCTTGGTCCTGTCTATCCTTCCCGCTGAACCGGAACGTACTGAGCCGTACCTCAGACTGGGATCGTCCGGACCGGTGGAATCATTGTCTCTTCCTCATCTTCCCCGGTGACCTTTTCCTCCCCGAGAATCTCTCTACCCTCAGTATCCAGTTGTGTCAAATCGCTGCTCTCATCGGCGATATCCTCCGCAGATGTGGAATCAGTCCACTCGCAAGCATCTACTTGAGTATTTGCTTGACTGTTTTTGATTATGACTTGGCTCAGGTGGAGCCGCGGCTGTTGTTGTGCTCTGTTCGAGATTAATTGTTCGATATTGAAAGTACCAGATGGGGGATGAAGGGTAGTGGGTGGGGATCTCTGCCACCTTGACCGGCTCGCCCGGAGGCGGAGGGGAATTGGATTTCAGTCATACTCTAGTTAGAGTGAATACCGTATGAATAAAACAAAAAAAAAGTACCAGATGGCGCTGCAGAAGCTCCAGTGTTCCTAAGCGGCCAGGCCGGCCTTAGCGGCGGCTTTCAAATGAGGGCCGGGCCGGGCCTGGCGGCTTTTCCGGCCGGCCTGGCGGCTTTTCTTGGCGGACTAAGCCTAAACAGAATATTTTGTTCGAAAGATTCTCTGCTGCCTTTACTAAGAAAGTCTCCAAAGTACGAAACATAAACCATATCCAACTCAATCATCGTAGCCCTGCCATTGCCGTATTCCATCCATCAACCAGACCAAGGCTTATGCAGGCCGATGCAGACTTTTTAAATCACGTGCAGGCCGGGCGGCTTCTGACCCAGGCCGGGCCGCTTAGGAACACTGAGATTCTGAAGCTCCAGTATTTGTGCACTGTGCACCACCATCTCGGCCATGGCAATGAAGTGTGCACTCGACTTTCGCTTTGAAACAGTTGCGCTGCGCCGAACGTACGCAGTTACGCTGATTGAATTCCGCTGGATAGAGTTGGCAGAGTGTACGTACATGCTAGTGCGTGCGCATATATGCGTGCAGAGCAGAGTATTTGTAATTTTGTTTAACTCTGCGAACGAACCGGTCAGTTCATGGAGATGAGGTACGGACTCCGCGAACAAACCAGTCAGTTCACAGAAGGTGGGCCTCCGTGAACTCACTGGGTACTCCGCGGAGGAACCGTCTCCGTGAATGGACTAAAACAGTACCCACGGTGGAAGTCAGGTACAGAAATCACTGTGTGGTGGAGTTGCTAAGGCTTGTACCCATAAATGTTCTTGCTTAGGGACGTTTCGAGTTCAAATCTTGACGGATTCAGAGATCTAGTATTTTTCGCACTTTTTTACACATTTGTGGTGTAGTACACATGTTGTATTGGTGTATATTTACACTACAAACGTGAGATGTTAACACCATTCTCGTATAAAAGAGATACCTTTGTAGTTTAACTATGGTGTAAAAGTCACCACCATAATGTGTGCATATACGCCATAATGCGGTGAGCATCTCACGTCCTCTACCACCAGCTCAACTTTCACCATCTCACGACAACCTCCAGACAACGTTGTATCTCTACCACACTTGATCTCACACCGATCACACGACAACGTCGTGTGATTGGCCCGCTCGACCCCACGAGAATGAAGTGTAAATGCCGCACTAGACCCAACTACAGCGAAGTGTAAATGTTGCTGGAAGCCCTAACGTGCACGGTCGTGACTGGCTCTTTAGACTTCACACCATGACTGCCGTATTAGACTTCGCACTCTGCTCTTCCTTCTTCTTGCTTCTTCTCTCTTCACTTGTACATACAATCAACGCACTCATTCACTTCAACAGTAAATACGTTGCTACCTATCGTGAATTTTTAAACTACACCAAAATGTACCTTCGAGTTCACCGGTGTTACACTTTTCTCGCATAATACACAATTTCAGCGTTAGCGCAGGTAACACTCCAAAGGCCTGTACCAGTACCTAACTCCATCGAGTGAACCTTAGTATCACATGACACACGACAACCGCTGCCAAGAAACAAAATTGTACCCGCAGTAACCATGACGTACACCGGCACTCCGGCAAACTCTTACGAGCCCAGAGCTTTTTCTTGAGCTTCTAGGTTGTTTCCTTGTTTGTGTGAGGCCGCGAGATTATTGATTGGCTGACAGACCCAATGTAATACAGTGCATGGCAGGGATCCGTCCTATCCACACGCAAACACATAACCCCCGAATGCAGGCTAGGCCAACTCTTGAGTACTCATGTCGCTGGATGACAAGGTAGTCTCGTACTCACTTCACGTCGCACCTACTTAACACCAACCGTATCCCCGCATACGAAAACTTAGACTAAAGACTGCTAGCGCAGCGGTCCGAGACTAATAATCAGGTATTTGTCATAGCGATCGGAGCCGGTAATCGTAATCGCACTACGTCATGTCAAAACATGCATTCTTTCGTTCACAGAACCGGATTCTTTCAAACAATCACATATTTCTGCAGCATATCGCGCATTCTGAGAGTCATGCATGTTACAGGGCACTTTATAAGAAGTTGTCAGGACGCACTCATTGAAGACCACTTCAACGGTTACATGCGAGTCACAAACATGTTAGTATTAACCACTATAATATTTTTCAGCACAGTTCCTATCGCGGGGGCTGGCGCTGATCAGGGGGATGAAATATCCAACAATTTATTTTCTGATCTTGGTGAGATATGACCGGTTGCAAATTAACTAGATCTAATCCTGCTTTTCAGCTCCTTTACTTGCCTTGTTCGGAGAGCAGGTTTGCAAGCAGTACCTCAGCCACAGTTTCCATTGGCTCGACAACATAATATTTGCATGCGCTCCGCTCGGGATCCTCACAGCTGTTGTTTCCGCGATTCGAATTGCAGGCGGTAGATCACTGAAGTCTCTTATTGGACGAGCTATGGAACCACAAGCGGCGGCAGAGATGGAACTTATGAGGTAATAGTCTGTACAATCAGTGATATTTAGTAATCGTTGACCAATTTTCAAAGCTCTACGTCTTCTGATGTGTGCGAGCTTTGGAATGGTGTGGGAGTAGTCAGAGTTGCAGGTTCACCCCGCATCATAGAATTGATGTATGACACTGTAAGAAACCATTCCTGTTGCATAGTTCGCTCTGACCCTCGTCAGGAATCAAAGAAGATATACAGCCGCAAAACAGCCATGAAACGGCAAGAGTAAGATCCCTAGGTGTCCTGATTTTGTCTAACGTTAACTCTGGCGTCAGACAGACAGGTAGCAGGTCCGAACACGACCGGGAGCATCATATGGACGACCACGAGCTGCTTACAATCGATGAGGAGCAACATAAGGACGACGAGGGCTTGGCACCAAATATTTCCCTAAATACCAGCGGATCTACACATGAACCAAATTGGGAGACAAAGACTACTGCCTGTGTGGGTATTGTGTTACAGACCGGCGTGCTAATATTCGATGCCTTCATAACGTATTATCCACGTCTAAGCTGGAAGAAAGGCGGCGAATCCATTGCTAGCTATGCATTCCCATTAACGTTAGTTGGTACTCTGGGAATAGTTACCGGTCTTTGCTGTTGCGCGTATGTCGTGGAAGCTAGCACTTTAGAAACAGTTTGGCGGCGCCGTATATCGACATCTGGTTGGCAAATTGTGTGGCTCCAGCGGTTTCAAACAGTCAATGATCAAAACTTCAAATCATATGCCATTTTTGCAGCACCTAACCAAGCACACCTAATAACCTCGCACCCAGTTGACAGGAATTCTAACGCAAGGCTCCGCAAATGGGTCATTCTGGGATCTGCTCTTAGTATCATCGGTTAGTCAATCGAAAAAGTTTCTACAGGGGGGTTTATATAGTTACTAACGGGACTCGACAGGATTTATTTTGCAGTTTGTCGGGTTAGGCTTCCGGATTCCTAAGTGCCATGTGGTTTCTGTTAGCTACAGACGCTTATAGATGATGCAGACTTCGGGGAATGCATTTTTCAGCCTCAATTGCACAGCTTATCGCAACATTTATCATGACGGTTCTTCGTGTAGCCATCCGCCGAAAAATCACGCGAGGCCCCGAAGGCCAGTATGACACGGATATTAATCAAGTCAACACAAAGCCCCAGCCACGAACGTCTCATGTCAGTGAACTACCTGAAGGTCGGGAGTTACATCATATTGCAAAATATATTACCAAATGCAAGGTGTGGAAGGTTGTAGGACTTGTTGGTGGTTCACAAGATCCGCAATGCCCTGCACACCATTTCCTAGAGGCCAGGATCACTCTTGCTGAGATTTCTGGTCCTAGTTGGCAGAATGAAGTGCATCAAATCGGAAGTTTCGTCGCGCAAGGTATAGAAGTAATGATGAATAACATATGGGGCAAGAGAGGACGTCTTTCGGTATCGGAAGATGCCGCCGCTCAAACAAGCTTTTTTTGGGCTGTGCGCGTTTTCACAGAAGTGGATGGAGTATGTGAAGAGGTCAGTATACCAATGTCTGCAAAACGAAAGTGGGATAATCAACAACACTGGGAGAAATGGCAAGTCGACAAGGGCCGCATTTGCGGGATTTTATACCTGTGGATATCGCAGTTGCAGGAAGATAATGTGCCAGACTGGGGGAAGAATCTCTGGCTGCTCGGCCCCAACGATAGTAACACAAGGCTCCTATCGGAGTGGTGGATTGGAAGGGATACACAGACGATCGAGTTTAGATCCCGAAGCACAGCCTCAGAGGAACATGGAATAGACCAAAGAAGAATTTTCGACTTCGAACCTGACGAGGTTCCAAATGAGGGTGCAGTGCAGTGGAATGGAAGGATCAATCGCAGCTTTCCGGACATCGGGGGGTGGGGGGGAGTCATCACGACGAATTCATTGAGGTATACATGCAGTGAATACTTGCTATTCGCGTTTATATGCAATGTGGTCAAATTACTTGACGACTTTGAAACAGCAACAACCGCTAAAACAAGTCACGATCGACATCCTCTAATTTTAACAAACGATGATATTCAATACTTAGCAGAGTTGGTACAAGGTGCTGGAGTTACCACGACTGATTCGTATCGGATTACAATGTCTGCGCTTGCTCGGGCTGGAAGGCTGCTGAATCCCTTAAAAGACCGCGAATTTTCGGGGATCTTGGAAGTGGCAAAGATCGTGGAACAGAGAGAGCAACAACAAATCTGCGATACTCTACGGTGGCATTGCAAACAGGACGTAAGAGCCGGCGTGGACTACGGAAGGTTAGCTGAGGCAGGAAGTCTGAATATCAATGTTACGCGCAAAGTAATAGACACCTTCGGTCCCGGACACCCAGAAACCCTGAAGACAATGGACTCAATGAAGGAAGTGGCAAGCTTGTTATTCCGCATTCAACCAGCCCTTCATGTCAAGGTTACGCAAAGCGATCCACATCCCTTACACTCTGCAGCCAGAATGGGACTTGTTGAAGAGGCTTATTATTTGATTGAGGATAGTCTGCTTACTGGCGGATCGTTAGAAATATATGACGTAATGCATACACCTTTGAGTCTAGCTGTCATCCATTGCCAGGTAAAGGTAGTCATACTACTGCTACTCTTTGGTGCCTCTGTCCACGTCTCAGGTTTTCCCGAAAATAAGTCGATGTTGCACTTGGCAGTGGAAAGTTCTCAAAGTGACACCCAGGAAATGAAAGAGACCTCGAATACAGAAATTGTAAAGCTCCTTCTTATCGGTGGAGCCAGTATTGATGCAGTCGATATATATGCAAAGAGCGCGCTGTACAAGGCGATCCAGAGTGGAAACGTTAGTAAGGCCCGAGTGTTACTGGAATGGACCGACAAGAGTACCGCCTTGATGCCCCTTGAGGAGTCCCTTATCTTCGCCGCCTCGAGAGGATACTCTGCAATAGTCCAGATTTTGCTCGATAAAGGAGCGAATAAGGATGCAAGGGACCAGCCAGGACGCACAGCGTTACACTACGCAGCTGAACAAGGGCACGACAAGACCGTCCAGGTTCTACTCACCGAGGGAGTTAATCCGAACATAGGCGACATGAACAACAATAGTGCACTACACCTTGCGGCGGAGGGCGGATATGCAACAATTGTCGAGCAGATACTACAGGCAGGAGCCGGTAAAGATGCGACGAATATATCAGGACAAACTCCCTTGCATATTGCAGTTCACAACGGCTACGATCCGATAGTACGAATGTTATTGGACGCTGGCGTAGACGTGGAAGCCAACGACAATGCTCGTTTGACGGCTTTACATCTCGCTGTCCGAGATGCGCACGAGACAACCGTCAGGATGCTATTGGAGGCACGGGCCAATATTGATGCGAAGAATCAGAATGGGTGGGTAGTGCTGCATCGAGCGGCGCGCTATGGCAATGAAAGGATTGTGAGGGTTTTGCTTGAGACTGGGGCCAATAAAAATGAAGTATGCCAGCTAGGATGGACTGCACTGCACTTTGCCGTAGTGGGGCAAAGCCGAGCGGTGTTAGAGTTACTCTTGGAGGCGGGGTTAGATAGGAATGTTGAGAGTTTCAGTGGAAATACACCGCTGGCCCTTGCTAGAGCACAGGGGAACGCAGTGTGGGCAGCGGAGTTGCTTGCTGAGAAATGACAAGCTGATTGAGGTTTGGGGCAGCCAGCCCAATTATAAAGCTAAGCATTATTGAAGGCGGAATGTATAGAATGAGTCATCGATAGCGGTAATTCTGAATTGACCAGTAGTCTCAAGTTTCCGTGTCCCCCACTGTTATCTGGGTTGACTCCGTGTCCCCTATCGCCCTTGGTTGACTTCGTGTCCCCTATCGTCCTTGTATTGACTTGGTGTCTCCTACCGTTGCTTAGGTTGACTCCGTGTCCCCTACCGTTTGTTTGGGTTGGCTCTATATCCCCTACCGTTTATTTAGGTTAACTCCTACTATTGTTTGATTACTTAGGTTAACTCCGTGTCGCCTACCGTTGTTTAGATTGACTCCGTGTCTCATACCATTTGTTTGAGTTGACTCCATGTCCCCTGCCTCCTTAGGTTGACTCCGTGTCCCCTACCGTCCTTGACATGTCGGTTTCGACCTCGATTACAAGACTCAGTGAGCACAACTACCGTACCTGGGCCGTGGAAGCAGAGGGACTCTTGAAGTATCTCAATGTGTGACGTGTGGTGGATGGCTCGGAGATTGTCCCTCAACCTCTGGCTGCTGCGGCATCCGGCGCCGCGACTCCTACGGCTCTAGATCACCTAGACCCTAGGTACAGCTTTTAGCCCCAGTCAACAGACTCGACGTATCTTGATAACTTTCTCCGAGACTAACGGGCTTACCGGAACAGGTATGAGAAGGCAAATGGTACCATCTGTTCGCTACTGGAACCTTCAATTCGGAGTCGGTATACCGGTGATAAGCAGTGTTGTCAACCGTCCCGTCCGTCCGCAATATCTGCAGGACGGACGGGACAGCGCCAAGGCCGTCCGTTCCGTCCTCGCCCGCTGAGGACGGCATGTCGGCCGATGACGGCCGGGGACGGCAAAAATACCGTCATCGGCCGTCATCCACCGTCACCGGCCGTCATCGGGCGGTTACTATTAATACATATACTGTAACTGTAGAGCGCGCGGTACAAGATATAAATAGATTTATCTATATTTCTAGACTCTCAATCAGTAGTAAGAATTCAGGTTCGGATCGAGCAGATGTTGAAGGATCTTGCTTCACAGTCAAGATAGTGGAGAAATGTACTTATTATAACTGAATATCTATTATGTATGATGACTCGCAAATCATCAATGGATGACGGCCGTCCCTTCCGTCCGTCCCCGTCCGGCCTCAAAAAAGACGGCGCCGTTCCGTCCTAGCTCAGGACGGACGGGACGGTTGACAACACTGGTGATAAGTTCGACGATCCGAAAGTCCTCTAAGTCAAATTTCCTAATAGTTATTAAACTCAGTAAACCTAATAGATCAGATCGCTCAGACATGACCCTGACCGGGCCGGTCTATGCCAAGGACGGCTTTTTAAATTCAGATCTAACCGGTCTACAGATTTATTGACGTCTAACTGGCCGGTCTATAGGTAAGTACAGATATAACAGAAGCGCTCAAGTGCTCAAGTGCTCAAGTGCTCAAGTGCTCAACAGTGCAAGCCAGTGTGGCAATGAGAATATTGGTGCACAAACCCTGGGCTTTATAGTTTGCTCTTTAGGCCTACATCTTATAAATACCGGTAGATGGTTAGGAATATCCACCGCTTTCCCTCAAAATGCCAAACACCTGTAGATATTTATCATATCTACAGCTATCCATGCCAAGGTAGATATCTCTAAATATCTATAGACATCCAGGCTTTTTAGACTATTGATCTGGCCGGTCTATGCCAAGGACGGTCTTAGCAAGAGTGACTGGGCCTGACCAGTCTACAAATATACAGATGACCAGGCGGCCGATATGTCCGCTTGGGAACACTGATTAAACTCGAAGGTCGACATGGAATGGCGAAGCTAATCGAATGGGAACTCGAGTTATACCCCTCTGTCTCGGGATTGATTACCGCCCAAGAGAAACTCATCAACGATCTAGCTATCTGCGGCATAACGGTGGATGATGAGTGGAGGAAGTTCTGCACCCTGTCAAACCCAGTGTTCCGAAGCGGTCAGATCGACCGCCCGGTAATCTACGGATTCGTAGATCGGTCAGATGCGGTCATAATTTTGCAAGCTGCCCTTGGCATAGATGGGCTCGATTTCATATGGCAGATATCTAGCTTATTTACAGAGTCTATAGATATCTACGCCAAGGGAGATATCTAGAGTCTCTGAAGATAAGTTTAAAATTCTGTTTGTAAAATTAAATTCCTGTGGCTGTTTACACTGACACTCGCTCTCGTTTTTATAATTTCCCACTCTATTCCCCATTCTCTACACAGTAACCCCGCTCTCTCCTTCTAGTTACATCTTATTACCGGCGGCTAAAAGTATGCGTGTTTTTAGTGCTCTGCAACTGTACTTGACTTCCCGTTTTCACAAAAAATAAAACTCTACAATCCATAAAATTCCACACCCACCCACCTATCTGATTGATAAATGATACAGAAATGTTCACTTTAGCAGTATTCAACAATTTAATTTAATTTGAGGCTGATACTGCAGGAAAAAAATACAGCTCTTTATTGTCCAACAAAGATCATTTTGTGCAATGGTTTTTGGCTTGTCTTTTCGACTACAATTGTAGCTGTATAGAGGGTAAGATTGAGCACAAGGTCTAATTCATAACTAGCAACAAATTTCCAAACACTTTGACTTCTGGGAAGGTGATGGTGGTTGTGTTTATTTAGTTAAGCGAGAGAAATAGTTTCGAAGGTAGATGTCATGCATAGTTGCACAGTACGCATACTTTTGACCACCAGCAATAACTTTACCTTTACATTAGCAATGGGGCCGACTACAACCAGCGGTAGTGTGATCAAAACCCCCGCAGGTGATACAATGTGCAGACGTTCTAACAGGAATATCTAGTACTTCACCATCTACTGCTGCACCCTCTATCCTTCTTTATACATATCAAGGCCTGCGTATATCACTCTGAGGCTTTGTTTCTTTGCTAGTTCACTCTTTGTATTCTAGAGAGTAAAGGTTGGGTCAAAATGCATGTGAAGGCGGTTGTTGTGAGGAACGTAAATATTTTGCGAAGGTAAATGATGTAACAAAGGGGTTATGATCATATTCAGAAAGTCTTGTATACAAAATAATTCTGAGGCCAGCACTGAGGATTATCTTGCATAAAATCTGCCTCGAGGGTTATCTCGAATAATACCACTTACTTGATCATACAAGTAAAGTGTGAATCACATGTCAAAATCTTGTAAATGACATGTTTCTAAAATTTGACATGTTTCTAAACTTGTGAAATACGAACTACGAATTGCGGGATAAGCTGGAATACACAGGATGGGTTTTGCGGGGTAGCTGTGTTTCATTTTGTCGTGGATGGAACGGAATGGAATCAGTTGGTTTTTATTATATATGTATGCATCTGCTTTTCGTCATTTTTTACTTGTAGTTTAGGTAGCATGTGTGTTGGACTTGGCTGTAGCAATGTTTTACCCAAAAATTGTAATCAGATTGTATACACACTGCATTCAAAGTGGCATGTATCAGGGACATATTCTCCAAAAGCGTCACCGGAGACTTCCCCGATTTTTGTCTCCACCACTGTAGTTTTCCTGCTACAACTGTCGTCGGTCTAGAACTTTCATCCTACTTAAGCAGTTATCAACTATCTCCTCTAAGTCGTCGGTCCTTGAACCGTCATTCTCTTAACAGCCCCTCTCTTTCGTATATGATATCTGCCCCACTGTGCCCACTGGCCAGAAAAAGCAGTTCACTACAAGACAACTGTTCACGTTCATGCGGGACTTTTTGCTGTGGTTGCCGTGGCTTCCGCGGTTTACAATCCCAAAAGCTATGGCTGAATCATCATCAATGTAATTGACAACAATGTCCTCGCATTTCTTGCTGAGCAGTTGTTTGTTTTTCTTTTAATCATACCGTATTCGCTCTAAACTAGAGTATGAGAAAGCCCGTTATCCCATCCTCCTCCGGATAGCCCGGCTAGGCGGGGGAGAACCGTGTGCCTAGACTTAGGTACAGAGAGAAGAGAGAAGAGAGAAGGAGAGAGAGACGTGAGATATATACAAGAGAGGGTGGTGTGCCTTGTGCCTTGACATCAGCACCGCTTACAATCAGCTTGCGTTAGGTCTGGGTATATATGTAACAAATGCTGTTAAAAATAGTGATGATAGAGAAGCTTGATTGTACTATCAAAGAGGGCCACAAAAGCCATATATACACGGTAGTCGATGCACGAATGCGTAAGTACCCATCTATCTGCATATACGGCTGAATACCACCAGCCTGTATGAATACCACCTTAGAAAGCAGTACGAACGCTGAGATCTATTTACGCAACAAACACAAAATATATTTTACCGGGTGATCGCTCATGACCGGGGAGCTGACCACACCTGCGGGTGGCATTATTATATTCTGCAATAAAGCATCATACGTACTGTACACAATCTTGGGGCTATTAAATACCACTTCACGTCTTCAAAGAGCTCTAAGCTGCTAGCCCCGATATCATGGATCCGGGGACTACCAACGTCGCGAAATCTCCTTTATTTTTCTATGACATTCGTTTATTCCCATGTCAAACCTTCAGTGCTTTGTTATCATACTTGGTTTCATCCAGAATAAACCTATGACTTCACGACTCAGAGAATGTCACTTCATGAATTGTCACACGTAGATGTTACAATTGTTGATGAGGACAGTGAAGACGAGAGTATAAGTGGTGGGGGTTGGTAGTTGACACTAAGATTCCAAGATCTGAGGGATTCTGTGCTCATGGTTGTTGTAGTGCTGTAGGAGGGAAGTGGGAAGGTGATTGCCACTGGGTCAGAGGATGGTACTCTCACAATCTCCAAAGTACTGGTATTTAATAAAACATTATCCCTACTATATAACACACGAGGACGCGAAATTCAATTGCACGAAATTTACGCGGCTAGGGAACATATGGTGAGCTTGTGAGAAACACATGCCCGAAGTAGCCCGAGGCGAGTTCGGGCCAACTTTGAGAGAGAACTAGTAGAAGTATGGAAACATATTTTTCGGGTACTATGTGGTTTCCACACGCGCGTTCCCTTGTATAAAGTTATCCAACAATTCAGGGAGAGTAATCGGCACTCTGGCATCCAGCATTAATAACCGCAGTCTATTCTAGAATGAAACGTACTCTATACTAGGGATCGCTTTGACCTGGTTGGGGCTCGATTTGTGGCCAGTTCCAAAATGGCATGTTCCGTACGGGGGGTTGCGCGTTTGTTTGCGCAGTTACACGGGAATGGCGGTGATGACGGCATTGTCAGGGATGGCGCCGATAGTTGCAGCTGCCCGCAGATCTTAGACATAAATTCTGACTGCTTAGGCGAATCAGAACGGAAGTGCCGTGCACCAGGTTGAGCCATCACACCGAATCAGGTATCCCTTTGCCGGTAGCGGGCCCACGAAAGGACCCGCTTTCGCGTATGCTGCGCCTTGTCGCTTACCACAGCACAGCCACTCGCTTAACCCCCCCCCCTAGAATATTATGAATTGAAAGACAACTAGTAGAAGCTTCTATTTGTGAATTCTTGTGGCAGTGTGACAAGTTCGGTGGTGCTGAATTGCATATATTGTCATTGAATTTCACATAACATCTGTGATGCTGTGTAAACTTCTTTTATAGTCGCCTATGTCACGCAGACATAGCCGCAGCCAAGGTTCTATGAAACGACACCGAGTCTGTGAGTGCTTGATTGTGGTTTATAAACCGAAAGGGAAACGCGTGCTTCATGTTGCGCATGTCTGGTCACAGTTACCGCAGTCAGTTTCGCCACCATCCATGCTGGATTCCGGTGTTAGTACATGTTTGCTTTTGTTGTCGGCGACCCCGACGATCTTTCCATATTAGATGTGGTATGCATTGCCTTTTGCTAGCCTCGAAACAGGCTCTCTTTCTGCACTAAGATGAAAACGGAAGTGACAAAAAGGGAATAGTGTTGTGCGGGAACGGAATTGTGAGAGAGCCTGGAGACATCGCTCCATACCAAATTCCCAGGTCAAGCCGGTTAAAATTTCAACACCATGGGTTTGAACTGGGTTTGCACGGAAAGAAGAGTTTAAGGGAAAAGAAATCAACTTTATATTGGGCACTAAGCAAGTCAGACAAAATTTGTGGTGTAAAGTGATTGAGAGTGACCGGGTTAAGCTGGTAACGACCCAGATCAAGCCCAGATCAGCTTCAGGTTAAGGCTGCAGTGAGTCCACATGTGGTGGAATTCTTTAAAAAAATACTTGGTATGGACTCAGGTAGATGTAACCTAATACCCTCCCCCAAAGCTCAGCTCTCTAGAGGTAATTTGAAATTTTGGTGGAGTGATGTCTCCAGGCCCTTTCACCTCACTTTTTTCATGATCTAAATTTGGGTCAGATTCGCCATTTCGGTTAGTATAAAATAACGTGGATCAAAGGGCCACCGACACAGCTTCAACTGACACTTCGTTGCGCCTCGAAAAGAACTTAATCTAGCGTGCGCAGTGCATGCAGGTCTCAGTCGTACAGATTCGGTGGTGTACTAGCAAGCTTATTTTATAGTTTCTTTTTCATGTTAACTGACGAAACAATAAATTGGGAGAGCCCGTGCTCGAGCAGTTCGACTTCACACCATGAACATGCTACGACTTCCAATCTTCTACACCCAGTTTCTACTTTCCAGTGCAGCTCCAATTGTGCACGACACGGTGGTGGGGTGGAAAAACGAACCGAGCACTCGTGGCACAACAGGAATTCTTTTTTCGTGCACCACGACGTTGGGATTGTGTGTCTGGACTGCTCTACACCTCAACATTGAGCCAGTCGCGAAAGTAAAGATGACACTAGCATCTCGATTCCTCGCTAAAGCCATTTGGGCATTCACCGCTCTTATCGCCCCCGAATTAGTGCTGTCGATTGCGTTGCATCAGTTTTTAGTCGCTTGCAAATATCGGTCTATTGTAAACAACAGCTGCAGCGAGAAAAATGGAAACAATATAGGGCTAAAAAAAGCTTTTTATGCCGTTATGGGAGGGTTTGCATTCAAGATGACTGATTCGGATACAGTGACACTCGGGGTCGAAATGTTGGTGAAGGAAGGTGCTATGGAGAAAATCCGCCGGTATCCGACGGCAGCGATCGACGACAAGAGCAAGGCTGATTACCTTGCGAAGGTGTTGGCATGTTTTCAATCTAGTTGGATTCTCCTCCAGTGCCTCGGGAGAAAGATCAACCATCTACCCATTACTTTACTAGAACTGAACACGGTGGTGCATGTGTTAAATGCAGTAATCATGTATGGGCTGTGGTGGGAAAAACCAGTGGATGTCTGTGAATCCTCGATAATTGATCAGTTCAACGAGGAATCCGAGAAAAAAACAGTGTTCGTCGGGGTGGATGTTCTGCAAAAAAGTCTACATACAGTTGCTAGTCAGATTTTGCCTGGACTTCGCTCTGAATTGCATTCGGCCAGCAATCTGGTTGTAGCTATGGAAATAGCAACCGAATTAGATAACACGCTAGAATTTGTAGCGAAGGAAATCGCTCGTTTTGACCGAGACCAGCCAGGAGACTTCGGAGCTGTGGGAATGCAGGCGGTGAAGGCCGGAGTCAACGCCGCTGGGGTGGTCATTGACGCTGACGCCCTCGACGACATCGACAGTGACTCTTTCACCGACACCTTGACGGAAGCTTTCACGGTGGCCTTTATGGCTACCTTTACCGACACCTTTACTGATGACTTCACTGAAGTCTTCGGCTACACCTTCACTGATACGTTCAGTGACGCTTTCAGCGACGCCTTTTGCAAAGCACCGATGAATATATCCCCCTACGCCTTCCACGAGTCCTTTCGTATGGCATTTGGCAATTCCTTTCGCAATACCGCTCGCGATCCCTTTGACACCGTCGTCCGCAGCACCGATGCTTTTAACGGCTTGTTCCGCGGTGCCGCCAGCGATGCCTTTCGAGCTGCCTTCCGCCTCGCCGCGTTTCGAGACGCTTTTCACGCTGACGTCATTCGCGCTTCGACCTTTCGCAACGCCGCTTTCCGTGACACTTTCCGTGACGCTTTTAGGGATGCCTTCCGCGAAGCTGCCTTCCGTGATCCCTTATGCAGTACTGTCCGGGATGCATTCCGCGAAGCTGCCCGTTCGGCTGACCACCGTAACGCATTACGCTCTGCTGCCTTCCACGATGCCTTCCGTGCCACCTCATTCAGAGCCGCAGCATTGCACTGCGCCGCCTCTACGACCGATGCTGCCTTCGACGCCGCCTTTGATTTCGCATACGGTGCCGCCTTCACCGAAGCTGCTTTTGAAACTGCCTTTAGTGCTGCTGCAACCGGTGTCGCCATTGAACCCGCCAGTTCTATGCTCCGGATCGTACTCGAAGTCCTATCCTTGGATTGTAACTCCGCCTACCGTGATATAACACTCAGCGCTGTAGTGTCCGCGCGGTCATCATTGTTCCAGATTGCGTGCGATGTTATAAGGGAACAAAGTTATGAAATATCAGTATCTCTGAGACCGAGAGATGGGAAGTTCACAGCATCTCAGAAAGCGAAAACAATCTTCAACGCAACACGAGAAGCTATGTATGAGGCGAAATTCCAACTCTTGCGCCAACAAGCCTTTGACTGGGCGGGCTCCTTTGTGGGGAACCTGGAAGCACGTGATGCTGCGTACAAAGCCGCGTTCCATCTCAACCCGCGGGTGGCAATAGAAACTCCTATACCCGAGACTCCAACGCTGGGTTTCATGGCGCGGTTGCGGTCCGTGTGTACCGGTAGTTTGATCACGAACCAAATCATCCGAGTGCCGGGATTGCTCGGCGATCTGCCGGAGGAGGAGTTACCGGACGATGGGTTTAACAAGGAGTGGTGTGTTAGGCATAGGTTGATTTTGTTGGGGTTCTCGGGGTGTACAGGAGTGTTCTATGGAGGAATGCACTCGATTAAATGGGATGATCCCTTCCCTTCTCCGAATGAAAAGTCGCTGTGGCGGCTGTCGTCACTTGTTGGTGTAGTTGGGCTGTTTCCAATCATGGCAATTAGTTTTCTTAATTTTGCAAGGCACCGTTATCAATTCGTTTTCTTAGTGTTCCTCGGAGTTGTATCAGCTCCTTTGTTCGTGTTGGCGAGGTCGTATCTAATTATCGAGTCTTTTGTAAGCATGAGGGCTCTTCCCGAGAGAGCGTACATGACGGTTAATTGGGCAGAGTTGATACCTCACCTCTAGTATGGAGGTGGCAAGCTGGGTTGTTGTCCATGTATGTAGAATTGAATAAGCCAATCCAATAGACTGTATCTGAATGCGCTACGGACTGTTCTAGTCCAGTCACCGTGATGTCCACTCACGGATGGACTACGTCCATTCGCCAATGAACCGTCCAGTCACCTCGCTCCACACAAATCTGTTTTTTGTTTGTTTTATTCATACTGTATTCACTCTAACTAGAGTATGACAGAATCTAAAGCACCTTCGCCTCCGGGCGAGCCGGTTAGGTGACGGAGCTCCCACTCGCTACCCTTCGTCCCCGCTGATAAAAGAAGCAAAGAAAGAATTGACAAGTTAACTGCGCTCCCAAGACGAAAGGAAAAGAAAAGAAAGAGATCGCCATTCCCGCGCTCTGCGCTTGCGCACTGCAGTGCTCACCATTCACTTGGGCGGGAACTTCCCATCGTCAGTAGTTGCCAGGAAGTCCATCACTGCTTGATTGCACTTCTCCATGGAAAACAGCTTAGAGACCTGCACGTGTCGGCATCTGCCTGCGTTCCATCCCATGGCCTTCCCCACTGCTTTCCAGAGTTCTTTCTGCTGGTCTTTCCACCGGCTGCAGTGGCGGAAGAGTTGTTCCTGCATCTGGGCCACCATCCTTTCGCACCACCAGCATTTGTCGTCATCTCAGCGACCGAATTGTTTTAAGTAGGTGCCCACTGGTGCATGCCAGCACTTTAGTCGGTAGAACCTGGCCCCCAATGACTCCACACTAGTTATAGGAATAGGTCGCTTGCCACCAGCCTTGCCCATCAGTCTGGGGCCGAAGTGCTTGCTACACTTGATAGCCTCGCACTGTGCCTTGGCCTCCGATCGTGTTTCTGCACCTCATGCATACGGCCCAGGCGCCTTATTAGGGGTGTGGGCGCGTCCAGTGCCCACACCTAACAAGCCACTAACAAGCCACTAGCGGGGCACCTCGTAGCCACGCTCCCACCCTCAGCTCCCACATCTATCCAACTTTGAGCTCAATTAACTCCATAAGTTTTACTTTGACCAGGATATTGTTTATATATGAAATGCAGTTAACAAGATGCTCTTTCACTTGCTTGTCTCCTCTTTTAGTTTCCTCTAATATTCAAGGAGTGGTTGTAGATCAAGTACAGTGGCTTGGACTATACTTAGCACTGTTGATGCTGCTAAGCACTGCTTAGCACTGCTGGTGTTTTGCGTCAGGTAAATTATTTCTACCTGATGCTTAGATACATGTCATACACTGTCAGGTAAATCTTTTCTACCTGACTGTATGTTACAGATGTACATAATGTTACAGGTCTGATACACGGTGCTGCTGCAGGGGCCGATGCCTCCTGTATATATCTCAAGTCTTTCTCCTTCTCACTTCTCTGTACTATAGAATACAACCATATGGTTCTCCCCAAGTTTCATATCGTAACACTGTATGTTGAAATATTGAAGGGGAGAACCGTGTGAATAGACTTAGGTACAGAGACTGGAAAGCAGGAGAAAGACACGAGATATTTACAAGGTAGTTGGGTGCCTTATGCCCTACCGGCTGTGTGCCTTGAAATTAACTCAGCTGAAGCTCAGCTCAGTCAGGATCATGCAACACTGTAAGGTACATCTGTGATGAGTGACAGCTTATGACTCAAATATAGAGACTGACCAGTTTACAACCAGTATCAGTACCAGGCCAATGATAATTCCAAACCCATCTGTATACACCGGGAAAAATAACCTTACGCGGCACGTAACTCATAGAGAAGCTGTTTTTGGGCCGGTAATCCATAGCATAATTGACGCGTAGCACTATGAGGTCCTATGGACCTGCGAGTAGACTAGATGACTATGGTACGCATGCGATTATGGGCGCTTGATACTATACATCATGCCGCATTCAATAAAACTGCCAAATGCACTTCATTGCACGCTCCCAAATACGCTCTGAAGTACGCTCCTGATTACAATCGATTGTATACTCCCAGCCTGCTTGACTTACGCTCCCAATTAAGCTCTCAAGACGCTCCCAAGTACACTCCCGGACATGCTCTCAAGGACGCTCCCAATTGCACTCGATGGCACCCTCCCAGCCTGCTTGACTGTACGCTCCCAAGTAAGCTCTCAAGACGATCTCAAGCATACTCTCGAGCACGCTCTCAAATACACTCCTAATTGCACTCGATGACACTCCCAGCCTGCTTGACTATACGCTCCCAAGTACACTCTCCAGATGCTCCCAAGTACACTCCGAGTACGCTCCCGAGTACACTCCGAGTACGCTCCCGAGTACACCTCCGAGTGCGTTCTCAAGCACGCTCCCGAGCATGCTCCCAAGGACGCTCCTAATTGCACACGATGGCACACTCCTAGCCAGCGTGACTGACGCTCCCAAGTATGCTCCCAAAATGCTCTCAAGCACACTCCCGAACACGCTCCCAAGTACACTCTCAAGAGGCAAGACAACTTGACTATATGCTCCCATGTATGCTCTTGGGTGCTCGATCCTAAGACTTGCTGAGTTGTAGGCGCCAGGCACCGGGAGGCGGGTGACAGCGGCCGAAATCATGATATCGGTCGATATCATAGTCTGAACCTTATCTTTAGCGCGGCCACTGCGACGAGATCTCACGATGCCTCATGGTCATGGTGTTGACAATTGCTGCCTTACATTTTGTAAGAAAGGTAGACAACTGGATCATGGGGAGAGCAGATCTCCGACTCAGATTTTCCTGCGGAATCTGCTGCCCGCTTCCCACCGATTTTGGGCGTATGTGTGCGCATTCTGTCCGGGGCTGATGGTGATGATGGCGATGGTGATGATGGCGATGGTGATGGTGTCGGTGATGGTAATCATAGTACCAGAAGCACTTAGACAAGTAGGTTGGCTACGTCAACATTAGCATCAAAGCTTCCTCAGACTTAGTGCCTTCTATTAGCCAAAGCTTCCACAGACTTAGAGCCTTCTATTAGCCAAAGCTTCCACAGACGTAGAACCTTCTATTAACCAAAGCTTCCACAAACTCAGAGTTTGCCATCGGCCAAAAGCTTCCCGTGGAAAAATCTACCCCTCCCGAAGCGCGGCTCTCTCAAACGCGGCTCTCTCAAGCATGCTATCAAGCAGGCTTTCAAGCAGGATCTAGAGCTGGCTTTCAATCGCCAGCGGGCTTTCATGCAGACTCGTAGCGATAGTGTGTACAGTACCGGTATAAAAGCGAAGACTGCAGGCAGTAAAGACAGGTAGGTATAGGTCCATCTCTGGCCGGCAGCCGTATATAGTTCCATAGGCCCACGCGCACATCTCTACGAATTGACTATAGATGGCAATAGGCTGCACATCGCGCAGGGGTCCACGGGAGGCTTGCTATGAGCTGCGCGTGTGCGCGTGTACGTGTAGCACAGGCTATAGTCGATTTGCACTTTTGCCGATGTATAGCTTAACTACTCTGCGCCAAAGAGCTTTGAATTTAACCAAGGATTGGTGGACTTATGGGTTGACTGCTAAGGGAGAATAAGGAAAAGAAGAGCTATCTACCCCATATGATTTCTCCACCACTTGTGGTTGGAATTCATTTCCCTTGCTGCCTGAGTCTCTTCAGCATGCTACAAGGCTACTTGCATGCAGCTTGGCAGTTTCTAGCTACAATCAAGTGTCACTTGGGCAAAAATTACCTGAGTTATGGTACTATAGAGGGTCTCCCACTTCAGCAACTCAGAACTAGTACCTATCTCAACAACCACCTGCCCAAATCTGCCAAGACTAACACTAATTGACAGCTAGCATACTGTATATTCTCTAATAGTATTACCAGTGAATTCCATTTACAATTGGTGATAAAACAGGGGGTTAGGAGGTGGGCAAAAATCCGCCAGCCTCATAGACTCTCACTCACATTTTCATCTTACTCAAAATTGGACCATTTCACTTGATTTTTGGATTGATATGTAGGCCTTGGAGTTGTCTATTATACTACTCTCTCTGATATTCTCTCTATTGTGTGGTTGTTGAGCAATTTGCAATTTTGAAAAAAATTCCGGAATTTACAAGGTGCCCCGCTAGCAGCATGTTAGGTGTGGGCGCTGGGCGTGCCCACGCCCCTAGTAAGGCGCCTGGGCTGTATGCATGAGGTGGTAATCACTAATCGAGATTTTGACAATACATACGAGGCTGAATCTTACCCCATCTCCCCAGAACTTTGCCACTTAAAAAGAAGCCTCTCATAGCGACCACCCACTGCGTATCTACCGTTGCCCGATTATCGACAGTCATCATGTCGTTTGGATTCTCTGTCGGCGATTTCCTCGGGGTCCTCAAACTAGCAGCCGACCTGACGAAGGCCCTGAGCGATTCGCGTGGAGTCTCTGCCGAGCTGAGTAGGTTACTCAAAAGATTGGACTCGCTCGAGAGGGCGATCCAAAAGGCAGTACAAACGGTCAAGGAGTGGGATCATGCACGCCCAAACCCAGCAAACAAGGCCCCTTTCACCGCGCTTGCCGAAGAAAATAATATCTGCAGGCTGCTACTCGAAGGTTTCCGAAGAGACTCAGAGAAATACACACAGTCAATCATCAACGGCAAAGGGTGCACGGTAAAACAGGAGTGGGCAAAAATAAAATGGTGCATATTTCACTCGGACGATATTATACAATTGGAGCGCAATTTGGAGATGCACGTTACGGCGATTAACATCTACTGTGATGATTTGCGCAGGTATATTGCACCATTTTTTATCAGCGATGATTAGTACTCATGAAAGTTATAGCCGGATCGTAAAAGATATTGCAGAGTCAAACTCTGCTGCTCTTGCAGCCATACGCACACGTGTCAATGAATTACTTACGCAGAAGGATTTCCAACTGACCATGCGACGGTCGGATAAGCAGTTTCAAAGCATCTTTCAACGCATCATGCGGTGTTCCATCTCAATGGCTGGCGATATCGGCTGTCCTTGGGGTGGAAGTTCGCAAATAAATCTGTTAGACGCCCTTGGAAGGGAGTTACCTGTTCCGCTCCACTTAGCAAGGTCGTTCGACGTATGTCTCGCGACACCATTTCCGGTTTGATGCTGAACATTGACAGATATTCTGTGACGTACTCGAGATAATGCACCGCGATCTTCCAGGACACGAAAACATACTTCAAAGAGAATACACTCTGGTAGATGAAAGTTCCAATGGAGAACTGATTGATCGAGAAAGTTGGGACGGAGCAATCAAAGCGGGCATGAGCATTGGCTTGAGTATGATACTGCGCAAAGAGTCGTCAAGCTCTCGGAATGGAACATCATGTCCCCGCTGTAACAAGCAATGCACCGTTCTGGTACTCTCTAGTCAGCGACTGCGCTGGTAGTTTGAACCTATCCTACGGCGGCCTCGTACTAACCATGCTGCTAGTACTGTTTGTCAAGTGACGTTCCGAGTCTTTGAAGAGGAACGCATTGTTGAGCTCCCAGAGGGGCCGCCATATAGTCCAATGGACGATCACGAATCCCCCACAGTCCAGTTGCTGGTTCCTCAGGAACCGACGCAAACGAGGCGAGACGAAGATGTGTTTCAGCGAGTGCATGTCATCAACGAGACCATTGCATTTAAATCGCCAGCAGCCCCAGGTGCCCAACCTGGCATGCCTGATCCAATATTTCAATTCATCATGACGCAACTGAAAGAGAACTGGGTCCTTTTGGGCTGGCAGGAGAATTTAAGTTTAAACGAAAGAGTGAGAGGGATAATGGAGATGTATGTACACTTGTTCATCTCCTACTTCTAGCCTGTTCTGTAGCAGGTTTACTTCCCCAAACACCATTACGATAGATTGAGCTTGAACATAGATTTCTAGCCAGATGCTGATGTTATGCAACCCTGTGCACATGCTTACGTTGCCCTTCTACTTTCAGTGCCTCTGCGCTATACATAGCTCGCCCCGAAATTTCACTTTTTCACGCTATTCGAATTGTCGTCAAGTTTGAACGAAACATGTACGATCTGGCCATTGGCAAGGTTAATAACCACCATCTTCTGAGTGTTTGCCGGTCCGATTTGTATCTGAATATTTCTTCCAATATAGACCGATTACCATGCGATAGTGAGCTCCAAGTTGCGGTTGATTCAATGGTCTACAATGGAAATGGTAGCCGCGTCGGTCACGTCTAAAGAACAATTTCAGAACGTGGGCTGACCCCTCAACAGCAACAGTCCCAGTCTCAGAGATCCAATATACACTGCCAAACACCGATTGCACAAGCTATAAAGGCGCTTGCAGCAAAAATGTCATCAGCGCAATCAGACAACAACAATACGAATCCAACGCCTGAAACTAGGCACTGGCAGAGCGACTGAAAATATTCCCAGCTAAAGTCGACATCCGGTAGTAAGCAACAAAATAATGTGAGCCTTAGTTGGAGGCGCGTCTAGCTTAGGCTTAGGGTGATGACTAATTGTAACGGCAGCAGCACAATGTGGCCGTACAGGTGCAAGGTCAAGGAGATACTGTGAGAAGAGTTGAGACGGTGAAAATGTGGGAAGGCGTGTCAGGACAGAAGGTAAAAATGGGTAGCAGGAGAGCGAACGTGTACCTTGCGGGAAAATGAATAACGAGCAAATCAGATAAATTAGCATCTAATTCTTTTGTTGTTACGTGAACTGGTGGCAGCTTTGCAGCCCCTACCGGTATGTGAATTTGCCAAGCCGTTCTCGATCGACACTCAATTTTGTATTTTCGGACTGGGCTGGATCCGGGAGTATGCAGTAGAGTATGGTGTCCCGTCTTGGTTAAAATGCATCGGCACACCAACATGCCGGTGTCATTCACGTCAACGTGCATAAAGTACGCATCTAAGTCAAGCATACATACGTTTAACTCCATATTCATAGTCCCCAGTAGCGATCGACCCCCAATGGGGATCAACTCTCCGCAGCAATTTACTACATGTTCCCAACGGAGACCGACTCCCAGCAGCTATCGACTCTCAGCGGTGATCAACTCCCAGTGGCAACCTACACCCAGCGGTAATCGATTCCTGCACACCCCAGCTCCCGGGAGTTAGTTTTATGTTTTTGAAGAGGGAAAGGCAGAATTCACCACTTCAGGGAGCATACAGTCGACTTCAGCTTAGATCGATCATTGGATGGAATTAATCCCCGCTGGGAGTCAATTGCCACTAGGAGTCGGTTGCCACTAGGAGCATGTAATTGAGTACACCTGGGTGGATGGGGTCGAGTGCGGCTGGCAGCATGGAGTAAAGCAAGCTTGGGATTATCGAAAACTTGTGACCGGAGTGAAACTCGTGGACTTAATTGGACGGGCGATATTGAGATTGATTTTATGTAGTATTTTGCCACAACCAAGTAGGTATGTATAACTTATCAACCAATGAGAATGCCACAATCAGTCACAGTATGTAGGTACGCGCCGCCTGTCAATCAATGAGAATTTTTCGAGCTGACATCCATGTGTATGACTCTAAGATGTCACACAGCCAGAATAACTTTATAGCCTTAGGGTAAACAGCTAAGCTACCCTGTTTTCTAGTCCGCCTCGTTGAATGGTATGCCAGTGAAGGCGACGGTTCGGCAGTGAACTGATTCGAATCGACGGTTCACGGTGTGGTTCGGTACCTATTCGGGATTGCGAACTGCGCCATATGGAACAGGTTCACTATGCTGGAGGAGCTGGTTCGGGACTGGTTCGAAGCAGTTCGATTCCTTGTGACATCTAGCTTAATATAATCCTCCACCAAATGGCACAGAGGCCGAAATTTAATCTGTTTTACGCATGTGATGAACCTATTTTATAGTTACTATGGGGTTCGACCAGTGTTTCTAAGCGGCTAGGCTCGGCCGGATTGCATGAAGCAGGGCCTGATGTTCGCTAGTGCAGGCCTGTAAATTGAAGCCTGGCCTCAAAGTCCAGGCCCGGCCGCCAGATAGCCTGCAGGTCGCCAAGCCTTGTGCAGGTCTCGAAAGTATTGTTGCGACTATGAAGGGGAGAACCGTGTGTATTGGCTATGGTGCGATGACTGTCTAGGTACAGGTCTAAAGGTCCAAGATGCGTAGGGAAGGAAAGAGTAAAATGTGAAGTCTAAAAGAGCAGTCACAAACCTTAGGGCTCTATCAACAGGTATATGGAGGCTTGGCAGGCCCGGCGACAGGCCTCAAAGATATACACAGGCCGGCTCAGGCTTATGCAGGCCAACCTTGGCTTCTACAAGCCTCAAAAAGATATGCAGGCTTCAAATATATGCAGACCAGGCCGCTCAGGAACACTAGGTTCGACCGGTTCACCTGTCGAACCACACTGTTTGAACTGATTCGAACAATTCCTTCACTTGTTCCGAGAACTGGTCAAGAGATTACTTGAGATATCATGCCCACACTAGGACAGCATTATGTCCCACCCTTGCAACTGCATTGCAACAAGAATGATAGGCCATTCACGACCAATGAATTCCTTGAGGATCAATTAATACAACAAATACCACTTTACAATCACTGTGCTGTTATCTGAAGGCGCTTGCGTCCAATGAGCCTATCAAGTTTGAAGGTTGGCCGTCAAAAATCATATGTAACAGCAAATTCTATCACCCACACCGGTGTACTCCGGCCATTGTGGTCAAAACCAATGAGTAGAGTTGATACAGGTACTCCAACTCGGGAGAACGAAACCGCCTAGGCATTTTTTTATTACCCCAACCCTCTCCTAAACAATGGAACGACCATACATACCTTTTTTCGTAGTTGTTCACAAATAGCGGCTCTCCGAGACTACTTCGATGCTGCGCCATTTCCTAAACAACTTTCAGCAACGTAAATCCCGAGGACGTTTGCAGACTCGAGAATAGCAGCCAACTTGGCATGCTGGGTCTACTTTGATTGGTTCAGTCCAATGACGGAATCCTCGGCATGACTTAGAGCTAGAACATTCCAGTCTTACTGTTATTCCATTAGTCCAGCGCACGCTCTGCTCTTCGATACGACGGCGGAAAGAGACATAATCCATTCATTCTTGAATCTCATACCTGTTTCCTGTATAGGTATTGAAATGCACCCATGGTTCATGGCAGTTATAGACCCTGCATAAATTCTGTAGCGGGAGGATTTTGAAACTCTGGGGCGAAGGCGAGTGCTGTTGGAAGCAGGGATGTTAAGCATGGACCATGTGGTGATCTCGGCCCCTGCTTGCCGAGATCGCTGAAGCAAATGACAGATCGCCTATCAATCATGTCGTGAGCGAGACAAGAAATAGTCTAAAACCTTAATTTGACTCCCCCGCGTTCACATGGCAACTGACGTCTAACCCAGGCATTTTATTTTATGCGCTAGCTAAAAAGGCTACCGCAATTTATGAATAAAGGGGCTTTTCGCTTAGTCTGTCGTCCGGCTTTTTATCGCTGGCGCTAGCGATAAAAAGCCGGATGACAGACTACTTTTCGCTAATAATTCTAGCTTAAATAGCTGTAATTGCATATGTTCTTATTGCATTTTGAGCGCCGGCTAACAGTACCCAGATGGTATCCAAGCCGTCCGGCCACTTCGTTGACATGGTGGCAAAGGCAGTGGCGCTTATTACATACGGATACGGACCGTAAGCAAGTAAGACCCGTAACATTTTGAGTATATAGTTGGCCCGTGCACACACAAAATGTTATGAACGGATCTTGCTTTAGCTCCTAAACCCGAACGCAGTTTACGAGGTAATACGGTATGTACTTAACTGCATCCTGCTGGATTAGGAATGGCAGTCAACTAGTCATAATTTGTAGGTTACTGTTGTATTGTTGGTCAAAATTGGATCTCGCAGGGCACCGTAGCCCCCATTTCCCTCCACAGCACTTTTTCGACTGTAGAAACAGACTCTTGTTAGGGCTAAGCGCCAACGAGAAAAGCCATCTGACAGCCTAGTCCTACCATCAACCACTACCAGTCGAGCTCTCATCCACTACCATTTCCTCCCACTCACCATCATCATTTCCTCTTCCTTCACGTCCCCGTTCACCAGTACCCCATCCTCATCCTCATCCACCATGGCCATGAACAACCTCTCCCCTGAGCTTTTGTCACACATTGTCACATATCTCGCACTCTCTAAACTCCGGTGTTATGCCACCATTTCGCGCCCGTTTCAATTCACGATAGAACGTCACACCTTCCGTTCCATTCGTTTAAAAGCAGCAACCAGGCCCTTTTCTCCACTACCTTCTCTGTCCCACACCGTCGCTCTGCACTGGGAGAGCTTATCTACCACATCATCCTCCCGACCTACTCCCTTAATCGCATCGGCAAATTTGAAAATGCCAACGAACAAGCCGCCAACGATGCCGCCTTAGCCCTCGCACTTGAGGGGCTAATCGAATCCTACACTCTTGGGTGAAGCAAGGGGGAAGGAAGATCGCACTAGAGTTGAGCGCGTATACCCCAATGGATCCGAGTCAAAGGCGGCACCTCAAGCTAGATCTAAAAATCGCCGACCTGCAGGAGCATCGGTACGAACGTTCCATTCTGCAACATTCGTTCTCTTCAATTCCCTCAGTTCCCAGATCTCACTCTTTAAGGTCTCAGACGACGTGATCTACGGGTGACAATTCTCACCCGCGACTGTCCTTTCTATCGCTGCTACACTCCCTATACTCGAGGGGATCATCTGGGTCCTGCGCGACAAGGACGACACGTTTCCAAAGCGGAGAGAGCAGCTACGATACGATGCGTTCCCCCAACCGCTTTCCCCCATTGCGTCCATCTAGTATTGACCATGTATGTAGACTTTGCGAAAGCGCTGCCAGCATTGCCATCAACGCTAAGATGCTTCGCGCTAGAGTTTAATAACCGCGAGCCGTCAAACCATCACTTTCAGCTCCCACGCCAGGACTCCGATCACCTCGCCGTCGCGCTTTCCACACAACTCGCTAAATCCCCCCATCTCACCGAGATCAAGCTGTCCCACCTGATCGTGATTGGTGAGGTGATATTCGATGGCGATTGGCCTGTAGTAGAAGATTTCGATATCGTGTTGAATATGACCACTCCCACCGGGGAATGGTATTACGAGGGAATCCCCGAGGGGGATGATGACGAGGAGGGGGATGATGACGACTACTTCGCGTCCGGCAACGACTCGGTACATTCCTCTGACTCCGATAACTCAGAAGTTGCGGACACTTACCACGAAGACCGCGAGGCTCGGGCGTCTGGCGAAGAGCCGGTCCGCCTATTTCGCAATCGCCTTGCCCCACGCTTCGATACGTTCCTACTTGCAATGGGAAGAGCGGCAAAAAGGATGCCAAGGCTGAAGAGATTGTCGCTCCAGATAAGGCAGTGGGAGACAGACGCGTTTCAAGTGTTGTTTTTCGCCGAGGGGATGGACGCGAGTGGTGAGAATGAAGAGGACAGGAAAAAGAGGAGGTGGTATATCACCGTAGACGAGGAAGAGTGGAAACTGTCACCGGAGGTGAGGACGGTGTTGCTTGAGGCGGTAGGGGAGGGTTTGTTTGTTTATAATCATATTACATTTAGCCGCTAGCGACCATAGCATATTAACCTCCATCCTTGATACTTTCTCAGCGAGGGCACAGGGCCACTAGCCACCTAGGCAAAGCTGCATCCCCACTTCCCGCTGCTCAATGGAGGGCACTAGGCCACTAACCCATTTAGCCCACCCCCAGGCACCAAACAAAGAACAACATTAAACAAAGGAGCAAATCGAAAGAGTAAGTAACATTCTGCACCCGCCAAACACCCCTCCCACAGCCGCCATCAACTCCACGGGGCCTAAATCCTCCAATATACTCCACTCCTCCGCTCCTTACTCTGCCCGGCTAACCCTTGTGGGGTCTCAACTTTTATACCTTCCTCAGCGGACCTCATAAATCTCTGTAACTCCGCATTCGTCACTATATCTCGTCACAACCCCAACTATTCTCCGCTGAGGCTGATCCTCTTTTTTCTTCTCGTTCTGCCTATTGGTTTCCAGCTTTCGTCGTTGTCGTCGCCCTCCACCTCCTTCTTGTCTTTCGGGATTCTCTCTCTCTCGCGACCTTGGCTGTTATATTGCTAGAGTCAGCCAAAAGTTTACATTTTTCGTGGGCCTGTGCCACTCGTCTCATCCGAGACAGTGGCGGCAAAGAGGGAGAAGTGCTACCAGGCGGTGATAGATTTTCTCTTAGCTATGGAGGTGGGGAAGTTCCCGACGCCTCCTAACTAAGGGCTTTCTTATATCTTGTCTCTTTTGTCTTTTGTGTTCTGTCCTTACTCTTTTTAGTTCATCCATTTCTTTTGTCTATTGTGTTGAATACTAAGAGAGAGAGGGTAGAGGGGACAACTGGGCTGTCACACTCTATCTAAAGTGAATACAGTAAGTATGATTAAACAATATCAACAAGAAGAGGGTCCAATGAAGATGAACCGGTGTGGAGTGAAGCTATGATAGCAAACATTTCGGGCTAAGACTATGCAATTCAGTACTTCCCTAGCATAAACGGTAAAGTGAAGGCTTTAATTCAACGAACTAATTCCACCTAATTAATATTACCCAAGGACTGCCATTCACACCATACCAATCCAACGATTCGCTCCAATTACCTCAAACTCACTCCGTTCATATTTCAGATGCCGCCGTCTCTTACACCCGTCCACACATATATGGTAATGTCGTGATATGAAAAATTACCCAGAACGCGAAATAAAGTATACCGATCTACACTGAGTCTTAGACCAGCAGACGGTTGGAGCGAAGAAAACAAACATACATTTACCGTCTGCTCGTTCTGATCGAGCGCCATAGGTATCACCAGATACATGAAGTGGCCGACAAGGAAAAACTGCACGCTGTGGTATAGAAGAGTGAGCGAGGGTTGAAGATGCCATAACATACGGAGCCGTTCTCTACGGAAGGCCCAAATAACTCTTCTAAGGTGCTCATCGTCATACAAGAACATAATGTCGAAAAGGCTACCAGCCACAGCGCCAAGGCTGCACAAAAGGGATACATGCCAGATCCCCTCGACTATCCAGGGGGGGGTTTGTAATCCGCTCCAGGTGATAGATGTAGCCACAGTCGCCGTGCAGACCGAGCCCTAAGGAAGAATGTCAACAGAAAATAAAAGCGCTATACAAGGCGTACGCACAGCCACTGCGATGGATTGTAGTTGAACGAGTCTGCTTTCTTTGAATCGAATGTACTCCTGCTCGTTTAGTCGTCCGTGTCCACTCCCTGGATTTAAAATCTTTCCTAGTCTGACCTCGATACTGCAACTCGTTGGTAACTGCACCTCCGAAATAGAGTGTGGGAGTGTGTCCACGTATCGTAGGCTTCGAACTTGTTCTTGGGTCGTCGTATTGGGGTCCCAGAAAGGGGCAAGCTCATGGTGACTGATAGATCGCTGAAAAGAATAACACGTCGTTGGCTATCAATTTAATACCAGCAAAAAAAAGTTCATTAGACTGTAGCAACGCCAATCACAGGGCGAGTTACTCGATACATGCACAATTGCATTGTAGCAATACCGGTTAGGCAAGGAAAATCTCCCCGCCGAGCGGGGCCAACGTAAGCTACGAACAGTGACTCACAGTCACATCGTTATCTGCAGGAGTTCGGTATCCAATAAGCCCAGCAGGTTTGAAGGTCGGCCATTTTTAATCACACGTAATATCAGATTCTGCCATCTGTGCCGGGGTGTCTCGGGCTCAGGGTCAAATTCGAATGAGCGCAGATGACGCCTAACGTTTGACAATGAGAAAGTTTGGCCGAACCCTAACCCTCTCCGACTGTTGTGGTTTCCTCTTCTGTCCACCCCACTGTACGATACGACGGCTGAAGGTGATCCAGTCTTAAGCTCACACTTATTTCCTATATAGGTATTAATGGCCTTCAGAGGTACGAACGCTTGAACGGATTCCGTACCGAGGGGATTGTTGAGAACGGCGGGGCAGTGGTGGGGTGCTGATGCTTGCAGGGATAATATGCACGGACCATGTAGTGATCTCGGCCCCAACTTACCGAGATTACGACAGATCGCTTATCGGACCAGTACGATACACGAGCTAGGCGAGAGATACAACCTTAATTTGTTACCCCACATTCACATGGCGAGTGACGCAATAACAATTTATCACTGGTAACCCTGCCCGGTCGAGGTAATTTTGACCAACTGATACAACAGTGCCTACAAATTATGCGTAGCTGACAGCTATTCCCAACCCAGTAAGATGTGGTTTAAGTACATACCGTATTACCTCCTATATAACCCACAATCTCGTTCGAGTTTAGGAGCTAAAGCACGATCCGTCCATAATATTTTAGGTATATTCGAGGTAATATGTCAATTCAACACTTGCCCCACCCCACGCAAAATGACATGGACTCCCCAAGCTCCTTTCCCACATAGTTGCCTTCATCTCCCCCCCGTCCTTCGAGCTCCGCCACTACGCGACGTTACTCCACCATTGTAATCCAGGATTGAATACGACACCATCTCTAACATCGTCTTACTCTTCTCGTGAATCTTCTTCGTGTATTACCGCCGCTCCTCTCTTGTCGACCAAACCTACCGCGCCGTCCTCCCTATCTGATACCCCTGCGCCAAATACGACAAACTCGCTATCAAGGCCGCTAAGACCGCCTCCTTCTCCGCAATGCTGGGGGTTTTCGAGGTCTAGATATTCTGAGGGAAGGGCTGCGCGGTTAAGCTGACGCTCGGTACGTCTTATCATTGACCAGAGAAATCTTCCCTTTCTCGCCGCCGGTGCGGGCGTGACTTCGTGCGGCTCCTCTCCCCGCTGTCACTCCCCGCTGTTCCCGCATTTCCCACTGTTAGATGTCGCCCATTCTTAGGCTCGAACTCGCCTAGCGACTTCCTGTTTTTGATTGGTGTCGTGCGATTGTAGTGTGAATCAAACAAAATTCGCCCTCTCTCCTGCTATATTTGCGGAAGAACTGGAATGGACGAATGTGCAGCATTTTTATATCGAGCTAAATGTGGTAACAGCCTCGGGTGAGTGATTGTATGCGCACAACCCTGCGGGGATGGCGATAATCGCGAAGAATCATGCCTCGCCGTCGGTCATGACAGCGAATCCGAGAACACTAATATCCCGGGCATGATTAGCAGACGCGGCACACCCTAGTTTGAGATAATATCTCTGTGCCACGATTTTGCGGAGATGGCGCAAGCGGTAGCAAAGAGGAAGAGAGGACGAGAAGGAGGTGGTGTGCTGTAGGTGATAAGGGGGACGGAAGGTAAGAATCGATTAAGAAAGGCGATAGAAGAAACGGGGAAGGAAATTGAAAGGTGAATTGGAGGCGTAGAGTAATCCACATCCATTAGTTTCGTTTTAATTCAAATAGCCAGAGAGTGCCCGTGTAGTCCGTTCCCCCTGGTATGGTGGCCTAGCGACATCATCCGGCTAGCAAGGATTTCATGCGCCGAATTGCACTTCGTCTTGTGGATTAGCATTTTCTCCGTCAAGTTTGTACTCTCTTTACCATTTCCTGACTGACGGTCCAAATCCGTAATAAGCACCATAGCGTTTGCCATCCCCCTTATCACAATCATAGCTCAACTGAGAAGGACTGTTCGGCTGTGTCACGCGAGGCGGAGTTACGGCGCGGACATTATTGGTACGGAGGCCGCTTCAGGGATACTGAAGCACACACGGTTTATCGGCCCAGCAATTTGGCCAGAACCCAAAGTAGAAATATTAACCAGCAGAAATGATTAGCGGACTGATTGAATCCACCATGAACGGAGGTTAGTCAACGATATGGCCAGACTGTTTGGGTACTGTTAGCCGACGCATAGAATGCAATAAGAACATTTATGCAATTACAGCTAGAATTATCATCGAAAAAGTCCCCATTATTCATAAATTTCGGTAATCTTTTTTGTTAACGCATAAAATAAAGTACCTCGGCATTCTATCCCTAATTTCCTTCTACAGCACTTTTTTGACCCTGCAGAAACAATCTAGACTTAGTGTTATGGCTGAGCGCCAGCGAGAAAAGCCATCTGTCTAGTCCTAAACCCTATCACCACTGACAACCACCAGTCGAGCTCTCTTAGCCACTATTCCTCTTCCTCCACACCCCTGTTCACCATTACAGCCCCATTCACATTCATCACAACCATGAACTCCTCTCTTTGAGCTTCTATCTCACATCGTCCTATACCTCGAGCTATCTGAGACCTCCGAAATGCGGCATTATGCAACCGTTTTGCGCTCCTTTCAATTCGCGATAGAGCGGTACACCTTCAGTTTCATCGCCCTAAAAAGCAGCGGCCTTGCCCTCTTCTCTATCTATTCTCTCCCACACCGTCGTGCTGCGCTAGATAATATCACATTCGACGTAATTCTCCCAAGCTATTCCCTCAATCGCATCACCAAATTTAAAAATGCTAGCGAAAAAGAAGCCAATAACGCCGCCTTCGCCTACGCGGTCCAGGGCTATTCGAAATATTGCATTTTTGGGGGAAGCAGCAGGGAAGGAATATCACTGGAGTTGAGAGCATACTCCCCAACAGATCCGGCATATAGACGGGGTCCCGAGCTATCTCCCCGCCAGTATAACTATGATCTCCGAGAACATCGGTACGAACGTTCAACTCTGCAACCTTCCTTCTCCTCGTTCCCCTCCGTTCCCCGCATCGCCAGCTTCAATTCGGCACAAGAAATGACACGCTCGCGACGAATCTCGCCCGCAACGATGGTTTCTATCGCAGCTGCACTCCCGGAACTCAGGGCGGTCGATTTCTACTTCTCTGATGACGAGAAGAAATATCTAGAGCTTAGGGAGCGGCAACGATACGGTACTTCTTCTCTTTTGTCCCTGCATCTGATGCTGACAATGTAGACTTTGCGAAAGCGCTCCCGGTGCTGCCAATGACGATAACAAGCTTGAAGCTGGCGTTTTCATATTGCGAGCCATGCAACCATAACTCCCAGCACCCACGACTGGAACCTGATCGCCTTACCCTCGCGCTTTACTCGCAGCTATCGAAATCCCCGCACCTCACTCGTATCACGCTATCGGGGCCGATAGTCGTCGGCGAGAGGATTTTCGATGGCGAATGGCCGGTAGTCGAGTACTTTGATATAGTCTTAAGTACGGCTACTCCCGCCAGCGAATGGCATTGCGAAGGTACTCCTGAGGAGTCGCATGACGACGATGAAAGATACTGACCTTGAGTCCGAGTCCGACAACGACTCAGTCCACTCTTCCGACTCCTATAACTCAAACTTGGGACTCGTACTACCCCAAGCGCGAAGCTTGAGCTGTGGGGGAGATCCCGTGTCGTGGGTTCCGCACTCGTCTCGCTCCGCGCTTCAATGCGTTCTTGCTTGCGGTGGGAAGAGCAGTGAAAAGGATGCCGAGTGTGAAGAGGTTGTCTGTCATGACTAAAGAGCAAACCGACAGCGTGTTTCAGGCAGGATTTTACGCTGAGGGGGTAAAGGCGGGGATTCATGAGAGTGATGAGGATGGGGGCAAGAGGGGATGGTATGTGACTGTGGGCAGAGCTGCAGAGTGGGAGTTGACATCGGAGGTGAGAACGGTGTGGGGTTCTAGGGCAGGTGTAGTTCGTGTGGAGATAGACGAGTGAATTGGTGGGTTGCACTATCTCTGTGCACGTGTGTTGCGGCCCGAACCACGTCGGTAATTTCATATTTCGGGAATAGGGATTGTACATTCCCAAAGTGCGAGCAAGTCAAACCTAGCTTAGCGCGCCCGGCATACCAGAACAGCTTTTATAGATATCAAATAAATCGGCTGAACCAAATAGCTAAGGAATTTAAGCCACAGATGCTGAAACTATGATAGCTGCCACCTTGCAATCAATGATAGAAAATTCAACTTTAATAAGATCCGCCTTTTCAACTTTCCCAACCTTGCGACATGAAATATACTAGAGAATACTAATAATTCTAACGAGATCAAATTTTGCTACACTACCTAAAATGGATTATTCCATGTCCCCAAAACAGCGTTGACAGCTTCATCCAACTTCTCGATCTTCTTAACAAGAGCCTTTTCGTCATCACTAAGTTTACTGGGATCCGAAGGGATATACCCTTTCAGGTGCTTAACCCAGCCAGTCATGTACGTCTCTGCCTTCAACCTGGCCTTATCCGTGCGGCCCCTGATCCATTGATTCCATAGATCCCTCAATCCGACGCGTTGGTAATTGCCGTATGCTTGGCCCTTGAGTAGCGGGTGCAGCTGCGGGACTTTTGTGCCGTCCATGCTCTCGAACATATTGCCCACGCGATTGGCTTGGTTGACGAGGTATTGGGAGATAGTGGGGATCATGTGGTATTTGTATGCGAAAAGGACATCTTTGATGTTTTTGATTGCTTTGTCGACATCATTTCCGATGTATTCGAACATTGTATCGTCGGTATTGATCGCGCTTTTACCCCACATCTGTTTGTACAGTTAGTTAGTCTCTCATGCTAGAGAGGGATGGGGTGGTACGTACTCCTTCCTTTGCAGTATTAACCCCCGTTTCCAAAAGAACAAATTCGCTAACCCAGGCATTATCCTTTCCAGGATACACACTACCGACCCAGTCAAGAGGGTTTTTAATAGCCCCTGAATTGTCAAATGAGAACCAGGACGTCCCGCCAATGTTCCAGAAGGGTTTCATGTATTTGCACAAATCTACCTTCGAACCTGCTATGGCACCTGGAGCGAGATCGGAATATATTTCTCCCAGTGCAGCCATTGCCTCTTCCAAAAAAATCGATATCAATTGGAACTCAAGAATGTGCTCGGTAGCGTATTGGTCACTGTTTGTACCTTTGACAGGCGTAGAAACTATGCCGAATTGGAAGTCGTTACAATCCGTTGGATTAATAGCCCCGTAAGTTTCGATGCCTGCCACACGCTGTATATTGGTCTCTGTTAGTACCATTATAGTATATCAGGATACTGGGACTTACGCCGATAATATCCCCAGACGAATCGAAAGTGGGAGAAACGATCAACATCTTGGCGCCGCGTTTGGTTTTTTTGTTGAACTCACAAAAGTCGATCTTTTTCTGGTCGCTGCGTTTCTCGAACCAATTATAATGGGTCATGTCCGCTATATCTCGTTTCGACACAAGGGTTGGGTCAGTCAACTGGCTAGGTTCCCATCCGGTTATGTCCTGACATGCTGTTCCTGACTTTTCTGGTGCTGGGCAGAAGAAGCACTTTTTGGGGAGCTGCAGCACTGGACCATATGTATCGCGTTTTACGAGAGACATGCCGTAGCCATGGCCAAAGTATGTGTCCAGAGAATCTGCGCTGCGCTTCTCATGGGTGGGGCATGTGTTTCCCGCTATCAGTGTCTTTGCCGGAATAGACGCTATGGGGAAGCTTCGTGGTTGCCAGTTAAACGCATCGGGAGCCGTAGCGCGTGCAGTCAGGTCTGCACCCACGTCAATGCCGTATGTAAATGGGCAATTACCGTTGTTTGAGAGCTCTGCCGTGGCGTACACACGCATCCAACCATCTGCCTCAATCTCGACCTTTGCCGCACCAACATTCCACATCTTATCGAAGTCAATGCCGAAGATGAAAGTCGGCTTCAGATGAGCTGTTATCTGCCCTGTGGCTGTAACAGAGTAATCGAATGTCGGTTGTTTCAGCCCATCGAGAGTAATTGCGCGTTGGGGCGAGGATAATGCCTTCGGATCCCAATCGCTACTTTGGTCTGGATAGGTTTGCTGAATATCCCAGGATGCGATGTCGACACGTGATTCCAGATGGCCTGACAATGACACCTCGGCTTCCGCGGCGGCAAAGAGTTTAAAATTCGGACCGACAGTTAACAGCTTTGGGATACTAAACGAGGCACCGGGGAAATTCTGCAGGCCAGCGATCTCGAAGTCGCCGGTTTTGAAGACGGCTTTTCCGACTGCATCGAGTGTAAAAATCGCGGATACCTCCCCCTTATTTTTGAAGTATAAGTACGACTGGCTAAGATCTAGCGGCAGCCGGAGGGTAGTGATGAGAGTAAGACCAAAACTAGTGGAGACTTTGACATTTGCCGTTGCGCGTGCGTCAAGAGTTGCTGAGACTAGGGCGCTGCCAACTTTGCAAGGTCCCCATTTTTCCCTGAGAAGAATCGCAGTGAATGATTGGTCGATATCATGTGTGAACTCAGGCTTGATTCCACTGTTGAGGAGACCCTTGAGCCAGTCGATGACGTCGCTGCCAAACCACCGTTTGTGGAGTTCGTCCTTGCTCAACCCCCCGAAATGGTAATCATCGCGCCATTCATCTTCGAGCCATCGCTTATGATTGCCGCCGACATCTGCAAGCGAGCGCTTACGCTTCGTTTTTGCCGCTTTTTCGACGATGTTGTCCCAGTAACCCTAGTGGATATATCAGTCAATAAGGACTAACCAAGTTTGGCATGGTAAAAACATACTACTTCATTGCTGAAATCAACTCTGAGCTGAGTATCACCGAGATCTCGAGGGACTCGTCTCCATTCGTAGTCGAAGGTAAGGTCGTATACCACAGGTTTGTGACCGAAATTCCGCTTCGCTAGGTGATGTGGCAGAGTTTGGTCTTTCGACGGTGCCATAGATTTAGCAACTGCATACTTGCTTGGGCCGCAACCTTTGGGCATCTCCAGAATGGTTCCAGGAACGCCATGTCCTAGAGATATTTTGCCACAATTACTTTGTTCAGACACGTCCGTGCAGATCATCTGAACTGTCTGTTCCTCTTCGCTGACGGCATCATTGCAGTTGAACACCTCCCAGTGTGAGCCATCGCGTTTATCCAGCGAGATCTGGAGCTGTTCTGGAGATGTGAGAACCCAGAAGCCAAAGGTGGCTTGATCGGGGTCATTTTTAGTCGACGTATCGGCATGGCCATCGCCCCAGGTGTTGTCAACTTTGATATCGAAATTCGTGTCGACGTTATCCCCGGTTGGAGGGTGTTTGAATAAGTGATCAAGAGGCACCGGAAGGAAGGGCGATTTTCCATCCGCTGGATCACAGCAGAAAACTCGAGTGCGCTCCATACGAGGAAAACATGATTGCCCCATCCCATAATCGCTCTGGGTTACTTGCACCTGGTGGCCGATATCGCAGTGGTTGTCGAAACAGCTCCCGGGCTGGCCATGCCAGCGGCAATTTTTCCATTTCTTGGCTGAATCAGGAGGGCAACAGTATCGCCTTTCGAGTTCCATGTCAATTCCGTCAAGAACGTCGGCAAGTGCAGCACCAAACAAGCCACCAAAACTTGCGATGTCAGCTATAGTTGATAAAAATGTGCCAGCAAATGTCTGCTTAATGTCAGTGGACTCATAATTCTGATCCCCGGGAGACTCACAAATAACTCGTCGCCAGCCTTGCACTTCCCAGCAACACCCGTCCAGTAGCATGAGTTTTCTTTACCCTCAGGAACTTCGCAACAATAGGCTTTGTTACCATCCTCGCAATATGCACCGCTACCCCATCGGTTGAGCTCGACTGCGACTTCGCCGTTCTCACAGTGTCCATTGCAAGAAGGCGCAGATCCACGCCACCGGCAATTTTTTGGGTCCGGAGCAGCGGACAGCGGACAACACAATGTACTATCTTTTTTATCCGAATGACGAAAGACAGGTGTGGCACCACCACACGGTTGGGTGGTTATTTTTATAAACCCTGGTTTATCGCATCCTTTTCCGCAGTCGGTGACGTAGCAATCTTGTGCCGTTACGTCCTATCTCATTGTTAGCTCCTTCGTCTGGTAAGAGAAGAACATACTAACCTGCCAGTAGGAGGCATCGTCCGCCTGTTTTTGGAACGCTTTGACTGATTTGGGTGCCAGAACTGCTTGCAGTGCTCGAAGGTCGGGAGTGTCTTGATCAACCTAGTAATGGTATGTGTAAGAAGCTGCGGAGAAATAAAGACGGTGGAGCAACTGACCGACCAAATCAGGAGACCTCCAAGTCCCAGATCATTTGCAAACTTAATTTTCGCCTGGATAGTGTCTTCGTCATCCTGCAACGGTGTTACTACCAGACCTGCAAGGCATGGAGGCCGCAGTAACTCACATAAGATACCCATTGATCTTGATTCCACACGATATATTTCACAGCGTTCTCTTTGTCATGATAAGGCTTGATGTTGTGCTCGTCGATGATCTCCGTGATCTCCTTGAACGAGAGCGTTCCCGAATTTTTGGTGCACTATAGTATTTCCATTAATACTAACATGCAGGAAGAAAAAAAAGAGACGGAAATACCGAGCCAGGAGAAGCCCCTCCTTTGAAATTGCATCCAGGTTGATAACATGACGGATCTGAAAGCTGGAATGACCGACCATAGAAGCCAATGCCAAGATTCAGCTTATTTGCTGGAACGTCGTTGCGCCACAGGAGGTCCATAGCTTGCTTGATCTCGGTTAAATTAGTATGTGCTAGCACGTGACTGCCGATTGGGTTATTTGAATCCCAGGTTCCGTGGAGGCTACAGCTTATTAGAGAGCTCCCGGAATTGATCTGCAGATAACTCACTCATAACCTGAAAAGCAACGTAATCAGCACAAGAGCACTGGAAGAGTGGGAGGAGAACATACTCATGACGTTGATAAAATCGACATGTTCGACAGCCTTGAGATCAAAGTGTCTCAAGTACCAATAACTGGTCGGAGTCGTGAAAGAAACCACGTATTTGATGGGTTCCTTGTCAACAGCCTCCCGTAGCTCTTTAAGAAATTGTGTGAAATTTATTCCATCGTCTTCATGCCCCCCTCTATCCGTAGCACCAGGATATTCCTAAAATCATCTTAGCATTTGGAATTGCTTCTCTTCCATGTACTGCTGAACATACCCAATCAAAGTCAACTCCATCAAATGCGAATTCGCGAAGGAAACTGAGCAGGTTGGTAATAAACTTTGCCCGATTTTGTTGCGTACTGACCATGTCACTGAAGACTGGTTGTGTGGTTGTGCCGTTATCATTGAATGTCCATCCACCGAGAGCAACAACGGCCTTTAAACCGCTGTTCTTCTTCTTCATATCTGTGAGATCCGAGAAGAGCGTAAGGGGAAGATTATCCATTGGTGCGACATTAAAATCACCGGGAGTGATGTATCCGAATGAGAAGTATAAATGAGTAAGACCACCGACTGGGATATCCGCAAAATTCTGTACAAGTTGAGCGAGAAACGTCAACAGCTGGATTGTTTTTGGACACCAACCATTCCGTTGCAACTCCGATCGTGCGCCCAAGCCTCGTAGTAACCAATGACACGGGACTGAACATCACCTCCGGAAGAACCAGAACCTGGCTGGTCACAGTTGCTTTGGCAGCCAGTGTCTGGGTCATCTCCTTTTTTGCAAAACTCATCCGTCATTCCACAAAAGCCGTACTGACTGCAGCAGACATTCAGTGGGCACTTAGCCCCAGCCACTTTTGCATATTTGCCGCATTCGGCGTGGGCGTCACAGTTTGACCAACAAACGTCGTTTGGCGACTGGCCATTAGTCCCGCAAGCGTCTGGGCCATAATTGCAGTATCCAGTTTTTTTGGAGCAACAAGCACCTATGTCTTTATCAGGAGATGTAAACAGAACAATGTCAGATTGTGTGCATACCATTCGAGCAAGGCTTGGTCTCTGAGCAAGAGTAATCATCATCTGTCACCTGTCTTGGAGAGAGTGTGTTGGCCGGGCAGATTGGCGCATTTTCGTCAACTCGAGCCTTTACCGAGTAGTCAAAAGGACTGAAGTGCTCGTTTCTACGGGTCAGCATAGTTTACCTAAAGAGGTTATTGAAAAACTGGGTATGTTGGCGTATGGACAACGCATGACACTGTGTGCTCGAGTAAAGCCTACACACAATCTCGGATATGACGAAGTTGTTCAGGGTTAGGGCTCAACAGTACTAGGTTCAACTTACGAAATTATTACATTTCGGCAGACCAACTTCTTATCACCCCAACCAGTAATATCTGAACGGTGTGCGCTTGGGTGTGCAGAAACAAAAATTTTGATAGGAACAAATAGGAAAATAGAGAGTGTAATAAACGAAAGAAATTGTGTGAAGAAACGAACCGAATGGAAGGAGTGTGAAGAAGGCATCATCACCGAGTGACGAATGCTTCAAAAAGGAATACTGAAGCCAGATGGCGTAGTGTTATTGCAAAGAGGACTTTGAGAGTAGCTGGTCATATCAGAAAGACTTCCGCCCTGCTTGCAGCTTGGTCAAATAGAGAAATCTAGCTATAGGGTTTGAACGATTATGTTTAGTGGGATAGAGAAATGCCGAGATTAGTCCTGTACTATCGTTTCAACTATGCCCCAGGAAGGTTCATTTTTTGGTCACCGATCTGAATCCTGCCTGATTTGGAAGGGTCATCTTCTAGATTCTGTTTACTCACATGCACGCTACTGTTACCGACTACTCGCTCTCACTGAAGAAACACAATGCAATCCCAAAACTGTGGGATAGAGTATGTACGCCCAACTAAGTGGTCACAAAATGCAGCTATGTTCACCGGACCTTTAATTTTTGCCACTTGGATTTCTTTGCTAGGCGGCTATACCAGTAACCGGAGGATAGTTTTGCTCGCACAGGGTCGAGTTGGGGTTTTCCGGGTCTACCTACGCTACAGTACCTGGTTGACGCAAAGAAATTCCTGTGCTACCGGTAGTCTGACGAATAGGTAAGAACCTTTCGCTGCCGGGCAATGTATAGTAACTTTTTGTCGCCTGCGCGTAGGTAGTGTTACAGGCCAGGGTTCCGAGGCATAATTTCTTAAGCTTTTGTGCAAGATGCGGGTATCTGCAATTCTGATCAACGTTTGCGAGGCCGATGCGACCTGCATATATCCTCACCCACACGTGCACCAAAAATCCCTTACATGCATTAGCGCATGTACACCAGACATAGGGGATATATTTCGTGCAACACATAATATTCATCTCCTATCCGTCGTTGCTCTTGTCTTGTAGCGTATGCCTCGCAAGAATCGGGGCACGGCGTAGGAAGCGCTAAACCGGTGAAAAATGTGGGTGAATAACAATGCCGGGCAATTGCAAATAGCATAGGACAGGGTGAAATTATTTAGCATGCTCTAAATTCTCGCTTTCATGTCTTAAATTCTATCCATTGAGTCTCCCCACAGCTATTGCCGTGTTACACGCCTAGCCTTATTTATAGGGTACTATCAACTAAAGAATAGATTAAATCGAAAGAAGACGCCGGCAGTAACGTTGCTCTAGAAAATAAGTAGTAGTTACTTAAGGTTCATTGCAACCTATGATATGATTACGTAGGACAGTGAATAATATATCCTTAACTCCAACATCAGTTCTCAGAAGAAAGGGGAAAGTATATTGATTACATACATTCTCGATAATTATCAGTATTATCAAACCATTCAATTCAGCCAGCAGATTAGATAAGAAAATAAGTAGCTGAGAGTATTCTGAGGTTCTTGGTCAGCGTATGTGAGATGCGCTATTGCATGTCGTTAGCCTTCAACCTGCTGGTGAACGACAATATCAAGCATTATGCATCTACATACCGTGAGGGTATCCCAATATCTACTGGATGTCGTACAGAGCAGAGCACATGCGCAGATGGAAATTGGTACTTCGGGTATGGAAACAAAAACTAGATTGATTCGAGACTTTCTACGGTACGACGATAAATATTGTCCCTGTCGAACCGCTAAGGTACCCTGTTCTCCTTGGGTTGCAATTTGGAGTATATTAATTACGGTGAAAGTCAGGACAATAATTCTTAGCACTTAATACTTACAAGGCCGAGGGTGCTAGTGAGTAAGGTGTGGTGCTAGTTTTTGACTCCTTTAGCCACTCCAGCCTCGGTATGGCAATACTGCCCGAGACTCCCACAAATTCTGCGCAGTGTATTTCTTGAATCAATATATTCCATTGTGGCTGCGGACTCGGAACACCCTTAACCAGTTTGCCTAGCTCCCGGATCCGCCGGGTCGCTATGGGGCCCAACGAGCCAGTCCGCTTCAGAATATTGGGGGGCAAAAGTTGATAAAACCAACTTTAAGAAGCCTATCTAAAATAATCAAATGCGCAAATGCATGTAGCACTATGTGAGGCTAGGTTTTACATAACTAAAAAGACATCCACCATAAACAACCTGAAATAATTGAGGGGAGGCAGACGGGATTAGAGGCCATGGTATTCGAAGTGAAAATGCCTATTGTGCCCTCCGATGCATAGCGGTAGTGGGTGGGAAAGCTACAACTTGAACTCGAAGGGTTCTCCTTAGGGTAGTGGCGGGGAAAGAAAGGAAGGAAAATGTATGTCATAGCCGTAAGCGGCCGACTACTATATGATCACAAACAACTAGAAATAATAAGTTAAATCCTGGGGTGCTGCATCTTATTCAGTACTAGTTAGCATTTGTAACTTGAATATGCAGGTAACATATCTAAAGATTAAAGTTTCAACAATTTCCACTTAGAGTATAAGTTTGCTATGGAGAGGTTACAAACTAATTAACACCTGAAGCGAGTAACGATACTAAGAGATATAACCGACCTTGCAAAGCGGCAGCAGGTGATTTTCCGGAATTGGACTTGCCGATGCCCTCAGAGCATCGGCAGTAACTTCTGTCTCCAAAACCTCGGTAACAACGCTTAATCGCAATTTCGGTAGTATCTAGTGCCGGTACCGGTCAAGCAACCTTCAGACCCCCGAAACAGCCCATCAAAGGGGGTAGCTGGTCTCCTGGATGTTTGGAATGCATCATCGGTACGTGGAGAGGCTGAATCAGGAATGTCGTATAGATACCATAGGATTAAGGAATGAACAACCCTGAATTGGGGAATTCGCCTAAGCGAGTACCCGGCACATGTCACCCTCGGTTACTGGGATTGGCGCGTAATGGCACACTCACCGGGTGCTCGCACATGCAAGGCGAGATGCAATCTCGACCAAGAAGTCTGGGAACAGAGACCTCACATTCCCGATTTCACCTATGGGTAAGTACTACAGCCCTGACGTAAGCGTCCGACTAATTTAACTCCTCCGGTAACTAGAAATCCGTCCAACATCATTACCCCGCCGGCAAAATACCCCTCATGACCTCCTATCGTAGATATTCTGATCACGGATTCTGTATGTATAGTACTTGATGTGATATTTCGGCATGTTTGAATGGGCGGCATTCAAGCAACTCTTTCTGCTTCCACTCCTTTCAGCCAGTTCCTTTGGCACTACTAGAGTCGCTCTCTACAAGTAAATTCAACCAGTCATTCATTTCAAAATGTTTTCACTTTCCAACCGCGGCCAGAGCATAGCACTCGCTGTGTTATTCACACTCTTTCATACTGTTACTGCAATCCAGTTCTTCGACAATTCAACAGTCCCGACCAATTTGACGACGACCTGTACCAACGCCATCCTCAGCGATGTCAATTGTAGTCCGGTCGTTGCCTCACTACGCAGCGGTTCCTACTATCCAAACTCGACTCTTGAAAGGACCTGCACGACTGACTGCGAGAACGCCCTTTCTACCTACCAATCAAATATTGTTGAAGCATGCGATACGGAGACATGGAACGGATACGAAGACGCCTCACTACCGGTCGTTATGATTCCGGACCTCCTCCGGTACCACTTTGGCTTAATCTGCTTGATGGACTCCGGTCGGTATTGCAACAATGTTGCAGCAGCTTATGCGGCTTCACTAGATCCAAGCGGTAGGTTATCTCTCCGATAATGATGGTTTATTCCTGAAAGATGGTGATCTGGCCTTGCTACCAAATGTCTCCCGACCATATACTGATTGCTTCCTGGTATCAGGTGGTGATCCTGTCAACGGTGATCCTGTCAATGGAGGAAATACGACGGATCCTTGCGATCTATGTTTCATCAAAAACCTTCGATATCAAGCTGGATCGCCTTACTACGATGGCCCTCTACTTGTCGAGAGTTCAGTATACGAGTCCAAGACATCCAGTTGTGGTATTTCCGGGTATCCGTTGACAACCACGGATTTGGACTTCTTCACGTAAGCTTATTCCATTCTGATACCGATCTCTTTGATATTGACATCATTTTTCAGACCGACGGACACCCCTGCGCCTACTCCTACTGCTTGCTCGGGAGCGACCTATGAAATCCAACCGGGTGACGATTGTCACTCGATATCCAACTCGCAAGGTATCGGTACTGGATGGCTCCTGGCCGATAACGGACTCACTGCTTCATGCGCGAATTTCCCCACCAACGGAACTCTTTGCATCGTCAATACGTGTGATGTCCATACCGTTCAAACAAATGATACATGCACATCTATCGCTAGTACGTATAACATTACAGTCCCGCAGTTCAAAGCCTGGAACCCCGTAAGTGCACCGAGCCCATTCTGTCATTGTCCAGGGACTAAACCCTAATCCAGACTATCAATGCTGGCTGCTACAACATCGATAGAATGAACGGCACCCAGGTATGCGTTAGCGTACCGGGAAGACCGTACACAACTCCTGCCCCAACGACTCTAGCACCTACGATCCCCATCACAGCGGCACCAGTTCCGACGGATATCGCAGATGGCATAAACCAGTATTGCGGCCGTTATTATCAGGCAAAGCTTGGCGACTACTGCAATATGATTGTTATAAAGTTTGGTATCTCCTTGGACGATTTCGTTTTTTTGAACCCGGTGATCAATGCAAATTGTACGAATCTGTTTGCAGAGGAGAGTTACTGCGTTCAAGCAGTTGGTGATAGTGAGTTACCCTCTCCCCGTCTCTACACGCTCGATACTGACTCATCGGTAAAGTCAATACGTACAGCGGCCATCCCGGCGCTAGCGGCCCAACTACAATCACATCTGCAAACCTAAGTGGCGATATTGCAACCCTCCCAGATGCGACATATGTCACGCCCACAAAAAGTTCAACAGATCTACCACTTGCGACAGACACGCGTGGCGACTGTAATAACTATTTCGACGGCGACATGTTCCAGGGGAGTGCTAGCGGGACGAACTGGAATTCACCATGTGATCTTGCAGCTTCCGTGTTCGGGGTTTCGCTGGATGATTTTGGAACATGGAATCCTTGTAAAGTTTCAAACGTTTCCCCAATCCGCTTCGGCCGGCTCTAACCAGGCGCAGCGCTCGGTAATACCAGCCTTGCGAATTGCACATTTGCCACCGGAGTGCAATATTGTGGAAAGTTATACTTCGGCGACGCTCCGCCTGGTGCTGAACCTACAGGCTCGGAACTTCCAATCAGAGTATGTATTTCGGCTCAGTAGCCTGCAAGCTGCATCTGACACCGAATATCAGGAGGGTACAACAACAAATTGCACCGAATACCTCGATGTTACGGACGGCTGGGGATGTCAGGATATTCTCAACATCTACCATCTAACAATTTCTCAATTCTTCCAATACAATCCCTCCATCGGATCCGATTGTTCAGGTTTATGGCTAGGTTTGCATCACAGCGCCTACCTCGCTCCCGGCTCAACTAACACCCCCAAGACTATCAGTACTGCATCCGTACCCCAGACTACGTCGACTCTAGTGCTTCTGGCTCAAGCTCAGCAACTTCTGCCGCACCCACAGCGCCCCCAGGCCCAACCCAATCCGGCCAGCCCACAGACTGCAAAAAGTGGCATACGGCACAATGTAAACCCCTACGTCCCAATAAACACTCTTACTAATCTCCCTCAGCCGGCGATTCCTGCGCTTCCGTCGAAGCCCTCTACTTCATAACCTCCGCGCAATTCCTCTCCTGGAACCCCGCGGTCTCCTCCGACTGCACCTCCGGTTTCTGGGCCGGTAATCCCACTTCCTCCCTCCCTGCCAACAAAACTAACAATTAAAAGGGTACGCCTACTGTGTTGGCACCTCCGACACCATCTTCTCTACACGCTCCTCGGAACCGGCGGCGCCGTCAGCGACGACCTCACAGATCCCTGTCCCTACGCCAACACAGGCGAATAATGCGGTGTCGAACTGTAATAAGTACGCGCAGGCGCAGAGCGGGGATTATTGTTACTTGTTTGCGCAGAATAATGGGATCACGGTGGAACAGCTGTATGCGTGGAACTCGGTGCTAGGGAGTGATGGCAGTGGGTGTGCGAATAGCTTTTGGCTGGGGTACTGGTATTGTGTGGGTGTTAGTGCGTAGACTGTGTAAGGTGCCAAGGGTTTTGTATGCAAGTAATCTGGAAGGACAGAATATATCCTTTTCGATTCTGGTAAAAACGCCTGCCAAGTTGGCTACACTCTTAGCGACGCCGTGAGAACTGGAAATAGCCAATTGATGACCTAATTTTGGTGGTGAGTCTTTGAGAGTGCTACGATTAGATTACATTTGTGGGGGAGATGAATATTCAGACGGTGATTTCGGTATGTGACTCAAAGGTTTTCTTCTACTTATACAAGAGAGATGCCGGTCTTCGCCCGGTTAACTTGTGGCATGGCTCAGTGGGACTCTGTTCGTTGTCGCCGTACCATCGTCTTGAACTGTATGACTTGTTGGAGGGGGGAGGGGGGAGTCATCATTGATGATTTGTAGAATTTTCTAAGCTAAATATTTCTCAATTAAGCGATATCAAGCTTAGAAAAAATCCCACATAAATCGCAAAACAGATCTTAGACTGCGGTGTGCGTAAAGTTTCGCTGTATAACCGAGCTGAACATACTCATTAGTCAATCATTGCTATCTGATAGCTCGAGTCAATAGGTTGTTGATGTATTACTGATCGCGACTTAATTTGAGCCAATCCATCAATTGTGAACACAAAAACATACTAAAAATCGAAGTATAGTTGCATTGCAACCGAGTAATGTTAATACCGGAACCATGCCAGGTCGGTTACACAGCATGGCTGCTGCTAAAGAAGGTATTGCTTCGGCATTAGCGTTCGGCTGTGGCAGTGCATCCGGCACTTTCCTACCCTGTAGTGTTCCTAGCCCTACAACATTCCATCTTATTTCTTCTCACCACCATTGCACTCCACTACCACTACCACTACCAACCATCACACTCCGCTACCACTACCAGTACCACCACCACCAACCAACCACTACTATCATCACCTCTGCAATGAACTCCCTCTCGCCTGAACTCCTCTCCCACATCCTCACCTTCCTCCCTGACAACACTCTACACACCTACGCGACGATCTCTCGTCCCTTCCAATTCGCGATCGAACGCCACACCTTCAGAACAATCACCTTCCACTCCTCCTCCCTCCCGCTCTTCATCAGTGCCTTTAGCCCCCCACACCGCCGCGCCGCCCTCGCCTCCCTCGAATTCCACATTCTTCTCCCGGCGCACAGCGACCCTTCCGAAGATAGTGACACCTCTGAAGACAGTGACACCACCGAAGACCGCGCTGCCTCCGAAGATAATGCCGCCTTCACCTCCGCCACCACAACTCTCCTCGCTCACCTCTCCACCTGGTCCTCCGGGCGCGGCATAAAACTAGAGATGAAAGCCTACTCTGACACAGATCGTGACGAAAACCCCCACCCGTTCCTCTCGCTCCATCCAGCCTCCTCCATCCCCTCCGTCCCCCGGATCACGCGGTTAGACATCATCTCCCCCCGCCGCATCTCCGGCGCTGCTGTTGCCGCCATTACTGCCCACCTGCCCTGTCTGCAGGAGGCAGAGTGGTTTCTCTCTGACGAAGAGCCTGGAAGGTTGCAACACCGTGGAGGTTTGTAGTTGTCTCTTTCTCGCTCCAACCTCCCTACCTTAGCATGCTAGCTGATGGAAGAAGACCTTGCCGCCACCCTCACCCTACCGTCCACTCTCCGCCAATTCTCGCTAGAGCTGGAACCCACCGATCCTGATGATGCAGTGCCGCTGCCTTGTCGTGCCTCCGACCGCTTGGCAGCGAGTCTGGCACAGAACTTACAGGGTGTTGTCGACATCACGCTCTCTGGCCCCATCGTGCTCGGTGCCGAGGTGTGGGATGGCGACTGGCCGGTCGTCGAGATGTTTCATATTACGCTAAGTGTTATGAGGGTCGACGGGGGGTGGTGGTATGATAGTCCCACCTCCACACCTGACAATACCCCCGACGACAGAACGAGGATTGTGGAGGGTTTTAATACCTGGCTGATAGCTATGGCACGTGGTGTGGGAAGGATGAGGAGGGTGAAGAGGTGTGCGGTTGAGATGAATGTGCAGAGTACGAGTGCGTTTGAGGCGGCGTTTGATGGGGAGAAAAGAAAGTGGGAGGTGGTGGTTGGACTAAGGGCGGAGTGGAGCTTGGGAGAGGAGCTGAAGGAGGAGTGGGAGGGGATGGTCGGGAAAGAGGGGTTGGGCGTGGTGGAGTTTGGGTAGATGGGTATTGTAGACTGTTTTGATTTATGTAGAGGGAGGTGGTGGAGAGGAGTGGAGGAGTTAGTATATAGGAGAGTGGAGATGACAACCATGCCGCATTTCATTGCTTCTTAATAAAGTATGTCATGTACGTATCATACGATGTTAACCGTAGTAATCCGTATAAGTGATAATCGGCTAGGTCCTATCCAGGCTACTACTCCCAGCACCTCACATCACAGATCTTCATGTCAGTCAAATGGGTTCTTTTATCTGACATCTATTCGAGATGCATCAACCGTGGTATAACCCACTTAGATTCATAGCATGCGTATGCACCTAACTAGCTGAGACGCATCTCCTGATACAAGCCTCAATCCTCATACAAGCCATATCTTCATACAAGCCATATCCTCATACATGGCCGTAACAGATCATCCAAGTATATACGTAATACAATCATCGATATTTTGTATACTAGATATGTCGCGAGGTGGTTCAAATACAAAGTGATACTTTGTGACCGTAATAAACAAGAAACGGTAGAAAATCTTGAATTAGAACGGCTAGGTTAAGGAAATTTCTCGGGCTTCTGCTGCGGTAATCTCAAAAGTTTATACGGCCTCGTTTTGCTCTGGCACTCACCCTGTTGTATCTATCCGTTTGACACTTTGCTGGCGGGGTAGAGATTTCCGCAGACAAACACCTCCCCAAAGGGACGATGGGTAGCAGCTGGGAGCTCCGCCATCTAGCCGGCTCGCCCGGAGGCGGAGGGGGTGTCTAGGCTCTGTCATACTCTAATTAGAGTGAATACAATATGAATAAAACAAACAAAAACACCTCCCCAAATCCCTGCCACTGCAACCTCAATACAAGCTCTACATTTGAGAACATTAAGCAGTATATGATATGCAAAGCTTCCAACGACCAAATGTTCGGCTTAGGAGTACATAGAATCATCAATGCCTTGCCGGAGGTGACCAAAGGATCCGATCCATTTTTTCTTAGCTGCATGGGTCCTATCGTGGTCTCTAGTAGTGCAATATTGACATCAAGGCCCCCTAGGCTTGTGTCTGAAGACGTGCTGATATGAAAAGTGGGTTTCCGCAGTATGGCTCGGCGTAGTTTTATTCGCTGCCTGTTAAAGTAAATTGATCCCTTCCGGGAGCCTGCTGAAGCCACATAAAATTATCTCCTTCATAAATTTGCACAGGCGACAAGGTGTTTAGCATGACACAACGGAACGGAAACTAAACGTTCACGTGGTCTTAGCTTAGCGAAAAGCATTATACTTTGCATCCCTGCAACTAAGCTCGCACATCGGGCTGTATGAGGCGGGGGACAGTAGTCATGAATAGATCGTTGCAGCCGTGTCTACCACACCAAAATAATGCGCCTATCCATTCCACCTCCACCACCCAACCCGCACAATGAATGGGATACATCTGCTCGCATAATTGTTTTGACTTTGCTTTACCGAAACATCTCGGCGCACCGGTGTTTATCAACCGACCATAGAGACAAACTACACCATATCTCAACCGTATTGAAATGTTTGGAGGATTATGAAGCAGCGTATTGAAGCCCGCCAAGAGTTCCCTAATACTGCTACAAAGATGAGAGAGGCTGTTTAGGAGGAGTGGGACAATTTGGTACCTACTGATTGGAATAAGTTTGTCGATAACATGCCCGAAAGGATTGCACAGCTGAAGAAGAGAAAAGGCATACAAACTTAATATAAATTTACACAGCAATACTTGGTGTATTAGTTTCATCCCTTAAACTGTCTTTTGTATTCTCTTTTGTTGGGGAGTTATTGTAATTTTTGTGTTGTGGTTGTGTTGTCGATCTATTCGTGACTTTGTCCCCGCCTCGTACGCGAGCGAGTTTACCCTGCCACTTTGCTAAACCTTACCACCACTCCATTTCATCATTGTTTCATCTCATCTCCCAAAGTTCATCGCCACCAAGATCACCGCAATGAACTCCATCCCCTACGAACTCGTCAACCACATCCTCACCTTCCTTCCAGACACCCCCTTACACCCGTATGCCACCATCTCCCGTTATTTGCAGCCTGTGATCGAACGCCACACCTTCAGTGCCATAAAACTTAGCTCCCTCGACCTCCCGCTCTTCACCAGAATGTTCAACCCCCCACCCCGCCGCGAAGCTCTCACCTCCCTCGAATACCACATTCACCTCCCCGCGCCTAGCGATACGCCCGAAGACAGTGCTGTCTTCACCACCGCCCTCACCGATCTCCTCGCCCACCTCGCATCCTGGGGTCTCCGCGGTCGCAACATCAAGATAGAGCTCAAAGCCTACCCCTTATCAGGTACCATCCAACATCCCCACATCTTCCTTTCGCTCCTTCCGCCCTTGTCCATTCCTCTAGTCCCCCGGATCGTCCGCCTCGACATCATCTCCGCCCGCCGCATCTCCGGCGCCGCCGTTTCAACCCTTGCTGTACGCCTCCCAAACTTGTATGAGGCACAGTGGTTTCTCTACGATGAGCTGCCGTGCCAGAAGTATCACCGTGATGGTTCCCTTTCCCGCACCTCCCCAGTCCTTCGAGCGTGCTAGCTCACGGAAGTAGAATTTGCCGCTGCCCTTAAGCTACCCCCTACCCTCCGCCGGTTTGTGCTAGAGATGAAGCGCAGCGAGAATAAGGTGCCAGTGCCAGTTCCTTATCTGGTCCCCGACCAATTGTCGGCGAAACTTAGCTCGTACTTGCAGGGGGTGGTCGACATCACCCTCTCTGGCCCCATCGTTCTCGATGCTGCGATATGGGACGGAGAGTGGCCGATCGTCCAGCAGTTCCATGTTACGCTTAGCATTATGACATTAGAGGCGGGGTTGTGGTATTCCGGTGAACGGATAGTGGAGGGGTTTAATGACTGGCTGCTAGCTATGGCACGCGGGGTGGGAAAGATGAAGAGGATAAAGAGATGTGCAGTTGAGATGAATATGGACACTAGTCCGTTTAAGGTGGGGTTTGATGGCGAGAAAAGAAAGTGGGAAGTGATGGTTGGACAGAGGACGCAATGGAACTTGAGAGGGGATCTAAAGAAAGAGTGGGAGGGGATGGTCGGGAAAGAGGGGGGTGGGTGTAAAATTTGGGTAGATGGATATTGTCGACTATTTTGATTTCCGCGAAGGGAATGCAGGAGGGGAGTGGAAAAGTTAGCGGCTAGGAGGGTGGAGATGAAAAGCATGCCCCGTTTCATTGCGCTTCACATTACAGACCCTCCAGCCAATCACACGAGTTTTTTTATCTGACATCCATTCGAGAATTATCAACAGTGATCTAACACTGACCTAGATCCTTAACTGACTAGGCACTAGACAAACCTTTCGTGCCTGCGTAAACGCCGTCACTGATACCCCAAAACTGACGCAATATAAAGTTAAGTTTATATGCACTTAGCTAATAGGCGCTGCTTACGAAATAAGGTTGTAAAGAAACGATCGGTTGTGGGGTCATCGCTAATTTAAATCTCGGCTATTCAATGATGACCTGGCGCTTTTCCAACCCCTGAACCTCTCACCATCTGCAACTCCTCACCACCATCAACCAAGATGAACTCCCTCTCCCCCGAACTAGTCTCCCATATCGTCACCTTCCTCCCTCCTTCTGAGATTTGCTCTCTTCGCCACTACGCAACCATCTCCCGCCCCTTTCAATTTGCGATCGAACGCCACACTTTCTCACGCGTCATCCTAAAGTCCTCCGACCTCTCACAGTTCTCACATACGTTCTCCCCGCCGCACCGACGCGCCTCTCTCAGCTCCCTCGAATACCGCGTGCTCCTACCCACCTATTCCCACACCCGCCACCACAAATTCGAATCTCCTACTGAAAAAGCCGCCAACAACGCCGCCTTTACTTCGGCCCTCTCCGACCTCTTTAGTCTCCTCGCATCCTGGGGGACCTCGGGCCACTCCATCACCTTGCAGATAGGAGCGTACTCTCCGAGTGATCCCAAACGGTTTGGCCTAACCAGAGGTCCGCGAGAATACCGCTACTGCGACTCGTCGCTTTCGCTGCTCTCTGAACTACAACCCGTGGGTAGGATTACAACGTTCAAAGTTTTCTCTTCACGAAACATCTCGGGTACGGCGGTAGCGGGGATCGCTAAAAACTTACCTGCGCTGACGCATGTGTTGTGGGCGATTGCTGACGACGAGCGGAAGTTTCCGGAGGTGCGGCTGCAACAGAGAAATGGTCTCCCACCTTCCCCATTTCCGTGGTCGCGCTCACTAGTAAACAGACTTTGCGGCGGCTCTCGACCTACCGGATTCATTGATAAACTTTCAGCTGAGGATGGAGAGTTACCAGCTGGTGAACCAGTCATTCCCGGTACCGCGGTTGGTGCCAGACATACTTGCGGGGGCCCTGAGTAGGTGTCTAAAGGGCGTAGTGAACATCAAGCTTGATGGTCCGATCGTTGTAGATGCGGCCATATGGGACGGCTACTGGCCTGTGCTGGAGTTTTTTCATATCACGCTTAGTACGCAAAGGGTAGACGGCGGGTGGTGGTATGATGGCACCCCCCCCTTAGATGATTTTAGCGACGACGACGAAGACGACGACTCTTTCTGTGAGGATTCCGTATACTCTTTGGACAGCGGTAACTCGGAAGTCACGGACGATTACGACGTCCGCCTTGAAGAGCGTCTGCATGGTGCCAGTCCGTACCGAAAATTCCGTACGCGGATTGTACCTGACTTTTGTGGGTGGTTGGTGGCGATGGCAAAAGGGGTAAAGAGGATGGAGAGGGTGAAAAAGTGTGTGGTCCAGATGAGTATGTTTAGGCCCGGTACGATTGCAGTGTACTATTTCGGGGACAAGGTGGAGGGCAGGGTTAGGAGGGCCTGGGAGGTTTATGCAGAGTGTGAAGCGGAGTGGAAGATGTGTGAGGAGCTGAGAAATGAGTGGGAGAGTATGGTGGGGAAGGAAGGGGTTTGTTTGTTTGTTTGTAATCATATTACATTCGGCCGCTAGCGGCCATGGCATAAACTACACTTTTTATATAAATGCCACAATCTCTCCCTCCGCAGCCGCTTCCGCGCAAATGAAAACTCAAAGACCCCAGAAATCTGACAACCCCGAAGCCCTGAAATGAACTCCCACACGGCAAAGTCGCAACCGCCACGCTCCCCAGAGAACCTGCCCTCTCCCCCATATCCTAAATTAATTTGGCCCCCCTTCCTAGAGTATAACCTGCACATCCCGTCATCTGACGACCACCACTTAAAAAATCCTCGCTCACGCTTAGTCCAGGGTTTCATTGATGCTAGCGCAGTGGAATACCCCAACCGCCCAACTCAAAAAACACTAGAGAGAGACAAAACATTTGGAGGTCCGGAACTGACTCCCTAGGTCATACACGGCGCGCTGACCATCTTCAGGTTTGGCTGGAAAGGGGGGGGGCGGAGGGTGATATTATCGTAAGGCCACTCTTGTAATTCGTCCTCGTGGTGCCCGAGAAGCAGGTCTTGTCCATCGTAGTCGGTTTGAAGAGCTTGTACAGAGTGTGTATCTCAGCACTCATGTCTTGCGGGGTTTTTTAGGCCGCCACGTGATGGAACTTCACCGATACTGCTCTGACAGGCCATGGCTTTGACACTTCTGGACCTCACGCACTGGTATATCCACAGGCATGTCGTAGGCTTCGATAACTGGCGTAAAACTTCAAGTGGCGAGTTGCTGGGTAGACTACCGGTTGATGTTGATGCTGAGTGGTAAAGAGAGCTTTAAAATGACGACATACACTTGCAAAAGCAAGCGGACACAGACAAAAGGTATGGAGTGAAGCCGAAGTAAAACCCCGCTCCCCCCCAAAGAGGGGAAAGCTTGGGAAAACCAAGCGTTGAGTGTGGTTGTCGAAGGTGTGTGTGGAAGGAAGGGGTTAAAGAGGCTGGCAACTGTTGGCAAGGACTCTACGATCTGTATGACTAGAATGTATTACCAGATGTATCGCGGATATGTATCACTAGAATGTGGGTATGATGTATCTCAATAATATACTTCACCTAAAATTATGAATAAGATTCCACCTGTGAGGACAGGATTCCTCAACACTATCACCACTATCGTCATTAACAACAGTCATCAATGCACATGCGCACATATCATGCCGCAAATAGCCTACCAAAACATTAGTTGTACAATTCTAAGGAGTTCTTCCTTAGCCATATCTCTCGCTGCTGGCAATTCCTGCTGCTTTCGAAACCACAACACCACTAACAAAATCTCGCGATGTTCTAGATAGTGCAATGTATCATCACAAGAAACACCAGTTGTAACAGCACAGTAAAAATGAAAGTCCTAACAATACACAAGCTGGAAAGTTACAGCCCAGAAGGCCTAAACTCGCCTCCGGCTACTTCGGGCGTGTGGCAGCCGGTTGGGTGTCCATTATTTATAGAGATAGATATGTACCCAGGAAACGTATCAGGAAGGTATTAACCGAGATGGGTATCCAGAAAGTGTACTGGAGAGTGTACCATTGCGAGTTTGTATTTGGAAATGTATGGAGAATATATCGTCATGAAAATGTATCCGAAGATGTGACAGAAATACCGTCTTTGCCTCGTAACGGTTTGCGCCACTATAATTACCCTTTCTTCCCTTTCCTTTTTGTCTTTCTCTTATCTTTCATTTGTCAGCGGGGACGAAGGGTAGCGGGGGGGGAGCTCCGCCATCTAGCCGGCTCGCCCGGAGGCGGAGGGGATAGCAGGGTCCTGTCATACTCTAATTAGAGTCAATACAGTATGATTAAACAACAACAACAACTATAATTACCATTTATAGTAATTAACAAATATAACATTAGCATAATAAAGCCTTCTTACGGATATTAATTGCCATAAAGGGATTATTCTACCGCGCTAACCGTAATTGTGGCGTACCTCTTATCTGAAGTTTATGCGAATAGCAGAAAATGTACCATCGTAGACATGTACCAGAAATATATCATCAGCGGGATATGTATCTAGTGAATGTGCTTTATTTTCAACCTCCCTTAATATATCCATGATTTCATGTATCTAGAAACGTATCTAGGATCTATAGATACATTTTCAGGTCGATGTCTCTAGAAGGGACTATTACAATAAACGCTTCATCATACCAACCAGCGCTGTTAAGCTCAATTGTGCGTAAAGAATAGCGCAACATGCCTTTGTTTACGTTAACCCGATAACACTATGCGCAGGGGTGATTGCACTTCATTATGTCGTGGGCGGCATTTTTCGTCATTGAATGACGATAGTGTGAATCGACAGCGGTGGGTGAAGAGTGAGTGAGGCTAAGGGACATAAGAGTGTCGGTTATGGTTAACGTTACATATTGCTGGGTTTGCGCGAAGTATGCTTGATTCCTACAAATACAGCGTTCGTTACGGCCTATACCTGGAATAGCACACCAGTAGATGTCGTTCCACAGTTGAACTCAAACCCATTGTCCAGAAACCAAAAACAGTGCAAGAAACGCCATCAACACACTCACAACCTGCTACATCCCCGTCAGCAAAACACACACAGCTACCTTCCGTCCTCCTCACCTTGATGGTAGAGTCTGACGACTTTACACCTCCGACCGCACTCCCGGTAACCGGCGTGCCCTGTGATTTACACAGTTCTAGTTGCGCTGAGGGCACCACAAGCTTCTTTTGCATCTCTTCGGGAGCCTCGACAAATGTAGCCACCAACCCACTAATGACATGCCACCTGTCCCCCTATTCTAGTCTTGGCCTGATAATGGACAGGATGTACTTACTCGTTATGACAATGTAACAGCCAAACGCGTAGTCTCGTCAGCATCTAGGCATTCCCGCATGGGGCATTCCTGCATGAGTGGGGGGGGCATATCTGGATTATCCGTGCGAAATCGGAGAACAACATGGCCGTTTGCTTCCACGAGGACGGTATCTCTGCGGACTGGGTGGGAGGGAGGGGATGATATCGTTCCATTGTACGGTCCTGCTTCTCCGGGGCTTCGGGCGACAACTTGCATGTGGGAGCCGTGTTTGTGGAATGGATGTGACTCAGTGTCGATGTTATTGATAACGAGTTCGATTACTGAATCGTATGGCAGGATGAAGGCGTTTGTGGTTTTCCCGTACGTTTCAGGGAGAGTAGCGTTGGAACCCGTTGTGAGGGCGGTGTAGAGAGTTGGAATCAGTGGTGGAACGTAGGATATGCCATTGAAGTAGGAACTGGGGTGTTAGGACGGGTGGGTGTGGACCGAGGGGAACTTACTACATCGCACCAGAATTCATGGCCATCATTACGTTGAGAGTGACTGTGTGGTCTGCGGGTAAGAGGGGGGATTTATCAAGCGGCGAAAGGGTGGTGTCGTCGAATGTCTTGTACGCTGATACCGGGGTGGGTTGGGGTAGCGATTGTGATTCATCGTACACTAGCCAGCCGGTAACGTTTAAATTTGCAACTGATGCCGACGGAGTTCCCGTAGCCGATGGTGTAGGCATTGTTCCAGTCGCCATTGGGTTTCTTTTCCGCATTATCGACATCGACTCCATAGCCATTGACGAGCTCGACATCCCCACTCCAGAGCCGTGTCCCATCATGCTATAAAGCGTCTGGTCAATCGCCCCAACAATCGCAAAGTTTGCCGCCCCATCCTTTCTTGCCTTGACAAGCACGGAACACCGCTGACCAGAGCTGATATATATTCCCTCCGCCTCCGCACGCTCAGTGTAAACCCCGTCGACCTCAACAATCCCCATACTGTGCCCCTCAATCCAGACGTAGAACCCAGCCGCCGCCGCCATATTGATAATTCTCAAGCGGTACACCTTGTCCCGCTGGACCTTGATCTTCACATCCCGCGAGTCATTCATCAGCGCTGCCTGTGGAACCGGGACCGCGCCGTCGGGATTGTCCATCGAAAGAAACCGGGACGAGAGCACGGAAATCTGTTCATGGTACCAATCCGATAACGTGATTACAGCCTCGTCGTCGTAATCGCGCGCATAGGGATCGTCGGGGTTGTGGATGATGAGGGGGCCACGAAGTCCATCGGGGTATTGTCCCTTGACGTGGGAATGGTACCAATACGTGCCTGGTTGATCCACCTATGGTCTATAAACCACATGCTCTGCTTCAGCCTCAGGGAACTTACGACGAAATCGTACGTGAAATTCATTCCCGGCTTGATCTCACACTGAGTAGTCCCGGGAACGCCATCCATATACGACGTCCCATTCTGGAGTATGCCGTGGAAATGTAGGCTCGTCGATTGGTCCCCGAGACCGTTGTGGACGTTTACGACTAGACGATCGCCGACCGATACGTTGATGGAAGGAAGTGGCCATGCACCATTGATGCCGATTGTACGGCGAGGGAACTGTCCGTCGGGGTTGGTAGTTACCCAGGTAATGTTGAAGTTGTATTTGACGAGGGCACAGTGTGCGATGGAGACTAGGAAAAGGATGAGATAGAAATGGGGAGGCAACATTGGATGAAAGGTTAGGTTGGAATGTGAGAAGTGACGGGAGGAGGTATTTGAATCATCAGTTGCTTATAAAGGATCGCCAGATTTCTGCATACGCATCCTTGTCACGCACAAAAGACGCGAAAATTCTCTCAGCGAACAATAGGCTAAACTGAAAGATCGGGTTATTAGACGAATGGGAATTTAATTCCCATCAATTGTGTTGCATGTGTGGAGAAACTCTAGGTAGTCTCCTAAGGCAGGGGTGCATAAAATGGGTGTACTCTGCTGTTAGGGTACCGTCAGCAACAGGCGTGCGCCCATCTATCAACACCCCTCCGCATGTTGTTCCGCCGGCAAAAGTCAACATGTGTAGGTAGGCAATGTGTATGTTCTACCTTACCGACCAAGATTACCCCTGTCAAAAGGACGTCCCTTAGAATAGTTAAGAATCATTTCCGGTGGCAAAGAGAATAACTTGCGCCTAGGACACTTTGGCAACTAGGAGTCTTGGCATGTCCTGCAGCTCAAGAAGTTCCCAAGCGCTCAGCGAGGAAGACTTCGAGAAGTAAAGAACTTAGGTTGTCTCGCCCATAGAGCCGGAGGAAGTATTCGGGAATTTAATGGAGCCCAAAACAAATAGGCAGTGCATCGGAAGTTGACGATCGGAAGTTGCCGGGCGAGCTAAGATCGGGTGATCCCGCAGATCGGACCGAGTATTCCATGCGTCGATCAGCTTCCTGTAAATGATCTGTGGGGGTTTGGCGCTCTTCAGCAGACTCCGCCCCACTTTAGCCCCCTAACCGACGAATGATCGCTACTCTTGATGATCTCACCGTCGACCAGGTGTTCCTCATGTCGAGCATCCAGCTCGCAACAACACTACAGACCGTTTGCTGCAAGGGCCTCTTCAAAATTCCTTACTAAACTACATTTTTTAAGTCTAAATTGACGTCCGTTAATAACTACTTGTCGTTCTGGTCAAATCTTATATTTCTCACATCCGGTGTCTATGGATTCCTAGGTCTTGCATTGTACTGGCGTTTTGGACGACAAAAGGCATTAACCAGCGACAACAGGGTATCGATCCGTAAGGGAGTGTGGTTTAATGTGCAATTCGGTACGGTGGACAGGTGGACCTCAGGATTCTAGCAGAGAGAAGTGGTCGGTAATTCTGGCGGTGAATCTGGTATTGGATAGAGCCACAACCGAGCACCCCATGAAAATGAAAAATCGTAATTTTACAACAACCACATAATTAAGAGAGCTGTAATTGAAAAAATAAGTCCTTTCCATGATGAAGCAAACCGTGTTTTGTGCTTTGGAAAAAAATTCGTGACATTATACAGCTCTTTAGCAAAAGTTGCACAGGCCAAAGCCCTGCCTAGAGTACAGCTAATTGTTCCTGCACAATATTCTCATCACCATGTGTTCTGATTATTTTCTCCTTTTGTCTCTTAACCCTTTTATATGTTGAGTTTCATATTCCAAAAGATGAGCTTTTATTTTGTACTGTAGATGTCGTAATTGTCACTTGTTGGAAGTGAGGTTGAAGCATGGTTTTGGCACATTGATCCATTATTCCGGCTACTATAGCTTTATCTTGTAACATCAACAAATGGTACTAAAATTACTTATTCTCCAGCATCTTAAATACCTAATTCCAAATTCTGAGGGTTCTCTAATTTCTTGTGGTTGAGAAATTGAATAATTTGTGTTGAAGATACTTTCATGGGGCGATTGCCTGGACCCCTGTCACGAACACTTTTGCTACGGGACTCTAATTCTAGGGAGAATACGAGTTTGCCCCAGCGGGTGGGGGTGCAGGTGGATAGGTGGATGTGGTAAAGAAGCATGGAGAGCGAAGCCCAGGGGTTGGGCAAGATGGAGAGTTTGGAGAACAGGGGGAGGTTGGGGCTTGAATTGAGAAGTAGAAGGAGGAGATGGTGAGGCGTTTGAATGCGGATTGGTAGAGGAGAGGATGGGGGTGTAACAAGCGCAGGTGATTCCAGCCAGGAGCAGTGGACACATCCCAGGAGTGGGGTGGAGTCTTTTGAGAAATGGGTATGTAATCAAGGTGGGCACACCGCAAAACTGGGAGTTTATTAGCTCTCGTGCGAACTCTATAAATGGCACCGTACTGAGCCCGAGGTACATAGAGAAATAGGCCCCGCACTAAGCCTGAGGTTACCGGGAGCACACCGTACTAAGCTCGCGGTAGTCGGAGAGCCAAGTACTGTACCAAGCCCGCGGCTAAGATTTAGTGCCCGCCTTAGTCCTGACGACCTGCGGGCTAAATCCTTAGCCAACACTTTTCATTTTTCATCTGTATGGGGAATGACACGAAAAGCATATTTCAGACTCCCTTAGAACCTAAATTCAAACCCAGACACCAGAGTTTCAAACTACAAAACCATCCTTCGTTTGCCAGTGGTATTATGATCGATTGACTTTATAACAAGTTTTGATGGTGCAAGAGTTCAAGTCGGAGTTCACGTCGGCTTCCGTCCGGACTATCCATTGCACTATCTGCCCAAGACATTTGCCGCGGTGATAGATGCGACCATATCCAATGTTTCGGCGAACGTTTTGCTGTGTTGAGTGGCATTGTCAACTCCACATGACCGTTGAGTAGATAAGAAAGGGAAAATCAATATTGTCACCGTTGCTGTGCAGCACTCTTTGTCATCGACAAACTAACAATGCTGTTAATTCAATTGTGATCTCAGCTCATCAACTCTAGATGCAGCATATCCCAATCAAAACAGCCTCAGAGGCTTCATAAAATACGCTGGAGTATTTCAAGAAATAGAACTTGAATTGTCGCGCCGAGAAAAGGTAATGGCAAGGCGTTGGTCCCTAGGAGCTAGAGTTACAAATTCCCGAATGGATCCTAGTCACAGTGAGAACCGATGCAATTGCGATTTTTTCTGTTCTAACACCTAACTGTCTATTGTGCACAGTAACTGTACTCTCAGGACCTACCGATGCCCAGCTACAACAACCTCCAAACTCCACCTATTCCTAGTTTCTAGCTTCGAGCCTTCGACTGACCTAGCTCTCGTCCACTTCGTGTTCTCAGCCCCTGACGCTAAGCTCCCTGTTCCAATAACTCTGCACCAAGTTTGACTCGTAGTAGCAACTGACTTGCACTCTCTACAGGTAGGAGAATATCGGGGCTTATTGCGGTTAACAACGTAGTAAACGTCTTGGACGGATGGTGCGACGTATAGCCCCGACGGGAGCTGGTTCACGTGAGAAATATATATCATGACACGTCACTCGCTTGCCAAAACTTGGGACATGTTACGATATGGAAGTTGGGGAGAACCATGCGCGTGTATTCTATGGTACAGAGAAAAGAGAAAAGGAGAAAGACTCGAGATATATACAGGAGGCATCAGCCCCTGCAGCAGAACCGTGTATCAGACCTGTAACATGTCTCCGACACAAGTCACCTGTAACAGGACATATCCAATCTAATTCTTCAAAGAGTTCATGAACACGCCTAGATGAAGAATACCTGCTCAACTAGAAACAAGAGAGGATGGTTTGTACTAAGTGACGAGCAATCACACGTGGCGTGGCGTGCATACGTATTCATACTTTGATGTAATCTCAGTCTCAGTCTAGATTTATCCAGCAAGTTAGGTTTCCACAGATACTTCAGCAAAAGCTAAGAATAGTACCTAATTATAAAATCGCGAGTTTTCTCTTCAATTATCCGCCGCTTTTGTTACGAATGTAAAGCGGACGAAGTCTATTATACTATCCAAGGGAGAAGCTTGGTCTTTATATACATGAAGGCCTGGACCTCTATGGAACTCTATGGAAGCTCACGATTGCAAATGCCAGTGGCGGTGGCAAGTGAAACCTCATGGATGAGTCTACGACTATGAGTCCGTAGCCTGTGAGTCAATTCGGCGATCTCAGAACCGGCGACTTCCCTTCAGATCATATAGTAACAGCTTTGTACCTGCTCGGTGTCGAATGATAGCGGGTGATCCCGGAACCACCAGTAATATTAATTTTAGCTACTCGGAGAATCCAGTTGTGTGGAGCATTTGGAGTTTATCCGTCATGTAACAACCCTGTCATTCAAGTCAGTCTATTAAATTAAGTGTTGCGTGGCGCGCCAAGAATTGAACAGGATGCGGACAACGCAGATTCGCCTGCCCCGCATGATGGCTTATCACCCAGCTTTTCTGTCTCAGCGCGCTCAGTTTCTTCCATTACTTTCGCGCCTTACCTCCGCATTGTATCCGGAATAGACAATCTTCAGTCCGCAACATGGATTTTATCTCAGCTGCAGCGTCAGTTGTCGGTCTCGTTCAAATGGCATCAAAAGTTACTGGTTTTCTCTCTACCACCGCCGGGGCATCTAAGACTGCGAGCGACGTGCTCGCTGAGATCAACGCACTCTAAGCGCTTTTCTGTCAGCTACAGAAACTCATACTCGGCTTCACAGGGGACATCGATGAGCGAAATTCAATGATTTATGTAGACCAATTGGTAATTACACTGGCAGGTTGTTTATGTGCTTTTTCGGACCTTGAGAAAGAACTAGAAAGCCTGAACCCCAGTCCCGATACTGGTTCCCTACTCGGTCTATGGGATAGCTCAAAGTGGGCAAGTAAGGATAAGGACCTTAGTCGGATACTCCGCAGCCTGCAGAACCATAAATTGACACTGACCCTGATGCTGACAGTCATCAATTGGTATGTAACCACAGTATCCCAACAGATCTGTACTAATTGGTATATGTTGTCAGCGAATCCACGCAGCAGGCACAGCGTACTATGGAAAAACTAATGCAATTAATGGGGACAGTTATTTTCTCGGATCCAAATCTCTCCAAGCGCATGACAGAATTGAACTTTCAGCCGAATAATGAATTCTATGCGGCGTCAATACACTCTACGTCAACCATCAAAACCTTCCAAACCCTTCGCGCATCCGTACGGTTTTCATTTGAGGGTACCCTCGACGGAACCCGTGTTTATCGAAACGCCCACAGAAACACATCGACACGTTCCTTCAAGACTATCTTCGCTTCCAATTCCGGCCGTCGCAGCCCAGCGGTCTACGCCTATCCCAAATATCAAGCATTGCAGTCATTTGCATACCAGTATCCATCCACGAACTACCCAGTAGCTACTTGTTCAACCGCAAAGAGGCTAAGACTATCGACTGATCCACGGTTTTACATGATGCAGCCGCACAGCAGGAAGTTGCCACTATTCAACTTCTCGTCAAGATGTTGGGTGCCAACAAAGAGGCTAAAGACAATCTGGAGCAGACAGCACTGCGCTGCGCAGTATCTAATGGGCACGATAACATAATCTGGTTGCTTGTTTGCGAGCTTGGTGCTGATAAGGAAGCTAGAAGCAACAATGGATGGACGGCTCTTAATTGGGCAGCTTCTGAAGGACGCGATTCCACAGTCTTACTATTGGTTGAAGAGTTCGGTGTCGACAAGGAAGCCACATCCAGCGACGGTTCTACGGCCATACATTATGCCGCTCGCAATGGGCACAACACTACGATTCAGCTGCTTGTCAAGCTCGGCATCAACATAGAGGCCAAGGACATCTACAGGTCAGTAGCATTACATGATGCAGCTGCCCACGGGCATGACACTACTATCCGGTTTCTCCTAGAAACCTTGAGGGCGAACAAAGAGGCTGATGATAATTTCGGGAAGATGGCGTTACACCACGCGGCGTCCCAAGGACACATTTCTACAGTCTCACTGCAGCTTGGCGAGTTCGGTATGTATACGAAGGCAAAAGCCAGTGACGGCACTACAGCACTCCACTACGCAGCTCGCAATGGGCATCACGGTACTATTAGTCTTTTCGTTCGCCTCGGGTTCAACATGGAGGAAAAAGATATCCACGGGTCAACGGCATTGCACGACGCAGCTACCTGTGGGCATGATGTGATGATCCGGACACTTGTGTGACACAAAGTCAACAAAGAGGCTAAGGACAATTTTGGGCAGACAGCGCTGCACCACGCAGCTTCCAGCGGGTACAACAACACGGTTCAGGTGCTTATCAGCGAATGCCATGTAATAAAGAAGCGAAGGATAATAGCGGGTGGACGGCACTGCACTGGGCAGCTCACAACGAGCACCATGAAGCAGTTCGAGAACTTATTGGGCTTAGCGCCTATCTGAATGCCGAGGCCAGCGACGGAGCAACTGCTCTACACTATGCAGCTTCTGAAGGGCATAGCACGATTGTCGAGCTCCTTACCGAGCTTGGTGCCGACAAGACAGCTAAGGATATTCATGGATCGATGGCACTACACGACGCTGCTTCAAATGGCCACGTTGCTACAGTTTGGCTGCTTGTCTACCTTGGTCTCGACAAGGATGCCAAAAATAACAAAAGGTGGATGGCGCTACAGTGTGCGGCTTCCAAACGACATAATAGCACGATTCGGCTACTCATTGAGCTCGGTGCAGACAAGGAAGCCAAGGCCCGCAACGGGTCGATGGCATTACACATAGCGGCTTCGGTGTCGACAAGGACGCCACGAGCAGCGACGGATGAACGGCTCTATACTGGGCGACTAGCCACGGACATGAGAGCGTGGTTCGCCAACTCATCCAGCTCGGTGTGAACATAGAGGCCAAGGCCTGCAAAGGCTCAACGGCACTACATCATGCAGCTTTCAGCGGGCACAATACCATTGTTCGGCTACTTGCTCCATTTGTCGATATTGAGGTCAAGGATAACCAAGGAAGCGCGGCACTACATAATGCATCTTCGAACGGACTCGATACCACGGTTCAGCTACTTGTCGAGCTCGGTACTAACATGGAGGCTCAAAACAATGAAGAAATGACACCACTACACTACGCAGTTACCAACGGTTACGATTCCACGGTCCAGGTACTTCGGAGGTTGTGTCTAAGGACAGTTGAGTGATGAGGTGTAATAGAACGTGATGTGCGGGATATTTTCGATCGTTCGGAATAGAGGTGGCTTATGTTAAAATCTGATGGAAGAGAAAGAGAAGTGTCAGAGAGAATGCAGATCCGGTTGGAGTCCGAAGTTTCCTAGGGTTCTTGCATGCAGGCTGTGAGGCCTCAATATTTTCCATCTGAAAGGGATTGGCAGGCAACTGGAGCGGTCGCAAAGGATTAGACATAAGAATTTTCAGTAAACGGTATCCTAGTATATCGTATGAAGGTAGAATAAGACTGAGTAAAAGATCTTTTTGTATCTGGCTGGATGGACTATTTTCATATACGTATTGGAATGATTTCAAGGCAAAGTTTCAGGACGGATTTCGAATTGAAATAATCAGTAGCTGCTTGCGAGAAGAAAAGGGTTGAAGTTAAATGCCATTAATCATATGTATTTCGAATTTCGGAATTTGTACGAAAAAATATATTTAAATCCTTTGTGTTAGAGGCATATCCTCCTCAGGGAAAGACCTACTACGTACCAGCACGTCCTGAATCAGCTCTGGTCAGAGTAGCACAGTTCTCGCCGCAGGTATCAAAAAACGGAGAGTGGTTGATTCCGATGTTCGCTTGCATTTCGTGTAAGTCTTGATCATTGCCGCGAATGGAAAGACGATCGAGTCTTAGCTAATAGTCTACCAACCAGATTTTGTCACTAGCGCTAGAAACAACCTTATAAGTGCATCCGGAGTTCGCCAATCAACGTGTCCGCGTTTGTTGCGCACAAGTTCGGCGAATAAATTAAACATATCAGCATTAAACGATGTGCTACGTGGGCAAACTTACTGCGTGCATGTAGTCCATTGGCCTCAAAGTAGAATGTGATATGCTCTATGCATATCTATTTGCATTGGGTAGAGTTTAAGAGTGTTCACCACACAGCAAGAAAAAGGAAAACATTGACCTAGCTAAAAAAGAACAAAGTCCAGAGGATCGGAATGCATGTATCATCACTCGATATGAACCAATTAAACGTGTTACAAATGTATAGGGACCTGACGCGAGTTGACCTGAAATATCCAGTGAGGCATACTGCTTTCTGGTATATATCTCGAGTCATTCTCCTTCTCACTTCTATGCACATGGTTCTTCCCTTATTGCCAGTGTTCTCAAGCAGTCAGATCGACCGGCCAGTCATCTGCAGATACGTAGACCGGTTAGATAAGATGTCAATTTCTGACACCGCCCTTGGCATAGACCAGTGGCGGCTCCTTGGTGCAATTCTACAAACCGGGAGATGCCTAGAGATATCCATAAGCGGATAATAACCGCGGATACCCACGGATAATTGAAGATACCTCAGGATAACTGAAGAATCTTGAGTGCCGGATATCTAGTGCACTTGGATGCAGAGACTCGCTGAGTGGCAGGCACTGTGCAGAGTACAGTGGGCTGGGTATGGTGCCCACAATCGCCGTCGATGGAGATGTAGATAGAGAGATAGAGATATTGAAATTGCTCTAGGTATGCTCCCAGAGCTTCAATCTAGGCAACTGTTGGCATGGGATTCCATGTGAAACCCTCCATATTTTGGCTCAAAGCAGGGTTGGGCACACTTTCTGGAGCACGAAACATGCCGCGCTGCGAGCAAAACATCACCCACTAAACTCCGAATATCAGGGTGTGAGATGTCGTTTCTTGAAGCCATCCGAAGATGCTTAACAGTGGTGTTTCAATGCTGCATGAGGTTAGGTTGCCTACACCAATCAGAGGCATGGGCGTGGAGGTTTTACTAGCCGGAATATGTGGTCGATGGCGTGCCCCGTATACGTCGTACGCCATAGCCCCGGCTTTTGTTTTGTAGGGACCAGGGATGGAAAAAGTCCGTCCTGTCCATCTGAAGGCTCAACCTGGCCCGGATTACGAATTTTTAGGCGCCTTCACCTTGGACTGGGGGTTTCAGTCTCTTGGAAAATAATACTGTTAACTTATAGGACTCTAGAGGCTACCGAGTGACTTGTCGGTGATTATGAGTGATGGAATGGTGATCGCGAGTGATGAAGCGATGACCGAATGACGACCATAATATAGCTGCAAAAACCAAAATATTATGCACTATCATCTCCTTGAAACGCAGCACAGTACATGGGATACCCTACCGCGTGATTAGAGCCAACAAAGGCTCCTACTGAAACTTACGGGCACTAGATGTCACTCGGCAGGTACCTGCATTCCAACCAGCACTACCCTAGTCCCGGAGATTTGAGAACTGGATGTCTTAGGGCGACGAAAGTAGTGGCCTAGGCTAGACTGCACACTTGTCCTCCGAATGACTACAGCCCAGATGGACCGTTTCCATGCCTGGTGGAGACAACAGTGGGCAGTCATGGATTTAAGGCATTTTTGGTGGGGATCCAGCTTTTTCAAAGGCCACAAGCCACAAGAGCACACAATAAAAGGTATTAGGACTTTAAAAAGACACAAAAATGAGTTCTAGCACCTCCTGATGCGATTTTTACCATACAATTGGTGCCATTTTATTTTCATCTGTATGGTGAAAAGGCACAAAAAGCACATTTCCGACTATCTTAGAGCTATAGGGGACGGGGGTATATAGGAAGATGCAGAAAGATCAATGTGGTAGGCCTTAAAATAGTGTTAGGAGGCCTTAAAACTGACGGCGGTGAGCCTTAAATCTTGGCAGTGATACCGGTGGCAGGCTTGATAACTAGCGGTGGTGTAGTTTAAATGCTGGTGGTGAGCTGGAAAGCCATGTGTATTATAAAATGGCATGGTTGTCACTGCTTCCAGTAGTTCACCTCTGTGTGTCATAGAGGCTGCGGGCCTTGTAGGGGTCTAGTCAAGGAAAATATTGCCCGGTCTCAAACGGTCCAGAATTTTCTGCCCCGAAAATCATAGTCCAGTCTGAGGCGCAGTATTGCATGGACAGGACTGTTGAGAAGCCTGGTTCACTTAAGGATCCGGTAGAAGGTAGATTCGAACCAGTGACCAATAATGGGGTCCGGTATCGGATCTAACGTTGGGACTAGACTATCAGTACTGGTTCCAGCCACGAATATTCTACAGATTTTAAGTCAATTTCAGACCAGAGATTTAAGAGAACCTTCTCCAACATTAAAATTACATCGCCCGAGCCAAAATACTAAATCTTCCAATCTTGGCAAGACAATTTGGGAACTAGTTCGAACCAGTTCCCAGATGGTTCGGACTGACTGTCCTAAGGTTGGACTAGTTCCACCTTTAGACCAGACCATGGGAAACGGTTCACTACTCGGACTAGGACCGGTTTGAACCGTTGAGTTCACTGCCTGGTAGAGTAGTCAACAAGTTAGAGAGTGTGTTCCCAAGCGGCCCAGCCCAGCTGGCCTGGATGAAGCTGGGCCTGGGCTCCACTAAGGTAGGTATTCAAAATTGAGGTCGGGCTGGCCGGATTGATTGGTAACCTCAAATATCTAGATGCCCGCAAGCTTTTGCAACGTAAGCCGTTGAAATTGCGGCCCGACCGGGCCTGCGCTAAGAACAGCCAATGAGATCATGGCCGGGCCCGGCTGGCCTGCAGATATCTAATAAGCCCGGCCTCTGGCCGCTTAGGAACACTGATAGAGAGGGCCCGGGGATGGAGATGAGAAGAGATAGGAGAAAAATGGGTACGTCCCGCTGGGTTGGATTAGGTAAGTTGACTTCCTCACACGACAATCTATAAATTTCAGTTATCTAGTAGGATTCCATCTGTCTCCAGCCATGGCCAACTGCAGCGCACCGTCTCCAGCTAGCCGAGTTTGAGCGTCTACAAATGTTTCGTGATCATGAAATTGAAACTAAGAAATCAAATACCCCCTGTTGGCGAAATGAACTAGTCTAAACGAGATAAATAAGTTTGAGTGGGATATATAAATCTGAGCACAGGTTGAGCGAAAATACCTCACTCGAGTAAGAATTCGTTCGTCCCGATAAGTAGGGAGGAAGTCACAATGCCAAGCACCACATACTTAAAACCCTGCAAAAACCAAGACTCCCTGCTGCAAAGGTGTCCTACGCGAGTTATCCTCTTGGCCAATGGGGCTATTTCTTAACCGAGGCGTCTTTTTGGCCAAGGGCAATCTTGTTCGGTAGCATAGAACATATAGATTGCTTACCAATAACTTAATAAGTTATCGAACACACGTGGAGGAAACCGTCAACATATGAAGAACACGATTCGTTTTCTCATCCATGTTGTGGAGATTAATTGGAGGCAGTGAATCGGCAGCTAATGATCGGAAGTTGCTGGGAGCGCTAAGATCGGGTGATCTTAGTGAGACACGAATCGGGCCGAGTATTCCATGCGTCGATCAGCTCTCTGTGAATGATCTGTGGTGGATTTGGCGCTCTTTAGCGGACACCGCCCGACTTTAGCTCCCTAACCGACGAATGAATTCGGAACGTGGCGAATTGGCGGCTATGATAAACTCCGTTCCATAATCCCCCCTACCCCATACTGAAATCGGTTGAAAGTGCGGAAAATACACCAGTCTATATCCGGCAATATATTAATATGCAAGAGAACAGGGTAGGTGGAAGTCTTACCCTCAGTATCCACGTAGATTAGTTTGTGAGTGACGGACCATGATGCGGAGAATTTTCTCCGAAAGTACACCCCGCAATCTGGATCCATACAGAAACGCGAGAATGAGCCTGAATGCCTTGCTAAAACTCCACACCTAACCCCCTTTTCCCACTACCCCCTCCCACTCTTTCCTCGGCCGCTCTTCTGATGCCTACTCCGCTTGGTGCCCAATAACAACCTCTCACCCTGTCCTCCACCAGACTCCTATCCCTAAACTCCTCTCCTCCGCTGCTAAATACGCCACCTCAATCATACTGAGACACATTCCACCCATCACCACCACGCACCTTTTCACCCTCTCCATCCACTGTACCCCCCTAGCCATCGCAAGCAGCATTCTTTGGACCCCGGCACAATCCGCATCTGGAAGTCGCAGTGGTCAGTGCCCGTGAAATCTTCACCATCACTCTCCGAATCCTCGGAGGGCTCCAGCGTGGGCGTGCCGTCATACCACCATCCGTCGTGCCCAGTGACTATACTAAGCGTAAAAAGAAACCTCTCTACCACCAGCCAATGGCTATCAAATATCTTCGCATCAACCGGGGATATCCACCACCTTCAAGTTCCTACACAGACTCGCTACAAGTCTGTCGGGGAACAGACATGCCAGGGGGGAGAGTTGATTTCTCGGGTGAGAGTACTCCAGCTCCAGCGAGAGTGCGGCTGCAAACACTGCTCGTGATGTCGGGGAGGGGGGAAGACGTCCATGGAGGGGGGAGTGTGAAGGCTCCGTCCCCTCCTGAACACTCGGAGAGCATGCTGTTATATTTAGGTCGATCCTGCGGTTCGACGTCCCCCAGTGCGGCTCGACGTCCCCCAGGACACCAGCATCGAGCAGAGGTTAAAGATACTAGAAGTGAAGGTGGCGTTAGGCGGTCGTAGGGCCAATGGGTTCGTATAAGCAAGTACGCAGGATGATTTTTTATCTGTTCCTATCTTTTCCTTTCCTTCTCCTTTATGGGCGGATGCAGCCCGGGAGGTCCGCACCTACAGAGAGAGATGGCATCGTTGTAGTGGCGGACGTCTTAGTGGTTAGTGTTGGCAACAACCGGCACGTAAAATTTCGTTAAAGGGAGGCGGACGGGTTTAGAGGCCGTGGTATACGAAGTGAAGATGCCCATTGTGCCCTGTAGTGGGTGGGGAAGTTACAATTTGGACTCGAAGGGGTCTCCTTATAGCAGTGGCGGGGAAAAGAAGGAAAATGGATGTCATGGCCGCAAGTGGCTGAATACAATATGATTACAAACAAACAAACGTGAGATTTCCAGGGCTAGGTAATGCAACTCTATATAGACGTCGCGCGATAGGACTTAGAACACTAGCGATAATCGTACCTTCATACTTCCACATATTCTATCAGTCTATCACTCAGATCCACGTGTGCAACCGTTGTTGAAGTGATGAATCTTAATGGAGTCTATCTACGCAGGGAGAGACTCTCGATATATACATAAAGTGCCGTGTCCTATCATAATGCCTTATGCCCTACTAGCATGCCCGGTATTTACACCGTGCCGAGTGATATATATTAACAACTGTGTTGTATATATAGACCTGATACAACCTGACTGTAAGCAGGGCTGATGGTAAGGCATAAGGCACACAACTTTCTTGTATACATATATCTTGAGTGTTTTCTCCTTCTCTCTTCTCTCTTTGCCTTAAGTCTATACACACGGCTCTTCCCTTCATATTCGTAACAAAATTTTGCATTACATCATCCACGATTGTCCTACTAGAGGTGGTGTTTCTCCCGCTCATCAAAGTTCTTTCTTTATCGTAAGGATTGATTTTTTCCAAGAATTGATGGCGAATATGTTGCATGTATAGAGTTGCGGTGCATCTAGTGGCAGTTGGTGGCAAGCGTATCGCGCGCTCTTGTATATCTCAAATCCTTCCCCTTTTCTCTTCTCACAGTAGAATAAGTCTACACTTATGCGGTTCTCCGTATAAACTCTGGAAGCAGGTACGCCACAAACACGACTCACGGCTAGCGCCGAGCTTATGGCTTAGGGTAATTAAAAATATTAAATTACCAGAAGAAAACTCTTAGTAGGCATTACTTGCAGCCACGGGAAGTAATTATAACGTTAATTACATTTGAAGCGTTCCTCTTATTCGACTTTATACGGCATTGCACTAGTAAGTGACACGATGACAAAGGAGGGTACAGGAATCCCTTACCCCCATTTCTGGTACCATTGAGTAGAGGACATATGTCCTTAGTAGCTCCATCTGAATTGAGATAGTCGTCATACACATACAATTCACATGGTGCAAGTGAGTTTCTACGTACGACTAGTTACCTCGCGTGGGCAATGTATGCGTAGAAGTTTATCTCCCAAGCACTAGAGTTGCAACAACGAGCTCGATCGCAGGGGGAGAAACGAAGAGGGGATTCAGTTTGACCCGGAAGGTAGGAGCTCGTTTGCAGCCGTACAAAATGATAAGTCAAAAGAGAAGGATTGGTTACAGGTGGAGACCAGAGTGAAGTGGTGGCCCGAAAACAAGGCAGTCAAATGCGAGAACAAATAAATTTCTAGAAGCACAGCCAAAAACGCCTTAGCGGCAGCTAACAGGAATCTGCCAACAGTGCCCCAGGTTTCAGCGGGATCTGCAGCTCGCGCAGCTTACATGTCCGCCAACCCCGTTTCCATTGGTGGGGTTTCTGGATTTGCTGGTCCCATTAAGATGATATGGTAGTTTCTTCTACCTGCCGAGGTTTGGTGATTTCAATTTTTGCCGCCTGCACGAATCTGAGGTTAGAGTAGAAAGGTCTCGGAATACACGGAGGAAGGAGCCAGTTGAGGAACGTTACACCACCAATCAAAACGAGGACAGCACCTATGCGACTTCAAGACATGCGTGAACACGACCTGTCACTAAACACATCGCTAAGACAAATACATTCACAGTCCAAAGTAGTTAGGGTAGTACCACAACTCGTCTATGGTCTGGTCCGGACTGAAGTAAAACCATAATTGTTCTGAGACAAGCTCGGACCGAACGGTTAGAGTCACTGCTGCAGCCTACTGAGACGTTCCAAGACTTCAAACGCACCCCGTCCTCTTGCCTCCACGTCCACCTACCCCACTATATGCAGTAGCGTACAGTGTCACAGGTTGACCGGATTTTATGGTGGTATCCTACGTCCTTCCAGCACATCTCAGTCGGGATCACATGGCGAAGTGCAATGAACAAGTAGCTCCTGGTTACAGTTTTCAATCCTTGAAGCTGATTATGCGTCTCAAAGTTATAGAAATTCCTTCTATGGATCTGTCCGAAAGCGAAAAATGATTTGATTACCATATTATCTGGCTGAATATGTAGCTGTGGGGGGTTCGAGCGGGGTTACGAGCGGGGTTGGCATCGGAGGAGCAGCAATCGTCCACTCAAGCTTACGAATTGATGTGATGGCCAACCCAGAGAACATAGACTTACCCTCTGGCCCGACCCGTCGTTTTTTCGGCATGTGACGATACATAGTAGACTGAATACACATTTTTATCCGCCTGCAGCTGGTCTCAGATACGTTAGACGGTGCAAGACTTTACGGCGAATAAGAATCACTCCTGATATTTATAGTAGATACACCTTGTAAAATAGTTTTAAAAGATTAAATTCCCCCGCTAACAAAGTAATTACTAAATCGCAAAACAATATTCATGTTATAGATGCTTTGCTCTCACAATAGCTCTTCTGGAATTGCAACCATACGATGTCGGTTATTTTATTGAAGCTATTCGAGGAATTGGAATGAATTGTGAACCGGGAGGGCAGTGGTCACTTGCAAGCACAGTTCCCCGGGTTGCAATGAACTGAATTCTTTATCGATTGTAGACACGCTCGACTCCTTCCATATCGGTTCCGAGGCACTGTTTCAGAGCGAAACCTGGCCAATCGGAAGGCGTTATCTCAGGCAACTCCATTAGAAGCACAGTGTATTTGGTGTCAATTATCTTAATTGCTAAGGTCTATATTATAGACAGGGCTTCTCCATGAGAATCCGCCTGAGAGTTGCATCTTTTAGCCCATTTTCACAGATATTCCTTTCATTCCCACCCCACAACACCGGTGCACCCGCATTCTCACTAAAGTTACCCGAAAATTTCAAAACATCTCGGGACGTTCGGATCAATATGTCAGTTCGCAAACTCAGCTGGCTCACTGCCATCCCCGCAGTTCTACACAGGTCCCTAGTTTCATCTCTTACAATACGGCAATCTCAACCTACAACAAATCAGACAATATCACCGGATCTTCTCACAGTTGAACAGAACCTAGAAAATTGCACATCGGCCATAGTGCTTCCGATACTGCAGTTTGTGGTCACCAACTACATTGCCCACGCATTCACTATACGGTTCAGTCCCGGATACGGCCCTTTATACACAATCCTGTTTTCCTTAAAAGCTCTTGTCTTTCCTTATTTTGGGCTCATGACGGCTTGTCGGGCCCTTGAAAATCTCGCACTCTTTGAGAGTGATCCTTTGGATCGTGCCATAAAGGCAGGCGCCCTATGTACTGTTGCGCGTACAAAGGAATGGAAGCCGGAAAAGGGAGACGAAATATGGTTACCGTAAGTACTCCTCAATCCGGATCGTCAATAGTTTGCTGTGTGACATCCTTGAATATCATAGCGTTTCTTAGTAATTTGAATAGCAAGGCTAATTTTCAAACAGAACCCAAGACGGTTCAACTGGTATCCCTGATGGGGAAAATTTCACGACAACTGACGGCATGACATCGATCTACTGTCAAGAAGACGGATTGGAAGGTTTACACCAACGCTATATAACCGTGCATGGCCTATGCCGACTGCCACGCGCACACTCGTCACGCGCACACTCGGAGGGCGATGGCAAGTGCGGATTATGCGGCCTCAAGAGAGACCTCAATGGAGACCCAGAAGAACCACTACTTCAACCCGAGTCCCGGCATTGCCAAAAAGGTCAATATATGCTCGTTCGAATCCCCCCGTACTGTACGGTCAAATGGAACTGCTCCGATATATTCCGGGGTAATTTTAGATACCACTCTAATTATACACGGATCGAAAAATGGTTTAAGTCGGTGGGTTTCAGTCGAATTCTTTTTTTCGCGGCTTTGCTGAACTGATCATTTCCTCAAGAGCTCTGTCGAGAACAAAAAGCCTAGGATATCCGATTACGACGTCGGTATTTCGTCGACCCACAGTGTTACCAAATGGTTCGTTGCGCTCGTGCAGCTTTATTCAATCATCAAGATCCTTAAGGAAGATAGCCCTGAGGACTACGGAGCCTACCAGCTGACCTTGATCCCCTACGGATTGATGTCTCTCGTCAACACAGTGAGCGGTATCGTCAGTCCATCCTACCCGTCGGTTTATATGGTGGGATCAACTGTTATGGAAGAAGCTCGGAAGAGAGGAGGGGTATTTGATGGGGTTGTAGGGACACTTCAAGAGGTGAAACCAGGAACAGCGAAGAAGGCCGAAGGACATGCAACCGAAGGGTCGCAACCACCGACGACAATGATGATAAGGACAGAAGGAGACGCAGTACGAGGGGGTTCGGGGGTAGGAAAGAATAATCCTATTATAAGGTATAACCACTTTTGGCCTCACCGTGGTGGTATATTTCGCGCTCGAGGATACTTCCATTTCCTGAGAATGGCTATCCCACTCCTTCGGTTGATCAGACACACTTCCGAGGACTCACATCCCACTAAGGGAAATTCAGAGTCTTATTTTCTGCGCAAGTTTAATCGTCGAGAGGGGAGAGAGTCCGACTCCGTAAAGCACTATTTTATACTCGAGATCGGAAACGTTCAGTATCGTACAGCGGCTTGGCCTTGGATGCCACTTTTTATGGATATTTTGATGATCATTGCGCTTGCTGTGCCATTTGTGACAATATACAAGCTTACGGAATTCAGAGCACCACCGGATATACAACGTGGGATTGTTTTTATGCTTTGGCTGGCGCTTGGGGAGTTTCTGCCCTTTTTTTTGGTGCCTTCATGGAGTTTTGTCAACCGAAAGATATGGAGGGTTAAGTTGAATTGGGCAATCTTTTGGAGCATTCTTGGTACTTCAGTATTTACACTTGCCGCGTTGGTGGGCTTTTACTTCGTGGGAGAAATGAAATATAAAGAGTTGACAGCGGCTAACGACAATTGCAGTGAGTCTCCAAAACCCATACCACTTCATGAGCTTTGCCACTGATTCCAAACAGCGGCTGCAAGAAATGAAATCGTTCACCTATTTAACCTCACGACATCTGATGGAAACAGGACTTTGTTTAGTTAATCTCCGGAAGCAGAGGTAAATTCTGCACCATTCTCATTCGTATTGCTCCATTAACTAAGTGTCCTGGACGGTAATAGAAGTTTAAGGAGACACTAAACGATATCGAAGTTGAGTTGACGGGGTTCACTGGTGATAGGGTTAACAAAGTATTATTAGTGGCTTGGCTGAGGCTCTGTTGGTCTTTCTTTCTTTCCGTTCTGACTTTTCTGCTACCATCACGATAATTACCCGTCTGCGACTTCAATAGATATAGGCAGTTGTAAAGGTCGTTATGTATTCTCTCAAATTATAAGGGTTACTCTCGTCCCCAGACTTCTTGATGCATTCTCGTTCGTACCTCGCTATCACAACACCCTTGGCGCTAAGACATGATGAGTCCTGGAAGGCTAACGTACACAACGGTGATGCGAGACATCCATGAAAAGCGAGACGGCTGGATAAATAGTAAATTTGGAGTTGCTTGAACCCCGCTTTCTACCTTCCCTGCCCTTACACCATTCTTACCCTTCGTACAACACATTCCAGTTCCATTGAGAATACCCTGCCGCATGCCTCTTGTCAAAGAACGCTCTGTCAAGCAAGCTTTAAATCTCAAAGAGCAGTATAAAGAGTCTTTAAAAGGTCTACTGAATTGGACTTTCACGCAGCTGCAAAAAGCTGCAACTGCATATGGTTGCAGTAAATCCAGCCTTGCACACTGAAAGAACGGTCGCCAGTCGTGACGGCTTATGCATGTTGGTAATCCTATTTCCACCCCTGCAGCGGTAGAATGGATTCTTAAGCTGAATGACTTTGGCATTCTACCGTGCTTGGATATTCTTATCCACAAAGTGATGCATGTTGTGAAGACCGAGTGACAGGTAGAAATAAATTCAATCCAGATTTATACTATCTGATAGAATTGAATATCTCAATTTCTTGATCGACAACCAGTAGTATCCTCCAGTTCCAGTCCCCTCTGTCAGTCTTGGCACCCTCAGTACACCACACATCCCTGCATCGAACCACCTCAGAATCCCAATAGACAACTACCAGATCATCCGCAAAGTTTGTCCTTACATACTAGACAATAGGCGGTGTATAAGGGGGTACTTTAGGTACTATCTGATCTTTTTCTCAACCAAATCATTTCAGAGAGCTAACAGAGTGTACAGACTGATTCTCTCTCTTATTGTCTTTCATATCGCTGTACTTGAATCTTTGTATGTACTATGTAGTATGTGCGAAAAGTTATTCGAAATTTGATGGCGCAATTATGGGGTGCACAGACCGTCTCGCTTCACGTGGATGTCTCGCATCACCGTTGTGTACGTTAGTGCCAAGGTTTCGAGTAACTTTTCTTGCATTCTGCCCAGAGGCATTGTTAAGGGCGACGCCCAGCGGCCATGCCCTCGCATCCACCACTCTCCACCACAAGTTTCAACGCATACCCAATTTCGAAACTAATTAAGACCATAGGTTTTGCTCCGATCGCGACATAAATTATACGTGGAAAGGGGCATTTTCACCTACTAGTCTCCATTTTGTGACAGAACCAAAACTCAGTATATATGTATGAAGCAGCTCCAAATGCTTGATTTTGGTCTGTACTTCACATTATATCCACAGCTACTCAACGAATCTTAATAATATCATAAAATAGATACCATCACAGGAAACATCATAGACATTTCACATATAGATCATGCCGCGATTAGAGTAAAACTAGTGGACATAATTAATTGTGATGCAATAGGGACTACGCTAGCAGTCTGCTGCCATTAGGTAAAATTTTCTATCTGACCACAAAGAGCATCTGAGATCGGTGGCAACCAACCGAAGATGCAGTGTTATTGCACCTGCACATCCTACATTTAACTCTGATCGGCTTAAACATCCTCCAAACAAATGGTATCCCTCCTATCCCCGGATTTTCCGAGCCAATAGTATCCTTCCGATCCTTACTTCCGCACTGATTGGTATTGTTCGGACTGTCTTCAGACCATCTGTACCGATTGGACTATTCTTGTCCAAATTGTGTATAATGTTCTCGTAGATATTGGTTGCTACAATGCCAATAGTGAAGTATTTTATGTAAGAGTGGTGACAAATTGCTTCATCTCATATCCCGCGCCATAGAACAAACCCACCTTCGCCCCCTAACTGATAATTAAATTTGCGACGTTTCGCTGGGTATAATTGGAGTAGCTAGAACTCTGTTTGATAATCCTTTTCCCCCCATAAGGTAGGTGAGAGTCTTATCGTTAGTATCTACAAGTTACCGTGGCGGCTTCGCCGCCCTTTGGAGGTACCCAGATAGATCATCTCCAGCTCAACTCCCAGGTATACCTTACCCCTGGCTTTCAAGTGCTTGGAGGGTACCAAAAGTTGGGCACACTTCCAGATATGA
>Ga0307515_10000680_pt1 | contig 78326 bp, 67 predicted proteins | sample 17_EM_MG_FD_194513 | JGI IMG/M metagenome (GOLD analysis project Ga0307515, IMG submission 194513) | Populus trichocarpa ectomycorrhiza microbial communities from riparian zone in the Pacific Northwest, United States - 17_EM | ecosystem: Host-associated > Plants > Roots > Unclassified | place...
CAGACCCTAGGAGGGCATTCCTGCCGGCCTTCAGAGTAACTGGGAGCGCCGGCGACATGTCTGGGAGCACCTCGAATCACAGTCATGTATTCAGTTTGTATTCTCATCTATGTATCTATGTATCTATGTATCTATATAGCTACCCATCTACACACGCTATCTCTGGACTGGCTGCAGGCGGTGCTTGAGAGCAATTCGAGGTGCACCTGAAAATGACGATCGAGTGAACTCAGTGATATACTCCGAGCCCGTGATCGAGCGATTTTGGAGATGTACTTGGAAGCGGTAATCGAGCGTATTTGGAAATACACTTGGAGGCCGTGATCGAGCGAGTTTGGGGATATGCACTTGGAGGCCATGATGGTGCGAACTTTCCGGCCGTAATCGAGCGAGTCTGGAGATACACTTGGAGACAGCGATCGAGCAAGTTTGGAGATGCACTTGGAGGCCGTGATCGAGCGAGTTTGGAGATGCACTGGGAGGCCGAGATGGAGTGAACTCAGAGATGCACTTGGAGGCCGTGATTGATTGAGTTTGGAGATGCACTGGGAGGCCGAGATGGAGTGAACTCAGAGATGCACTTGGAAGCCGTGATCGAGCGACTTTGGTGATGCACTGGGAGGCCGAGATGGAGTGAACTCAGAGATGCACTTGGAGGCCATGATCGATCGGGTCTGGAGATACACTTGGAGGCCGCGATCGACCGAGTTTGGAGATGCACTTGGAGGTTGTGATCGAGCAAGTTTGGACGAGTACTTGGAGGCGGTCAATGGACGGCACTCCAGGACTCAATTCATCCGGTAGTCAACTCGCAACCGTGGGAATGTGACAAGGTGACTTTACCTTTGAAGCTGTTATGGAGAACTGGCTGGTGGCGGTCGATCAGTTGGGAGGTACACCGGAAGCTGAAGCTACATTCAGGGGTCAACTTGAAATCTTGAGAATGAAGGGACGACAGACACTCTTAGGTGTACGCTGTACTCGGTGTATGCTGTACTCGGTGTATGCTGCACTCAGTGTTAACTCATGATGATGGCATGGAGAGATAGAGAGGGATGACTTAACTTTCTGTTCTTGCGATGATGGTAGAGTTGTGGACGAGAAAGAGAGAGATGGGGGATGAAGATGAGAACGATATGGAGGATAGAAGCGGCTATGAGAAATCAGGGGTACGACTTGCCTGATTGGGTTTAGAAGACCTCGTATCGGTGTTATTACCCGCCAAATCGCGACTCGTACCTGCCGTATCGGGGATGGTCAATTGACTCACACACAAAATTCTCTTAAGTCCCACTTTCTCATGATGCTTTCCCCCATCTCCTCTGATCTCTCTCTTTCTTGTGCTCAACTCTACCATCACCTAAGAACACGAAGTTAAGTCATCCCTCTCTATCTCTCCATGCCATAATAATGAGTTAACACCGAGTGCATCTGCAAACTCGCTCGGTCACAGCCTCCCAGTGCATCTCCAAACTCGATCGATCACGGCCTCCAAGTGCATCTCTGAGTTCACTTCATCTCGGCCTCCCAGTGCATCTCCAAACTCTCTCGATCACGGCCTCCAAGTGCATCTCTGAGTTCACACCATCTCGGCCTCCAAGTGCATCTCCAAACTCGCTCGATCACGGCCTCCCAGTGCATCTCCAAACTCGATCCATCGAGGACTACAAGCATATCGTCAAGGAGCGACGGTGGGTGTATGGAGATACAGGGGTAATGGAGGTGCAATGAGCGACGGTGGGTGTATGGAGATACAGGGGAAACGGAGGTGGAATGAGCGACGTGGAGTATATATTCGGGAGACCCCGGGGTAGATAGACAGCATCTTATTCTCATCTCATCTTGTCATACAACGAAAATACACACTCTATCTTTCCCAACTTTTGGTCTCACGAGCTCTGTCCGTGGATCCACGCCATTGCGTGGATACTCACGGCCGGGTAGTATCATATCTTCTCACCTTCTTCCTATGCTCCTCGAGCTGAATGTAGAAGGAACGCAAGGAGAGATTTTCGCAGCGTCACCCATTGCATTGCAATCCCGATGCAAGCGTGTACCCAATGAACCCATTCCGACGTATGGTCACAGTTGGCCACAACGCCAGACTGTTTGTTTAAATTAGGAGACCAACAGAGCGAGAAGAAACGGCCAAACGGTGATCGGAGGGCGATTTGCAACGCGACGTGTGGTATTGACGCTGGGCGCGGAGTAATCCTCCATCGGGGTGTCTCTGACGGCTCTGACGGAGCGCATCCACTCTGATGGAGCCATTCCGCCCGGACGGAGATGTTTTTTGCTGATGGACTTGATTGCAAGGTAGAATATACCAATGCCAACCAAGGGATCATGCCTGAAGCTAATAACATCTGGGTCAAGTATATGCAAAGTGAAGAGAATGACCTCGACAACAGCTTCTAAGGACGAATTCCTTGTGTTTCTGTATTATACTGCTGGTGGACTCCACCAAATAAGATCCTCCAATATCAGGAGTGCCTGCCAGCCGGGAAAGCAAAATCAACCTTTTCTAAGAAGTGCAAGAAGACTCAACGATGGGTATTACATTCTCAAGCTCAAGAATGCACAGTGGTGATTCCAACAAAGTTCAAAGATCTTCATCGTTGGGCTGATTGTGTTGACGGGTTCATCCGGGTTGTCAAACAGACGAATAAAATGCATATTGTATGCGTTGGAACAATACTTGGACTGGCACATTTGGTGTGGGAGAATGCTGCATCGGGCGGCTTTGCTAGCATATGGCTGGTAAATAATCATGTCGATTTAGATACCTGCTGGACTGTATACCGATTAGATTAGAATGCCTCATTCAGGTGTGTTGGTGTGAGATGGTTTATCGAATTGTGCTATTCGACATAGACATTAAATACTATCACTGCTGGAGAGTCTGGCTCCAGGTCCACCGGAATGGTCTTGGAGATGAGTGTCGTAGTCCCAGCAGCTCAGAACTTTTCCCAGCTTGAAGGTATGATTTTATAGCATTCTGAAGACGACTTCATATTCTTCAGAATATTCGTGTATTCTGTTCGGCTGCTTCAGAAACGTTGAGGAGCCCCTGAGAATCACATCGTTTTGCATTCAGCTTATTTGGGAGCTTCTGGGAGCTTCTGGAAGGATCCGTGTGGCTGTTCAGAATAGTGGAGACGTTGAATTATGACTTCCGAACCATTGCACATTTTGCTGATGAATGAATCCGTTCCCTTGCCACTGTCACCTGTAGATCTCAACAGCACAATGCTTAAACCCAATGCAACTGGCATACCAGCACACTCAGTTGTACGAGGCATCTCACCTGGAAATCAATACAACTCAGCTAGAGAAGATCGTATTGATCTCTTCGTTGTGGGGATAGAAAATGATAACATGGTTGATAGCATGGAAATGTTGAAAAGGCCTTCTGTTCTGAGAGACTTCACAACAGATTCTAATGCACCCCAGTGTTATGACCAACTGGTTCTCTGGATAACTCAGCAATACAATCTAGCAACATACTTCAGCACTGTTGATTCCAGTTTGGCAAGCCCAACATCCACTCAGAGTGATAGTGCATTGTCCAGAGTTGCACTGAGGGACATAACTTTGGACAAATCAAGCTGCAACAACTGTCTAACCATTGCCAAAATTGAAGGTCATCTGCTGGTGACATTCATTTCCATTAACAAGATGGGCATGGTGTATGACAACAACAATGAAGTCAAACATATTAACACCAACTCCCGCAACCTGCGGTGAACATCAACTAATAACAAGAAACAAGCCGAGGAACATAGCCAACCCTTGCTTGTTGATTTACTACACAGGGCCGAAGATGAAATCTGTGGCAACGAATCGGATACAATACAGGAGAAGGAGGAGTAGAAGCGAAGGAATGAATAGCTACTGGGGATGCAGATGGCTCAGCATGATTCTGAACAAGGGATAACACTGAGTACCAACTGTGTCCAACAGAGAAATTACATCAGCCATACTGTTAATCTGGAGGACCAAGCCTCCAGGACTCAATATGCAAAACAATTTGATAACATAGATGCTGACTTGAACAACATTTTCCTAATGAAACTCGATAGAGCCAAAGACTACCATGTGCAAGCACTGAAGAAGGACCAGGTGGATAATGCCAATGTTGCCTTGTGAGCCACTGTTCTTGTCACAGCTGTTGAAGTACTGTCTGAGCTCTACCACTGTCTAAGATTCTGTAAGAGCTGTTGTTAGTGATCGGCTGCTGTCAGAGCCACTGTCACAGCTGTTACCAGAGCTGCTGTCAGAGCATCTATCAGAGCTGTGGTCTGAGCTACAGTCAGGGCTGTTGTCAGAACTCAGCCACTATCAATATATGAGCATAAAGCAAATGTTTACTCCCGGGATAGCAGAGCTGATGGATAACCATGAATTTCTGAGAGACAGCTTGGAGCAGTCAATATCATCATTAGGCATCACCATGGAGACCAGAACATTCAAGCGGCTCCGCAAACCAATACGGTTGCAATCTCGCCAAATCCATGCAGTGAACTGCATGACACAGAAGGAGCAATGCTTGGTGAAGGGTGGATCATTGGCTGATGACTACAATACCGCCAAGGTTAAACCCTGCTGTGCTCTTCAGATATACTGTTCGCTACACTAACAATCATCAGACTCTAACAGTACTGGCATCAATATGACACCAGGATAATATCTTTGGATAAACAATCAAGAATTCACCATTGGGATATGGCAAATGGTAGCTGAATGTGAACATCCAAAACATCATGGCTGAATGGGGAGAAAAGATTGCAAGGAAGCCACAAAAGCCACATGGGGAGGTCCAGCTCCCAATATTAATTTTATGGGATGACTGGAATACATACTGATATAGTGACTTCAAGCTAATGATGAAGTAGTGTTATGCGGATGGTGGCAAAATGCAATGATGAAGGAACTAGGTTTACCGAGTTAACTCCACATCTTTATTATGGAACTGTTATGGGGGTTCCTAATCCCAATAATCTATACATCATTTATTGAATTAAGTACAGCCGCCTAATCTAAGAAAGACTTTCTTTCCTCGTCCTATCCTAAGACTCAACCTCTTGACATACTTCAAGAGCAGACCAGTTTACTCTTTCCTAATCGTTGATGGTCCTTTGCTGGGTATAGATTTTGCCGCTTCTGCAGAGTAATGGCCTTTGGAGAATTCTTCGGAGGGTGATAACCCCGAAGATAAATACCAATGTACCAGATAGCCGATACCATCCAAACCCATATAGTGAATAACGACGGCGGAGATATGCGTCAAACAATTCTCTTCTCAACAAGAGATCAGATCGCCAAAGGACTAGACTTTCTTCTGCAGAGCGTATTCGGATTGTGTTGACCTGTTGCGAGGCATATAGCAATTGATCTCGAGAATGAAGTAAAGAAGGAATTTTGATAGAGTTTTATAGACAAGAATTCTTACTGATATTTTAAGATCGTGTTCAGCATTCGGATCATTGACTGTCGATTGCTGTTTGAGCTTGTTCTTCTCATTGCCGGAAAAATGCAATTTCTCTATAGTGGTCTTCGAGGGTTTGTACACCCAGACTTCGATGCTATGACTTTATTGCACTTGGTAACTTATAGCAGTCACTGCATGCCATTTCCGCATGCGCCCGGTGATACTTGCCACCCATCCCAATAGGGTATGGTGTTCATGCAATGTGGTGTAAACGCATTACGCTCCTGATAAGAATACGGCCATCCATTGCATGATATCAAGTCAGACAATATAACAACTCGAACTTGCACTTAGACTTCTCGCGTTGCGTTGGTACGGTAGTTGGAACATCTGCCGATCCTGGGTTGGCAGTGCTTATTACAAATCAATGCCTCAACCTTAAGGCAATTTGGCCTGTGTCATAGATTTACTTGGCGACCAACCAATACTATGCCAACATAGAACTTGATGCGTCGGCTCGTATTAGGTACAAGTCTGACGTTGCAATACATACTAACTCAAACCAATGAGCAGGGTTGCTTCAGGCCACTTATCGTCAGCCAACATCATAATTCCCTCAGTCACGTCATGCTTAGGCCGAGACCATTCTCTTCTGCCAGGGAGTACCCTGGAAACTCTTATCGCCTGAGGCAATCAGTCAGAAGTCCCACTGAATCGCAAATTGACTATCAACTGCGTTCTCTGTGATTAATAATCCCTCAGACATGTCCCGCTAGTTTCAGGAAATATGATATGTTGTTGAACACAACGCGCTCAGCAGGAGTTGACTCCTTTCGATCTGGCAGCATTGTTGCATCATCTTGATTAAATCTGGTAAGCAACAACTTGCTTATTCAATCGACACCCGACCCTTATGTATTCCAACTAAAGAACATAAGGCTGGCCTACTTGCAACGTCATGAATAGGTGTTATGCATATCACGTGACTAGACCAAGAGTAACTCCATCACATGTATTTATTTAACTGTTGCAAGTACCATTATTGCTGCTAAGGGAGAACCCCTAACAGGAACTTCTGTCTAGAGATGGGTATCATATACAGTCACTCTTCATAGTGAGCCTTGGAGAACAGTTGTAATTTGACCATGGAGACATTCTACCTGCAGGTCAATCGAGAGGAGGTGGATAGGTTACAATTGGGAGGCCATACAATATCTCATCGTGATATTTTGGATGTGGCCCACAGATTGAAATCGAGTGGGGCCCCATCACCATATTTAGACAAGTTACTTGTACAATGATGGCAATGGACTCCCATAATAACAATATACATATATTATCCTACATACTCAGTCTGGAGATACAATACTAATAGATATAAATGGTTATCACATTAGTAAATGGCATTGAAGACTTGCACTGGATCTTGCATTTTCCCCATTATTCAACTTGGTTGATACTACATCTGCCACCACATAAATTGAGTTACACTTTTAACTTTGTTACTCAGTGGGTTGCCAATGGAAGTAATCTGTCAAGGACTAAACCTTGTGTCATATTCATGCCAGTTGCAAATCATTACAAGAAAGGCTCACAATTTGAATCACTTGCTCACTGCACAACAAATACTTGGGATACTGAAATGTTGCCAAAAATTGGTGAAGTGGGGAAATTAGGAAGGGCCACACAATCATTGGAAATATTAATCAGAAAGCACCATAACAAGCAATCTGTTGGCAGGTAACCTTTTGCAGTTTTATTCACACTAATGCTATGGTAAGCAATACTCAGCCACATCTCATTCAAGACCCCCAAGCTAATCTTCAAAATCCCTCCTACATATGTAATGACTGACCTAGTTATATTCATGAAGTCCTCTGGAGCCAAACAGTTCTCATATCGTTCCATAAATTATAGCTATAAGAAGCTCAGCAGGTGAATCACAGCTGTTGACTCTGCACAGGGTACAACAATGGCCCAGAGGAAGCCTTTTGGCCCATGTCGGCAGTGTATATGCCTTATCGCAGTGAGATTGATTGTAGGCCCTGCCTCGATCAGTGAGGAAACTGCTTGGTCAAGTTGATTATGAACATTACCTTTCAGAGTTTTTGGCACAGGTAGACTCTACCTGAATATGCTGAGGATGGTTATTTCTGAGTTTGCAAAGGGTGTCCCAGCACAGACTGTCCAAATCCCTCCACCTGAGGAGGTAGCAGGTATGACATATGATGAGATTGATGCTACATTGTGATTTGGAGCTCCAATGCTGGCTTGCTTTATACAATATCTCCGAAACACCTAGAGAGCGAAAGACAATGGAGAGATGGTGATTCTGCGAGTATATTGGCCACTTACCCAGTAACTCATTGAACAGGTTAGTACTCCTTCCACATTCCAACTTCCTGCCACTTACATCAACTCTGGCATTGTAATCTAATGTGCAATTCAGTCATCCACTGTTCATATGATAATTTTACTAACTCGTGTATAGTACTACTGCCTTTGAAGATTAAATTGTTTGGCTATCCATAGCTCAATGAGTGGCAATGTGCATACCTCTGTAAAGTAATCATTTATCAACTACAGGGAGGGGAGAGTACTTGTCTTGTTATGTCTTACAAGGTATGAAAGGGTGAATCATTATTACAAATACCATTATTCCATCGCGGTTGAGCATCGTATACATTACTTACCGGAATATTTGGCAAGGCCACATGTCTGAGGAATTGGTCAGCAGCAAATGCAACTTGGAACGTGATTTAGTAACAATACCACAATTGATTGGTTGATTGAAAATACCATGTGGATCGAATAATCAAGAATGCTATATGCCCTGGGGTTTCTCCAATTGCTGCTGGTGAGGATATTGATCTCTATGCAGTTCAAGTATCTGAGACTGAGACTGGCAAAATTGTCCCAGAGGTATTTTCATCTGCTGTACTTGGTTAATAAGATGATGTACTGGATGTTATTTAATTTGTGATCTTTCTTTGCTATCCACTTTTAGGTCTGCACATCTTTGACAACTAGGTTGGTTTTCGGGATATTAGCTTCATTTGGGATTCTGGAACAGCTCTCTTGACTAACTGGATCTGGATTTCTAGATTTGCTACCCTGGAATTGGGCACAGTTTTGAAATCTCTTGCAGTTTTCACTTTGTGAAAGATTTTGGGCTGTCTAGGTGACTAGTACCAATGAATGGGGTAATTCAGTGGCAGACTTTGATGATGACTGCAGCCACTCCAACAGAAGCCATATCACAGCATCCACTCTGACAATCACTACTCTGACAGAAGCCCTCTAACAGCAGCCACTTGCTAGTAGGCAGCCGCTCTGACAGAAGCCCTCTGACAGTAGCTCTCTGATGGTAGCTACTGTGATACAAACCCTCTGGAAGTAGCTCCCTGACAGCAGCCACTCTGAAAGAAGCCATCTGACAGAAGCTCTCCAACAGCAGCAACTCTGACAGAAGCCCTCTGACAATAGCCCTTTGACAACAAATCTGACAATGACCTTACAACTGCTCTGACAGTGACTCTTTGAAATGTTTGCCATGACCATGTTCAGTGGACAAAAAGACTTCATCATTAAACAATGGAAAATCTCAACTAGTAAGCGCTCTTTCAGCAGATTGCCCAGCAAGTAGTCTGCAGTCAACGTGTCAATGTATAATTGTTTTGGTACTTGCAGAAACCAATTCAAGAGACACCATGAGGTGAAACCAAAATGAAATCCCTTAATATCAATTGAAACTAAGATGAATCCCTGAAGACCTAAAGAAGGAAACAATATAAATATGCCATGCTGAAGCACAATAGTTATACAACAAGATATCCATGCTACCTGGTAGTAGACTCAACTTTTTCGTTAATGCATGCTGAATTCAAACATATGAGTGACACTTACAATTCCAATCACCAATTCCTCAATGCTGTCAGATGAAGATTTAACTTGACACATGTTTGATGGGATTGGCTGAAGAGCTGATGCATGACATAGTGACCCCTCTCTTAGCCTTGTTAACCAATATATTTTCATCAGATGGACCCCATTTGAGGCATTTGGAAGAGTGTCCAGTGTAGGTTAATTACATAGAGAATATGATCAGTAGGGAAGGGAGATCAATATCGTACAACAGTAACAGTTCTAGTGCCTGTGATCATGCTACCGTAGTACTCCACAACCTATATATATACCACATACTCCCAACATATAGTTGCCAAGATCAGCTGAAGTAACACCCAATCTACTGGCTACACAAGTAAACTAACACTGGGTCTGTAACATCGATTTAGTTATCCCATCTCTGGGACACACAGTAAACTACTACACTCGATCCATAACATTGATTCTTCAATTTCAATCACATACATCACACACTAGTGAGTAACATATGACAATCGAGCACAACCCGACTCTCACAAGGTTACTCAGACAGATCACTCCGGCGAGATGGCTCTGACAGGTTGCTTTAACAGATTGCTCTGACAGGCAGTTCTGACAAGTACATCCTACTCTAACAAGTACCAGTGTCAATGTGGTATGGCCAATACTATCTACTTCCTGTACTTTAAATCCGGGGAGACTATTGATCAGAAACTCTAGCAGCTGTACCACACAGATCTGATAATGCTATAAGTCATTGCACTTGGTGTATTCCACTGTATCTACCACTGAACCTTGCGAACTGTGGCAAAATGCTCACACTACACTCTCCGTGAAAGACTCACAGTAATGTACAGCAATACTGAACATTGAATTATTGAAACTGTCTTGAATGCAACAGCTACTATACAACCTTCACTGCAGGGATGAAGCAGTTTGAAGGGTCACCTAGGGATGATAGTAGCCTACAGGGACCAACCAAACTTTTCTCAGCTACAATTATTGGGGGCCTAACCACCCATATCTAGTATAACTAGCATAAACTACTATCCATAGAAATATGCATCATCCAATACTGAACCAGATTACTTACTTCCTGAAAGTTATTACATACCTGCTTCCACACATGCATAAGTTCCACCAGAAATCCCATTGACCTCTAACCATTGGCAGTTTCAGGATGCTATCATACTTCCAATTAAACATTCAAATGAGAAGGCCTACATTTCATTTGCTCTCAGGTAAGGTCAGCAGCCATCACCTGCAGAGCACCAGTGGAATTATCTGGCTGGACTTGCGAGAGCACACCGTTGGCAACTGCATTCTCCCATTCAACAGATATATCAAAGCAGACCACACTTTGCTGTATCAACATTCACCTGTCTGGTGAAATTGGCAAAGCCAGATTCAAAAGTGGTTTGGTGAAAAGGGACACATACTGTAGCCAAATGCAGGTGTTTGTGGAGAAGGATATGATCAGAAACATTGGCATATTAATCAAATTGAACAAAGTTGTATAAAATCAATTCTAACTTATAGAATCAATAACTGACTCTATATATGGGAAACACCAGTATTACTTTGACTATGACATGGGAGACCAAATGTATGCAGTATAACTTTGACTCTGATAATTACTCTGACTGACAATTTCAATAACTCTAACAACCACCCTACTCATCCAAGATAAGCAACTCCACCTATAATATGGCATTACTTTAACTTTAAGTTGGGAAACCCAATGTATATGGTATAACTTTGACTCTAACAATTACCTTAACTGTGGCTATTTCCCTAACTTTGAAAACCACCCTACTCTGATACAGGAAACAACCCTGCCTGTAATACAGCATTACATCAACTTTGACTTGGAAGACTGAACATTTATAATATAACTTTGACACAAACAATTACCTTATCACTGATAATTACTGTAACTCTGACAACTTCCTTAACGGTGATGATCATCCTACTCTGATATGGGAAGCAAGTCCAGATAGAATATGGCAGTACTTTAACTGCGACTTGCGAAACCCAATATATATGATATAAGATTAACCCCGACAATTGCCACATCTCTAACAACCACCCAACTCTGATATGGGAAGCATCGTTACCTACATTTGGGCGTTACTTCAACTCTGACTTGGGAGACCCAACATATATGTTATATCTTTAACTCTGACAATTACCATAACTCTGACAATTACCCAAACTCTGACAATCACCCTAACTCTAACAATCACCCAAACTCTAACAATCACCCAAACTCTAACAATCACCCTAACTCTGACGATCACCCTACCTGTGACGACTACCCTACTCTGACACCAGAAGCAACTTCACCAATACTATATTTACTTTGACACTGACATAGAAAACACAATATATACATTACAATCTCAACTCTGACAAAGAACCTGGTCCTCATACAGTTACAATCTAACTTTGACTTTCACATGGACCATAACTCTAATATGAGAACCAATATCATATGTTCAATTGTCAACTCTAACAAGCATGTTTTGATCAGCCAGAAGATAGAAATGGACAATATATTAAATCGTGACAAGTCAAGAAATCCATGTATCTGCAAAGTGGATACATCTGACCCAAACCAGCACAATATACTATGCCAACAATTGCAAACAGTACCAGATCTAGCAGCAGCACCTACAAGCATTCAAAATATTCCAGAGGCAGCAGTGGTAGCAATGATCAAAACCCCAGTAGCAGATCCCAGGGCAGCAGCAGCTGCTGCTCCAATGATTAAATCTCAGGTGCCAGTATCCATGGAAATCACTCCAATAACAATTTAAGAAAACATCACCAATCCAGAGGAGACAATTGTGGGAACAAGGGCAGAGAAAACCAGCAGATGGGGAATTGCAATGACAATGATAATGAACCATAATCAGCAGGTTGAAAATTTTGCTAATTCCATAGCAGTAGTCATTCTTCCAGATTGGACAACCAATGAATGGTAGTGACACATCCAGCCTGATATTTGTATGTGATTTTGATAATTCACAGGTGCAATCACCTTGTCTTTCTCCCAGCAACCAGCAACAGATGAGTAGGTGCCGAAATGACCATCCCTGTATGCAACTGTGACAATTTCTTGATATTTGCACCTAGTTCAGCTGACAGCAAGTGGCAGGCTAGTAGAAGAAGGAATGTCAACCCCCACATTGCTTAGTGAAAATGGTGAGATACAATAGACCACTTATTCTCCCTATAACCCGGAAGGGTAATAACCTCACCAACATCCAATATTGAACCCTCTAGTTGACAATACATAGTTATTGCAATTGCACTATGACACTTCTCCAGGGAACCACATGTGCAATGCTCAGCAGGTAAGAGCAACATTCCCATATTGGCTTTGACTTTGCCCAACCTCTCTGACTTAGGCAACACCTAGATGCAACTGCAGAATATGTCCTCCATTGATTTGAGCCACAATCAGAAGTATAAGGTGGGTGACATCGTGGTGGCAGATAATTGATATTGCCAGAGATCTAATTTATTGCAGAATTCTTCACAAGAAACCCTACTCAGTCTATGTCAACACACTGTTCAAGAAACGATACAAAGCAGCACAAGAATCTCAGACTGTTGCAATTAATGAATTTTAGGTCTCAAAGCAGCTAGCCATACAATAAGTATTTGCATATTTTGGGCCCTGCTTCTTAGCTCTGCCAACTATGCTTACAGATTGCCTAACAACTTCACAAGCGCACTTCATTGACCAGGTGTGTGAGGTTGTGCATGGACTATATGCTAATTGCATTCCAACCATTTCAAACGATGACCACCAAAAGCTAATAGCATGCCCACTTTCTCAGTCCATATACTGGTATCATCACTCAGACTGCAAGACTGAAGTAAGACTGAACTCCATAGATTCTGTTAATGTCTTGACAATCAACTTAGATTCCAAAAAGGATATTTCTGCATTATTTCCTGTGGGTGAGATTGCAAAAAGCTTCTTCCAGAACTCAAAGAGTAAAATCACAAGATGGCCATGTACATCAGACTTTATTGATAAGATGACACCAGAGTATTTGTTGCTTGCTTCAACTGCAGCAGAGTATTTCTTGGACAACTGGACTGGTGACAGTTTCCTCCATGTGGCATTTGAAGTGGATACATACCAGAGTATGCAGATCACCAGTTTGGACACACATATCTGACATTGAGTAGGTACAGATAGTGATGTATTAAATTAGTGGGAAAGTATTACACCAGAATTGAGAAAAATGATTCTAGCTGTACATATGGACAGAATTAATGAAATCAATGGTCAAGGTCAGAAGGTTAGTTTAGCAACAGTTCCGTTTTCGGACAGTTGCTAATCTAGCGGTTCCAAGAAAACCCAGCCCCAGCCAGTTAGGTCCAGGTTTGTGCCAAACAGTTCCCTCGATTCAGTCCATGAATATTCCTCACATAATTTTGTGTTTGGTATACGAAATATGCAGCTTTGGACGGCGCATCTTTTGGTAGTCTCCGATGTTTGATATCTTCAAAACTCAGCAAGCTGCTTTGAAATTATTGCCATTTTCGGCCCAAAAACGAGGTTTTTGAGCTACCACTTGATGAGATTTGAGGATATTGAAAGTCGGAGACAGCCAAAAGATACGATGTGTAGAGCTATATATTATACGTACCAAACACTAAACTCTCTGATCACTATTTGTGGCCTTAATTAGATGGTGCGCTTAAAAAATCGTCGATTTTTGATGGGGTAAGGCCGTTGCCACGCGGACCTATAAAACCGGCCAGGTCCAAAACTGGAACCGTTGCTAACACTACAGAAGGTCACTGCAGCTTTACAGTGGGATCAGAAGACAGTAATTTACAATAAGGACATATTGCGGTTCATGTGTATAGTATATAATTGATTTGACCGCTTATTGTTTGAATACAATAGATGTAAACTAACCAAATATCATTCCACTTTCAATTGAATCTACATTTATGATTAGACTGGCAATCAGTGAAATACATGTATTGACTCTGATAATTAACTGTGTGTTCTGAAAAGGTCAATTCCATAGCATGTAGTGCCTCTGACAAGATTACTGTGACTAACCCTGGGGACATGCACAGCTGATGGAGTATTCTGACAAGATCAGAATGATAGCATAAAAATCTTCTAACAAGATCACAGCAACCATACTTACACATTCAGACAGTTGACAGTGGGCTCTGAAAGACCTGGGTGATAACATGAGCAGACTCTGACAAGATCATGAGAACTATATCTGCAGACTCTGAGCTGGTAGTGGGCGGTGGGCACTGACAGAAGCAAGGCAATAGCCTGCAACATGTCTGACATGATTAGTGCCACTCTAAGTGTGGATTCTGACAGCTGGCAATGGGCTCTAACAAGGTCAGATTGATAACATGTGGCGCCTCTGACAAGATCATGCCACTACTTAGATAACTGACTGTGCATTCTGACCACACAGTGCTACTGCCCACGCAGCCTGTTCCAAACGACATATAGTACAGACCTAGCATACTTGATGACACCATGTTGTGGACAAACACTTTTGCTAACACCCTAAGAGGACTTAGTACGTACACCAAAGTCCAGGGGTATGGTAGAAATACTACTCTAAGCTTACCATGTATTACACTGTTATCTGGATTATATATAATGGCTCAGAGCTGAATTTGCTTATCTACTGTCATGGCCATTACAGGAGACTACTACAGATTATACAGCTCATTGTAAATTACACTTGACAAAATGACTTTTTCCCAATGTCTATTATAGACATTGTAAAAATCACTTCCAGAGTATATAGATCTAGGCTCAAGATACACTAGAATAGCCATGGTCACACTGCCAATATTCCCAATAGCACCCAAATTTGATTTATCTGATACTGTTATGTTGTAGTATTCTGCAGAGAACAATACACTGTTTGGGATAATACTTTATTATCTTCCACAACTTCAGAAGCAGTAGTATATCAAAGTAGTCTTGGAGTTCCTGAGAGCACATTGCTTTGCATTCAGCCTGTCTGGGAGTATCTGGAAGCAGCTAGAAGAATCAGTGTGGCTGTTCAGAGTTTTTGATTTGTTCAGTTATGGGAAGGCATATACCCGTGTATGGCCTGGTAGGAAGGAATATCAGTGGATACCGTTGCACACGTGGATGTCAATAATGTGGAGTAGTATATAGGTAAGATTATCGCTAGAGATCTAAGGCTCTTGGCGAGCCCACTATGTAAAGCTGGTGTTACCCTCATCAGCAAGAAATATTTCCATCCGGGCGGAATGATTCCGTCAAAGAGGACTCACTATGTCAGAGCCGTCAGGGACACCCCCGTGGAGGATGAATTCCCCGCCCGGCATCAATACCACGCGTCTCGTCACACATCGACCTCCTATTGCAGTTTCCCCGTGTCTTCTCGCTCTGTCAGTCTCCTATTTTAGACGAACACTCTGGGCCTGTGACCAAATGTGATCATACATTGGAATGGGTTCATTGGGTATGTGCTGGCATCCGGATGGCAATGGGATGGGTGATGCTGCAAAAATCTCTCGTCGCATTACTGCTACCTGCGTGCAAAATGCAATTCTCTCCTTACTAATTATACACATCATTCCAGGTCGCCAGATTGATGTGGCTATGGACGATCCATTGCTCATTCCGTCCGTCTCCAGTCTTACAACTAGTAGCTATCTCTGGAATTACGTGCGCGCAGCCAACGATGTTTCCCACATTGAACACTTGCCAAGCGGCGGCTGCCGGTGCGTTTCTCACGTGTACATATTGCGAGACAGGATCCAAGTTACCAAAGTTTTCAGGTATCGCGGTGAGCGCCAGGGGCAACGAGTACTCAATGAAAGCTCCATCCGCATTTGGGAACTTCATTTCGAATCGTCGTTGCAGTTGCCATGGGAGACACCCATTCAGCACGCCATTACACCTCCTCTGGTGTGGCTATACCCACACCAGGTTGTTCCATCGATCCCCTCTGTGCCAGCATTGGATTTCTGTGCATCGACACATCTGAGCTATGCGTTCAACTTGTAAACCCTCAACTTGAACCTTGATAGCATGGTGAATACAGAGCTCCATTGCGTGCAGTTGTTCATCTGATATATACATCTTGTTACGACTCTGATGCTTGATAAACTCCTGCGTGCCGCTGTATATTGCCACGCTGTACATTGCGTCCTGCGTATTGTCGAGTTATGCTCCGAAGTCTTTGATTATGGCGTCAGGATGCTTCCCATCACGGCGGTTATGGGGTCCCAGGATTTCGGGCTTTGCATACGACGGGAAGCTCAGTGGGGGATTCCTGATAAGCACCGTAAGGGAGGACTTTGCAGGTGGCAGCAGTGTTCCCCCAACGCTGAGCGAGGGCTTGGACATTGAGATCTCTGATTTGTAAGCAGAGAATGCGACGCTGAAATGTGATTACTTGTGGCAGGTGGTTGACATTGTGATTGAAGGCGTTCCAACCGTCCATGATGTTTGTGTCATGTGCTTTTTCATGTCTCTCAGCAGATTACTGTTGCAAGGCTCCATATCGACGAATCTGTGCGACCCAATGAGACATCAAATGGATCTTTGGAATGTTGAAGTCGGCATCCAACTCCTTGGAAACATCAATCTCGTAGCTGATATAATCCAGCCAGGTGTTCCGTTCACGCCACTTCTTGGACGGCATCCAAGTTTCAGCATTTGTTTCGTCGTCTACCTTTCGCTTCTTCATGAGTTCCGTTCTGAGCGCATTGGCTTTGGTTTTCACCTTTTTGCCGGCACACCCAAGTAAGAAAATATCTTTGAAGGTGTGAAAACGATGCAAGGCATCCTCCATGCAGCTCACTGTTGCATCATTGTGAGATCTATATCGAGCATACATATAGAATTCCAACAATGCCTGTGTGCACTCTATTGCATGATTGAATGTGGGATGCTGAGCGGGGCTACCACCTCGTAGAGACTGGGTTACAACTCCAAGCAGGTACCGGCTCATTTCCTTCATCTCCTTCCCATTCCATTGAGATACTGACTCATATGACTTATTTTATGGTGTGAGGTCGTGGCAAGCAGGAACGGATAACCAGATTGCATTGTACATGTTGAGCTGGTCGCGCGTCTTCATGAAGTGGAAAATCCACCTCTGGAGGTGGTCCAGCATGCCGATGTGCAGTGCATGCAGGAGGTCGGGCTTCGAGAGGTCGCTCACGATGCAGGGAATATGTCGAAACACATTGAATACTCAGTGAACATGGCTTCACAAGAGTTCGGCATCGGCTGCCTTGGTGTTGGCATCGCGGAGCGTTCCATCTAGGTTGTGATCCTGCCGGGGGTGTTGCTTGTCAGGAGGAACATAATCTCCAAGTTCATTCTCTGGACACCCCCACCAAAGACAGACAAGCCGCTCGAGACGATGTAGGTCGCTATACTCAGGGCAATCTGCAAGCCATTCTGCTACAACTGGTTTGCAACACCTGAAGTTGCCATCTGCACAGAGAACATTGCAATACCCGCTCTTGGTGCTGGGATCTTGTGTAAAGGTGAGATGCTGGAGTACCCACCGGAGTACTTCGTTCATCACCACTCAGTTTGTTTGCCGCAGCTCATCAAGATGCTTCTGCAGAATATTCGAGATCTTGATTGGAATCGGCAGAGAGCGACCATTATGACGCTGTGCGTTGTGGGCATCTGGCGAATCTTCGATGATAGATTGCCAATTGTCATATATACAAGCCACTCTTTCAGGTCGCCAGCATAATTCGAGAGGTGTGTTCTGTCGGACATGAAGATCAAGGGATCCAGTGTATCCACCACTCTGAGCGTTGACTTGATGTCCATTAGCATGTTGTTATCCTCGAGGATCTCTCCTTACATATGTCTCCCACTACCACACCGCAGGGTGCATTTTGGTATAAAGGCTTTTCGGTGGCATATCGCTGTTAATGCAACGCTGAGGGTTGTACATGAGATGCTCGGCATTGGCTGGCTGCCGCATCGACCGTCTCATGCTCTGGATGATTTCATGACTCCAGTATTTGATAAGGCGTTGGTGATTGACATTCCATCTCATATCCTCAGGAGTGTGTAGTTCACACTCCCTGCAAACCTGATCATCTGGCATGCTAGCCACAAGCTTCTGTATGCCATCCCTGTTTTGAATCTTGGGAAACGCAGAGCGGTGTTTTCATCCTTCAGCACGTTGTCATGGTACGTCTTCATACCCATCTTCTTGATCCAACATTGGACATATTTCTACTCCTCATGCGTCGCAAACAGGTAGTAAGGATGATTTTGTACATTTGTTCAAAGGCAACCCTGAGTGTCGCACTCGCATGGCTCAGTGATGTGATTGCTCAATGGAATGCCGGGGCCACGGTATGTTTCCGCCCATGGGAGGAGGTGGCGGTGGTTGAGTCTCTGATTCTGCGATATTTTCAACCCGTTCAAGGGAGGGAACACGTCAATGTCTTCGACTCAATATTTGTTAGCGTTGAATTGACGACACTAAGTAGGTTTAACATGTTGGGGCGCGCTGCAAATAGTCAGATTCTTCTGGCAGGCAACTTGAAGGTGTGCACAATTGTGTAATTTAACATGTTTAAGTCGCCAGCTGTCTGAGGTGAACTTCTTTTGGCATGAAAATTTGGGGCAATGGAAAGGGGTCTTCTCTGGCATTGTTGACAACACATGAGGAGTGCAGTATACACTGTAGAACTGGATGAAAGTTGGTGCTGGGCCCGAGCAGCCTGGTGTGTAAGCTCACTATACTTTCTGCTATCTTGAGAGATTCATTGAGCCTCAACACCATCACAATGACGTTCCTTACATGCCAGGAGTTGTAAAAACGCTGCATGTGTGATGTCCCATACTACTATGAATAAAATAAAACCAATACAAAACCCATAAATAAAATACACTCTGAGCAATCCAAAAACCTCATGACACGTGTAATAATCAATGCCTGAGATTCATAGATTAGAACAAAGGCAATGAAAAAGTCCAGAGCCTGACCCTAACCCAAACGCAGCAACCATCGCCTCGTCTGCAATGTGAGGACTCGTTCTGTGCTCCCGTACCAAGCCATCCAGGCGCGCCACAGTGATATGGCCATCGGGGAAGTGGTCGTCGGGGAGCAGGACATCGGGCAGACTGTCACCACTTGCCGATTCTCTGAGCAGATGCTGATCCATATCCGCATCTGAGATGTCTCCGGCTGCCTCAGCTTCACGCAGAGTTGGCACCGCTGGGTGAAGTCTTTGTGGCGTCACAAGCCGCAAAAACTCCAGCCCACTAATCTTGAGAGTTCGTGGTCGTGGGAGAGGCTTGGGGATTGTGGCCGTGGGGCAGGCGCCGGAGGTTGTGGCCGTGGGGTATTCTCGCGCATCTCCTGGCCTTGCTCAGATTGCACGATTTGCTGATCGTCTACCATGGCATCTTCATTCTCAGCCGATGTATTTACCATCTCTCCCAGCCCAATCGTCCAAGGTTCTTTGCCATTATCCTCTTCCTCATCCTCATCCCCCTCCTCCTCATCTTCCCCCTGTTCATCTTCCTCCTCGTCAGTTTCACCGTCCCTTTCCATATCCACATCGCCATCAAAATCAACACGGTCCGGTGTCTCCGCATCATCCTCCATGCGCATATCCACAACACAATCAAGTTCTGAGTCATATTTGCCGTCGGACTCCTCAGTAGAGTTGGTATCATCATCTGAGGAAACTGACATGGGAGGCGATGCTTCTGGCTGTATATATACCCACTCCAGTTAGCCCTCCGTGTCTGAGTCTGGCTCATACATTTCCATTTGCAACAGCAAATCAACGGCAGGAGAGATATCATTTCCCCCTAGGGCTTGTTTAAAAATACATTTCCCTTTACCGTTTCCTTGCCCCTTCTCCTTCCCTTTCCCCTTCCTGTCCTCAGGTGCCTTCCCTTTCCCCTTCCGACCCTTTGTTCCCTTCCCATTCCCGTTCCTGTTCTCACCGCCCAGGTTGTCCTCCTCACCCTGGCCGTCGTCATTGTCAGTGTCATCGCCAGGCCGGCTCCTTCAAGTACTTGGCACTCCGGGATCCGCCCAGTTCTCATCAACGTCATCCTCGTCGATTATCTCATCCCCAACAGGCGAACACCTGCTCCTGCGGTGTGGCCAGAGCAGCTGAAATTGTGAAATGTGGTGAGTCGTGACTGGATCAAGAAACATTATATCATAAAAGAGGTCCCATGCCCTCTCTTCCTTCACACTGCAATAATTGTATATTTTTATAAGTCCACAGATATGTTCCAAGATGAATCCCATTTCACGCTCCCAATCCACCAACAGGCGTCGATTCATACCCGATCTTGGCATTGTGGCCCTAGCAGTTGCCTACCCCTTTCCTTGGCGGAGGCCATCAGGTGCCATCGCTGCAAGTTAAAAATGAATCTACATCCGATGCGTTCGCATTATGATACAGTTGAATGTAGTGGAAAGATGCACAGAGGGAACGTACAACATTGTATAGGTCATCGGTTGTGTTTTAGAACGAGAGACATCGTCTTGTGCCAGTCACAAGATGTCGATATAGTTCAGGATGCTGGCGGTGTGTTTGATACGGGACGAAAAAAGAATTGAAGTTTAGGCGGGGAGACGCGATCTGTATACTAGAGTTCCTGCGATTTCTCGGTTTAACTTGTGAGATTTGTTCATTTTGATTCATATCCTGCATTTTGTTGATTAATAAACACAAAATGGCCCAGCCTTCATGTTGCACCACAACCAGGCATCTCATGAATGAGAGGCCTCAAGAAGAAATGTAGTGCTCGCGGTGAGGCAAGTCAATGATGCCGGGCGTTCCTTTTGCATCGCATACCACTGTTACCGCTCAGACCTAGTGCATCTCAGAGCAAATTGAGTAGGTCTCAGGTTGTCCCAACTGTGCAACTTGCATCCAACACGGCTACCAATATGCCTAGTGGTGGAAAAGGTACATGCAAGTGATGTCATAGGATGGAGTATAAGTCATTGCTTGCTTTGGAATGATTCTAGCTCTGCCAAATGGGGATTTCAACCGGGAAGCTGATAATATACACAATCGATAGTTCGAAGGATTGTGCCAAGAACGTGTGCAAAATTGTCATAATCGCGCTAAGAAGTCATCAACACCGTTCAAGTGGTGCAAATAGCCCTTCAGACGTCGCTGTAACAGTGAATATCAATGCTGAGTTTAATCTGAGTTTGATCAACTGGGAGTTGACCCCGTAATGGAATGCTTTGCAAGGAATCTCATCCCCGAGTATTGTCACAGTTAAGAGTCTAGTGCGGTCTACACTGCACCTCCCTTTTTTGTCGAATCCCTCCATGGTCGCTCAGATTGGAGTCTACCTTGCCTGCCATTGCATAGGCAGCCAGAGAAAATTATTCCGATATTGATGATGTCGAACATCTATATCGGACTAAGCCTTCCCAAAGCACTCACCCGGAGACGACTCCGGTTCTACAAAATGTTCTAAGTCTTGCAAATCGTCAGAATTGACAAATGTGTGGGGCTTCGGGGATTTCTTAACTTCCCCCGGCTGAGAGATGCGTCTCTGTACCAGCTGGCGAGAGGGATTCCTCTCAAGGCGGGAGTTCTGTAGCCTCTACAATCCAAGGTCAGAACTCCACCCCCTCATCTCTGCTGAACACTTCTCGCATTGCAGATATCACTCAAAGCATTGCTTCCACCCCGTCCGCAACACAGCAAAGGGCAATAAATACTCTGACCACCACACCAGGAACAAGCAGTCGAAACCCACCACCAGCCGGAGGAACCTTACAGACCAACCCATTCGGTCGCGTTGAATCCAGCCCCGCATCCAGCATTGCTAGCACTCCCACTGCTCTCAGCAGTCTCAAAAACTTGCCTACCCCCACACACGATCATTACAATTCCACAGCGAACGCCAGTTAAAGAATGGAGGCATAGACAGAGGTGGTGCCACTTCCAACAGCAGGTGGTGTCTACACCTCGATCTGTGGTCTCCGGTAGTGTTAGCATCAGTTCCAAATCCGTGGTTCAGTTCCGGGTTCAGGTTGGAACCGAACTGGAACCATTGCAACAGGTTTCACCCCACCAAAAAATAAAACCGCAACGAACCCACGGTTTTTTGGCTGGTTCCTCAATTTCGCCAACTCAGAACTTTTACTCCAATTCAGTATTTGAGTTCTGATCGTATCACAATATGATATATGTGTTAAAGATGTAGTGTTGCATGCTCTTCCGCCTCCTGTTCTCAAGTTTGTGATCCAATCAATATTCGTTGGGTCACAGCGAAAAACACTCAATTTTCGGCGTCATTTCACAGCAACTCAACGAATATTGATTGGATCACAAAGTGGAGGATAAGAGGTAGAAGAGCATGCAAAACAGCATCATTTACGTATATATCAAATTGTGATATGATCATAACTCAAATACTTAATTGGAGCCAAAGTGCTGAGTTCGCAAAAATGAGGCTCTGCTTCCTGTAGAACCCGGCCAAAAAACCGCAGGGTTCTGTCTGGTCCGGGTAACAACCCCCGCCAAGACAAAGCGGGTCAGGTTTTCGGTTTGGTCTGGAACAGAACTGAACTGAACAGCGAGTCAAAACCCGGATAACTGGCGGGTTGCCCAGACCCGTTGCTAAGACGCGTCTCCAGCAGTGGTAGCATCCATCGATTTGGTCACTCAGACATGACGGGCCATGAATTTGCAACCGGCAGACTCTCTGAGCTCTACATGTGCACCACACGGCCATTTATAAGTGCTAGCGACTTGGAGATGGTAAGTTATGCAACGTGATGCATTGCAAAAGCATTTGCTAAAGCCCCACAATGGAAGATAATATAGAAGTACGGGAACACTGCTATGCAGCAAAACAACATTTGGTCCATTGCATTTGAGGCACGCACAAAGGAGATCATAAAAGAGGTATGCTGAAGCAACGGCCCACGTTAGATATCGTACACTCAAACCATACCCGGTTTGAGCACCAGACAACAAGGTTAAATCCCATTGTATTGAATCAGCAAGGGACAACATCACAGAGCTTTGTGATCTCCACCGCTTTGAATCCGACCCAGAGCATTTGGAATTCATTGATTCCTCTCTGGCAGACAATAAGAATCTTTTTCCTGCAGCAGAGTGCGTAGAAGGTAGTGTATACAGTCCAAATCCAATGCCGAGAGAGTCGAAAGCTGCTAACAAATGGCCAGCGTCCACTTTAATTCCTCGGGGAAGCCATTCAAGGGTTTATCTACATCAAATTTGATCATCGGGTGGATAACCATGGTAGGATTGCTGATGGATTTTATAACCCCATGATTGACGACATGGACGGTGAAATACCCTCTCCTGTGATCATGTTTATCTGCACTGCGTTGCACCATGCTCTTCGAGAGTGGCAAAAGAACTATGGTGTTCATCCGAAAGCTTCGAAGTGACAGCTGTAAGCGGACATACCTGATCGCTTGAACTACTTTAACTACAAGAATGACGGTGGTAGAATCGCATCCTACTTGGCTGCAATGGCTCGCATGGTGTTAATCTCGCCTGGCGTTGCAGACACTTATACATTCTTGATGAATACCTGGAACACACTACTGGAGAGCTACGAACAGATGGTGTAAAAAAACACTCTTCCTACAGTCAAGCGTCAGATCCAACAGGCAGAGAACCCAATGCCTGCTGTGATCATCAGCGTGGAAGCAACGTGGGTTGACAATGATATTCTCCTTGACTATTTGACCTCCGATGTGGCCCTTGAAAAGGCAGAGACCGGAAGCACTGACCCAAACATGCCAGTAGTCAACACTTGCACGGATGACGAACTGCATTTTGGGATGCCAGGGGGCACCAGGGATCATTGTGATGAAGGTCACGAAAGAGACAAACGCAATGCCATCCCCACCGCCAGCCTGTAACTCCGGGCCACGACTGAACTCGAGAGGTTTGCCCATGGAACCAGCTATGTCGACGGATATGAGGGCTATAATGGCGTCAATGCAGATGCAGATCAGGAGGGAGGAGCATTGCAAGCCGATGATAGATCAACCCAGACTGTGGAGGACTGAGGGTATCGTACTAGAGAGTGTAAGGATTGGACAGTATATTTCAGACCTGTAAAATAACATAATGGCGAATCAAATGCAACGGCACATGATGTATCCGAAGCAAACACTTTATTGTATTAACTGACGAAATCTCGATGCTAAACGTATATGGGGACAGTGCAGCATCCGATATATACCATTAGCAGAGAGGTGGAATGTGGCACTCGGCCAGAGAAAAGCAGAAAAATCGCCAGGCGTCGGGTACACAGCTACAGCATAACTGCAGCCCCTGCGAAGAGTGTAACACACATGTTGTTCAGATGGCGTGTATATGTCACCACATTCCAAGCGCAAAGTAAAGGAGGTAAGTATGCACCACCCATCAGCTAGGTGACAGAAAGATTGTAATTCTCCATCGGAGGGTACGAGGTTCTGTCAGACCCATCAGAGCCGTCCGGAACACCCCAGTGGTTCTGACGGAAACTAGGGTTGTTGCTGATGCGGCCCTGGCCACGTAACATGCAGCCATGCCATTACATTATCCCCCTCATTCGGTGCAGGCCTCTTGGGCTGTATAAACCCGTACAAGAGTGGGAAAGGAAAGAAAACAATCAAACAACTGTTCAACGTATGCAAATGTACGAACCCATGAATCCCAAAAGCGATTGGTACTATATGGTAGCCATTCGGCAGATCCGGCGCACGGCGAAACTCCACCTCCACTTGACTTATCTCTGGAGGTGGTAAAAACCCGTGCCAACGCCATTTGTACTGGGCCGAGATCCAATGAAGTAATGAAGTAAAAATGTGAACAGAACAGAAAAAAACAGAAAGAAGGAACATCCAAAGTGACACCGTCCTGCATATCTCCACCTCCGCCATGTCGGGCATCCAACCATCCAACCTCTCGCTCGTAACTCGTACCAAGTGTAGGTCATTGTCGGAATCAGACACAGTAATCCCGGTGAAATCCCCAATCACAGTATGAGCCTTGTCTTGACTTGGCGGCATTGATAGCGGCTTCCGCTCAATGCTCATTATCATCGCCATTGCCATTGCATGGTTTATCTAACTTGTATGCATTCCAGTAACCGGTCATACTCACCAAACTTTCAAGTTCACTGGCCCTCGAGTTCTCCCAGTTCCTTGTGAACAACTTCGCAGGCCCAGCCCATCAGTGATCATTGTTGCTGCTTGGGACTCTGCTTCTGTAGTCATTCGCACGCAGTCAGCACGGACGATGCGGGCTTGACCTCTCGCCATGGATCATAGCTTCTGCTCTTGGCATCATTGCTGTCGGTGATGGTCAATCATATATGATCTCGTATCTATCTCGTAAGCTTCTAAAGAAATGGTCATTCACACCACATATATATTCAGGCACGTTTGCGCTCTCCCGAGCCTTGTGCTCTCCAGATCTTTGTGCATAGCTTTGAAGGCCAGCCTGGATATCTGACATCATCTCTTGCACCCGGTGGCTCTCACACGGTGCCCATCAGTAGTTATATTCATACTCCTTCACTATCGGCAAAGCAGGCTTATTGCCCTCCTGTAAAGTCATGCAGCATCCAGTTCGGGAAGCTGTTTGGTAAACATCCCAGGCGGTGCCTTCGGTAGGTAGGGCTCCTGATAATCATCTCGTTCAATCCCAATAATGAGTCCTTCAACCATGATCTTGCTCAGATGCCATTCGGTGACTGTCACTCACAACACCGTTTGGTAGATTATTTGGTACAGTCAGAGATCATTTTCGGTCTCGTTCGGAACTGCTTCGGTAGACCTAATTACACTGAATCAGCCTAGATCAAGCCAACTTGATTGTCTCATCTCTCCGGTGCTCTCGCATTCGCACTGATCGTCCTCCAAGTCGGTGCACTTGTAGGTACACTTGACATCCGGGCTGTGCTTGGTGCACTTATCATCTCCAATTGCTGGTTGCGCTCACTGGCTTTCCTCCGGGTATGCTTTCCGCTCATTCTCCAGGTGTGCTAGCTGTCACTAGTCTGGGTATCCGCATCATCGATTTCTGAGTTCGCATGTCATTCCATCTCAAGGTGCACTGGTTGACTCTTCTCCACTCGTTTGCTGACTCTGCTAGTGAGCACTTCCAAGGTATGCTCATCAACTAATCTCCAGCTGCGATTCTCTGCCGGTAGGTGCACTCCAAGGTGCTTCCTCCCAACACTGCTGGTACGGTGATTGCTTGCAGTAGCATTTGGTTGTGATTCCGGGACGGTCATCCCACTTTTGTATGTTGTAGCTTCCCCGACAACTAATCCATAGCAGCTGGGTATCTCGGGATTGTTGAGACTGAGTCGGGATATCATTCAGGATTGTAACTTGGACATGGAGCTTCTTGATTCATCTGTAGGTGTGTTTGCCATCACTTCTCTTGGTGCACATGCCGCTGCTAGCCTTCTCTATTGGTGAATGCGTTTCAAGGTGCATCGTTCCTGCATTTCCGGTAGGGTAATTGTTCGCTTTAGGGGTTGTTGCGATTCGGGCACTGTCATCCCCCCCTTTTAATGATTGTTGCTCCGCCAAAGACAAATCTTGTATGGCTTGACAAAGTGTGGTGTCGGCATTGTAGCTGGGTGACTCAGGATCGCATTTGGCATTGTAATCCGGAAATGTAGCTTGAAATTAACATAGGTGATCTTGAGAGGGTAAATCTTCACATAAACTCAATGTCTTCATATAGGAAGGAGACCGATTGTCATCTGTCTCCAGTGATGCATCTCATCTCATCCACCTCCGGTTATTGATCAATATCCGGTTGCAATCCATATCCGGCCGCGACCCATCTCCAGCTGGAATCGATCTCTTACCATCCATCTCCCGCAGTGATCCATCCCCAGCCGTGATCCAGTTGGTTCGAGCCGTACATTTCTTCTATGGACATAATCACGCTCGTATGGTCCGCATTCCGTGACTTCTCTAGTAGCTCGGTAAGCTGTCTAAAGGTCATTGTTACTGACGTCCATAATATCCATCTGCCATTGACTTTTCATCGCAGTCCCATAATCCGGTGACATATCATCCATCATAAGAAAATACCCACTCATTGATCTGTATATATGCCATGGGATCTTTCAGTCCCAATTCATGATCCGGCCTCTTGAGCCAGTGATCCTATTCCATGCAATTGCAGGAATACCACTCCACTTGATAAGTCATAAAACTGCCCATCTGGCAAATTGTAGCCGGGCTCCAAATTGATTGCAATTGACCAATGTGGCGGGAGTGTCTCCACCTTGGCTTTGCCGAATAACTTCCCTGAAATCTCTGTATATCACTGGATAAGTCCTCCATTGACTGAAGGCACCATCTTTGTCGTGGTACCGGCTCCATCTGCGAACGTTAGTTCTCAATTCATCTTAGATATATATGGAGTGGTAAGGAGGAATATCCAGGAGCCTGGATTCTAAACAGTTCGCACATAGAAAAGCCAAGCCCCGCCGTCCAGTACTCCATTCTTGTCTCGGAGTGCCTGTAGCAGTAATTCAAGGTCCGCATTGTTGGTAAACTCTTCTGCAGCAACTACCGCCGCTGGTCCCTGCTCGCCTGTCCAGTTCCTGGTGCCTATCCCACCACTCCAGATGCTTCCCATGGTCACTCCCAGCAGCCCTATACGAACTCCCACTGTAGGAAGAACATCCAAACGACTTCATCACTGGCCCGTCGAACGTCAAAGGCATTGGCTCCAAGTATTTCAATATCGAGAACTCAGCTACCTCCTTCGGAACACATCTCCTACCAAACTGTGATCCAGGTACATTCCCTGGGGCATACCTGATGGTTTGCCTGGTCCACTGCCAACTCTTCCGCTCACCTTGGGGTTTGCAGAGCCAAAAGTCGAATGTTTGGCAAGTCGACACAAATTCACCAGCTAAGACAGTGCATCCATGGTGGCTGCCACCACTTGTACGAATCTGCTCACTCAGCGAATCACTTACTTGTCACACCAATGTGGGACTGTCTGAAAACCAACTACCGTACATTCCCACGTTGGGATATGCCACATCAATCGAACCTCCATGCGACTTAAATATATGCTTAATGTGCTGGTCTCCTGACAGTGCCCAGACAGTCCCTTCTCCGGCAGCCCTGAGGCTCCTCAGAATCCTGGCTACGAAGTATTATCATCTCCACTGCATTCCTGATAACCCTCTTCATATGCCATTGTATGGACACATATCTGTATTTGCTCGTTCGCATATGTTTGATGAGATTGAATAGAGTTAGTCCAGATGGCTCTCTCTCCTCACAACGATTCCATTTCGTCATCCAATCAGGTGCTGATTGTGATAATTGACAATGGTAACGGCGAAACATGCCGGCTTGCCACTTTCGAACATTCGGTGGTGATTGTACTTCCCCAATGAAGCTGCCACACGATCTGTGATTGCTGGTCCACTAACTTGAACTGCGCCGATCGATAGACCAATAATACCGGTAATCATATTAGTAATCATAGTTGATTCATTCACTCGCTGACTGTATATAGCCTTGTAAGACTGCCGTTGCCACTGCGGTGAACCTGTAACATCCTCCATACCATAGATTAATCCATTGGGTCTTCCAGAAGGTAATTGTAATTGGAATTGCCATCAGTGGCATTGGTAGATGTGAATCATGCGTGTTGGGTGAATCTGGCTTCGCAGCTTCAATTGTGCTTGTCAGATAAGGATTAAAGGAACCTCGGGAAAAGGGCCGGCTTCAGCTTTGCCGGTGACATGACTCTCAGTGGCGTATGGGCTATGGAATCGTCCCTGTAATCGTCAATTGACTCAATTGGAAGGTAACCTATCAAATCACATTGGTGCCTCAATTTGTAGCTTGCGAGTTCTGGAATGATGCATTCATTGCAATTGACTTCGACCAACTTGGTCACTGACATGTCTCCCGGCTGGTTGGCCTTTGGAATCAACTTGGAATTGTCTCTGCTACAGTTAACCTCAATTGGTTGTACTTCCCAAGCCTAGTTGCTTCTGAAATCTGTCAATGTCAATTCCGGACAATTTCTCCTTCTTAGGTGTCGGGACTTGTCTCTGGCCAATTGGGCTCTGGAATCAAATCAGAATTGTCTCGGCTACTATTACTGTCAATTTGGTGGACAATTCCTGCCTCGTGTGTATCTGCAATTCTTGGATCTCAAGTCTGTATGATTTCTCATTCGTAGGTGTCTCGACGCGTCTCGGGCCGATAGGGCTCCGGAATGCCCACGAAACCATCTCTGTTACCATTCATCTCAATTCAATAGACATATCAAGAAATTTGGCTGATGCAATCACTGCTCTCAAATCCGTGTAATATGTCGCGCATAGATTGCATGTCGTGACGCATCGGAATGTGATAGTTTGTTAAATTCCGTATGCCAAACATATCTGAAAGTGTAAGCGCGATAATAGTTTAAAGGCATACGACCGTGTATGGCCTTGTAGGAAGGTATATCAGTAGATACGGTTGGAAATGAGGATGTCAATATTGTAGAGTAGTATATAGGTAAGATTATTGCTAGAGATCTAAGGCTTGTGGCGAGCCGACTATATACAGCTGGTGTTACCCGGCCCTGGACACGTAATGTGCAGCCGTGCCATTACAAGTTATGACTTCCAAACTGTTTTACAATTCACTGATGTGCAGCCCAGATAGCCAGTAGACTGGGAATTGAAATATGTTGCAGTGAAGCAAACCAAATAGGCTTATATAAAAATTGACATATGTCGATGTGAAGCTATTTTTTAATTTGCATACCTATTTTCACCTGTCCCATTCATGGGTTCATAAATGGTGGTACGGGTTCATAAATAGTGGTACCATTTGGGGAAATGCCCTGTCCATGGCTTGGCAGCTACCGCGAATGGGCCACTACATACGCTTATCAGTTAAACTTAACCTTCTGTACTCTATATAACAAACATGCCTCGAAAACCCCCTAGAAGCATTGTGTCGACTCTCGATGACCTCACCAGCGCGCCCCCGGAATCACCTCTTCTTGGCTCATTAATGATTGGCCGGATCTCGCAAGCGCAAGGCAAATATCTCTTCACCTGTGTTTTCCCTTCTGGCGAGATTGTGCTTGCTGAGCTTGCGCAAATATTCCGTGGAAAAGCATGGTTACGCCGTGGAGGCTATGTTTTGGTTGATAGGACAGCATTTGAGGACCGTGGTAATAAGATAGAGGGGCAGATTGTGAACGTGGTGCGGAATGAGAAAGCTTGGAGAAAGATGGACTACTGGTACGTATGCAGCTAAGAGGTATGGAATACGCTGACAGAACAGGCCGAAGGAATTTGTGTACGAGCTGTTTGACGCAGACTACGAGAGTGCGGAGGAGTCGAACATGGGATAAGTAAATTCAGACCCATAATGAAATCACTGCTACTACATTAATGGCGCCACAGGGACTGAATATTTGGATTTTAGTACTGAGGGCAATTATATAATTACAATTGTTTCTCACTGTTAACTCTGGGCTCTTTCGCTAGCTCCTCTTCGTTCTTCGCATCCCACAATAACCCAATTACACTTAATGCTAGTACTCCCACAACTATGCTGGAGCTGGAGCTGGTGCTCGGAAAAACATTCCAAGCCCATTCCTGTGCTGTCCAGACTAGGATAACCCACATTGGCCCAAGTCCACTTTGCCATAGGACGTATGGAGTTCCCCAAGCAAGCCATGAGTAGAACTGATAATGCAAGCTTCTGGCGCAGAGCATACCGATTGTGTTGGCGGATAAAATGCTACAGAGAACATAACGTGGGGTGATACAGGCGGATATTTGATGTATTTCGTGGTCGGCAGGAGGGAACAGAATTAGGGTGATGAATCCGGGAAAGCTGCGGCGTGATGGCCTGTAGGAGTTGTCAGTCATAAGCTGTTGATACATCTAAAAAGACGTACCGTTTCCATTTGACTGCAAGGAACAAAAGAAGTAGAAGTCCATGAATTACGGCTAATCCTATGGAGAATTTTCGGGAAAGGAAGGTCTCTTCGCTGACAAATCTCCAATTTACAGTCCATTTGTGTAAAAATTGCCGCGTGAATTCAAAAGCACCTGCGGCATAGCTCTTGGGATATTCCAACACAAATGGAGTCGCAACGAGAAACTGTCACTTACGGATTAGTGCGAGTGAGAGCTCATGTACAGTGTAATTACCTGAACCTGTACCATGATCATAGCTTGCTGTACAGCCTTATCCCTTCCCACAGCCTGTAGCAGTATAGCACCAACTGCTGGTAGAACGAACAAGGTATTCATTTTTACGCTGATTGACATCGAATATGATATAGAACCAAGAGTCCACATCCGCTTCTGCCATAAGAACACTGCAACAAACAGAAAAAAAATTGAAAATGGGTCGTTAAAGAGGCGGAGCATATAGATGCTGTGCAGACGCTTGGAGAATAGTAGCAGCGGAAGAATATATGGCGGTGCCTTCCATCCAATTAGAGAAGGTGCAGTGTTAACCATAGATTGAGATGTAATTACCCGAGCTTCACGATAGCACATCAATACCACATAGAGCGTTGCTAAATAGAGGCCCACAAAGATCCATTGCGCATGAAGTATGTTCGTTCCGTTCACAGTGAGGTGGTACAGGAATGAATATATATAGACGTGACCAGCAGGATACACCAGAGGACCAGTGCCCCCCTTTATTGCTGCATAATCTCGTTCTCCCCCGATATATTGTATTACTTGCTCCATGTAAGCCTTCCAATCAATCTCTGTATCTGTAGTTGTTCGTTTGATCATTAGCAATGAATTGGAGCTGAGGAGAATTCGGTGAACGGCGCACAGGGAACCTTGAAAACCACGGCTATAGAGAATAGGGCATCGAGTATAAGTAGTGGGGGTATTATCCATATTGGGAACTTGGATTGTGAATTGAAGGCGACAGCATATGTGGAACGGAGAAACTTGATCCAGAGAGTCATGGAAGGGAGTTCTGCTGTCAGTGCCAGGTGCTGGGGTTTTTTTAAGGTTCGGCTTGGCAGAGTAGCACTCATGATTAAACATTCACTCCCCGCTGACGCTTACCACCAACGACGTAGACCATCACAGTTCACTCGTTCACTCGTTCAATGCAAACGATGGAGCAAGAGTAGGTCATGCTAGCCTAAACCTCTCTATACAGGCAACTGACGAATTTCCATGCCAGATTACTCAATCTATTCCAACAGACGCAACAACCGGAGGAAGTCCCTAGACGAGCGGCAGAGGCTCAGCTTGAAACGCTCTACTCTAATAGTAGTAGGTGCCTGCAGTGATGTCCGTCAGCTCCATTGGCTAATGGGTCCATAGGATTTCCAATTGCGCTGGCCAATATTGCGTCTGCACTAGAACTGCCATTACCATCGCGACAAGCTGCGCTTACAACCTTGAAAAGATACGTCCTGCGATGTTGGAGCGATTCATACGAAGATTTTCGGGGACACCTCGCCAGCCCGGAGCTGAAAACCCACTTACGCCCCCAACTGTTAGCTCTTGCAACAGATGACCAGAGGAAAGTAAGATCGATTTCGGCAGCTATTGTAGGAAAGATTGCAACTTCTGGTTCGTCTTGACAGTTGACATATGAAAAGCTTGCTGAAGCTAATAGAGTGAACAAAAAGACTATCCAGACGAGTGGCCGGCGCTCCTCGGGAACTTGTTAAAGTTCATCACCGAGGGAACTGATACACAGACAAACGGAGCTCTGCATGTGCTCAATGGTTAGCGCAAAATTCTGATTTCATTCTGAGGGGGTAGATTTCATTGACTACTGGTATTTAGATGTTCTCGATGAGGGGCTCGGTGAGGAGCAGTTTTTCGGTATGGCTAAGCAAATTGTTGAATTGCTCTACGACGTTGCCGCAGATGAAGGGGTAAGCGTCGTTTGTGCTTTGAATCAAGAGTTGGGTTGGCTAATGGACCTATGTAGAGAGCATTCTCTGTACGCTCCTTGTCTGTATGCACTTTCAAATCGTGTGTGGACACACTGGGGATGATGAGAGGGAATCATGCAGAAGATATCAACACGTTTGCGCAAGAGGCCTTAAATTTATGGGCCCCGTTTATGGCGAGCGTTCTCGAGGCGCAGCTACCACCAATAATGGAAGAAACCTCCAAAGGCTTGGTGACATTAAAGATCCAGGTCATCAGAGTATGTGTTATTAAGGCACTCTACACGCTGCCCGATTGCTAAACCGTGTAGACCATTATGCAAACTAGATTGCACTTCACCAAATTGTTCGACTTTCACATCGAGAAATTTTTCGGTGCGACATGGACGGATATGAACCGTGTGAAAGATATGTACGTCGAAGAATTCGTTCAAGACGAGGCCGAAGGACGCCTGGTCGATATAGATGGGCTTCCTTACAGTCTGGATTTGTATTGTCTCGAACAGCTCGATTTTATCCAGTCCTGTCTAGGTAATAGGACCGTAAAAGATCATATCGAACACGCCGGTTTTGGTATAGGCGGGTCGAGCCCGTTCTCGCAAATGGTATTCACTGCAATTGCGTTAAGTCAGATTACCGGAGAAGACAAGACCATGTGGGAGATTGACCTCAACGTCTTTTTGTCTGAGGAAACCGCAATATCTGCAAACTACACGCCCAGGACTGCTTCGGGAGATCTAACCTTGAAACTTGGTGAATGTTTTCCAGCACGCACCGTTGAGTCATTGTTTGATCACACTCAACGGATCTTCGCATCAGGGGAGAATTGTGAACTTAAAGAGTCCGCTTTGCACCTTTGGGACCAACTCCTGAATGAGTATGCTGAGATGGGCCGAAAAATCGATGAAGGTGCCGCAACCAGTTTGCTTGGATTCGTTGTGGACGCAATTGGTAGCTCTGATGAAGAGAATCAATTCTTGCGAGCAAGAGGTTACTCCGTCGCAGCAACATTGACGAAGGCGATGTATTCGACTATTGAGGACAAGGTTACACAGCTGATGGAGCAGAGCATTCGTGCATCTAGGGGGGATCCATCAATCATCGTCCAGATCACTGCCTTGAGGGTCTTTCAAAAATACCGTGACTCTGTTCCTGTTGGTCAACTGCTGCCATTTCAGGCCAGTATTATTGCATCGATTCGGACATTCTTGACACAGAAAAGCGACGACGATCCCGAGGACAGCCAAGATGTACTTACCGAACTGGTTGAAACGGTTAGGTCGGCGACAACAATCAATTATGCCACTATTCTAGATAATACACTTCAGATACCCGAGCTGCTTTTCTCTATCGCTAGGAATGGCGTTACCAACCACCATCTACTCGGACTAATTCGTGATACATTCGACGATGTTGCAGAAGGCTCCCCGGAAATATATTTTCCTCTCATGAATAAGCTCCTGCCTATCTTGACACATATGATGGATCTCGATCCTTCTGATAAAGAGCATCCGCTCATCGGACTTGCTACGGAAATTTTGGACACTATCCTTCAAAACGGAACCTCTCCGCTTCCGCAGGGCTTGGTTGCAACTGTCATGCCTAGAATATCGAAGATCTTGCTAGGATCCAATGAGAATGATCTTGTGCAATCCGGATGTGGCGCAATGAAGGAAATTGTTCGCCTGGATTGCAGCCAATTTCTCCGGTGGCATGACACATCCGGGAAATCAGGATTGGAGATCTCTCTGTTCATCATTGATCGACTTTTACGCCCAGAGTTTAGCGAGGGTGCTGCCATGGAAGTTGGCGGATTGGCAGCAGAAATCGTAGATAAGGCTAGCGATCAGATTGGCCAGCTCCTTCCAGATCTTCTCCGCGCAGTCGCTGCACGGCTTGTCACGGCTACACTCCCATCATTCATTCAGAGTTTAATCTTAGTTTTTGCTCGTCTGGTTCTCAAGCAAGCTAACGACGTCGTCAATTTCCTGGCAGGTCTGATACTTGGTGATCGCAATGGGCTGGAGGTCGTCTTGACCTCCTGGCTGGCTAACACTAGTTACTTTTCGGGCTATGATGAGATTCGACAGAATGTCATGGCTCTATGTCACCTCTACAACTTGCAAGATCCACGATTGGCCCAGATAATTGTACCCGGTGATCTTATAATTCCTACCAGCAGCAGGATCATGACAAGATCAAGGGCAAAGAATACTCCTGATCAATATACAATGATACCGGTACCTCTGAAAATTGTTAAGGTATTGATCCAGGAACTTGGACCAACTGTTGGTGAGACATCGAGATACTATAACCAGCAGAGTGAACAGTTTGATAGCGATGGCGATGGCGATGACTGGGAGGATGTTCATGATTGTTTCAATGTTCCGGGAATGTCGAGGGAAGGTAGGAACCATCCGTTCTAAAAAGTGCCTGGAATATACTAACAGTACCTAGAATTTTTGGCGCTCGGCGCATCAGGTCGGACGTCGAGAGAAGTTGATGATGAGACTTACGTGTGTTCCCCTGGCTTGATGAACCCAGCTAGTGTACTGATACTCATACCTAGACTATCCTGGCTTCGTTCTTCAAAGAGGTTTCGTCGAAAAACATTGCAGACTTTCAAAATCTCTACAACGCATTGAAACCGGAAGAGCAGAACCAATTGTCACTGCTCCGCTAAGATCTGATGAACGAGGATGCTATTCACTTTCATGGCTGTAATTAATCTGTACGAGGTAACTACTTCATTTTAATGGTATATTCATGCCGGGACAAGTAGAGATAGGTTCCTCAGATTGTTGGTAAATACCCACTGTATCAAGCATTTGAATTTTCAAATGAATACTCGGCTTCCATTCCACGTATTTGCTCTGGTATGTGCCAGTGTTAGACGGGCGGATTTTATGGGAGAATGAATACATTAATATAAGTTCAGGAAACTTACTGAGTACTTAGGCAGTCAAAAATATCTGGCGGATTTTCATCTGTCGTGACAGCGTGCCATCACGTCAAATCTTGCAAATAGGCTGCCAAGACAGCATGGGTCGAATAGTATAAGGGAATTCCTGTAGAAAAGGCTAATGCGCATATATCCTCTATACCTACTAGATTTAGGCAATGTAGAGCGGACGGTGGGGGGAATCTCTTTCGTAAGAAATGAGTTCATAGGGCGTTGCCAAGAAAGCCACCCGCCAGATATTTTTGACAACCAAGTAGGTAATCACGAATTACTGATGTCCTCTAAACGATAAGGGTAAAGTAATATAAAATGCACTGACTTATTCGGCGTTGAGCACATTTATATTGACTGCACATCACTTGTAAGGGTTGTGTGTGACGAGTGCTGTGAGATACTCCAGATGTAGAGTGCGAAGAGACTATGCGATGGAGCAGTTCCGATCACAGCCGCCAGATAAACAGCTACAGTATCATGATATACCGTATCACTCGCTTAAAAGGTATGCTCCATTTGTGCTTAGCACTGAGACTAGTTACCAGGACTGTTCAACGTGCTTGGCTTTTTCAATTACAGTCTAAGTCTAACCAGTGCTGTAGAATGTAGACTCGGATGCACCACAATACTACGTGTCTGTGCTATTAGAAAGCATCAACCTTAGTGATGATACTATACAAGATCTGGTGGCAGTGATGCTCCTGATAAGATATGAACTTTGCTATACACTGGGATTGGTATGCGGTTCAGATTAATACACTGAAGTGGTTAACAAAAAAGTTTAGGAATATCAAGTAAAGAAGTAGAATGGATTGGAGCACATTATTACAGACGCACTTAAACACCAGTAACTAATACAATCTACTAAGTACTGCTGTCCAATAAATATCTATCTGTTTATATTCTTACTATCAATACCACTTTCTCTAAGTTCCATCTCAATGTTAACTAGTATTTGAAATTGTCTTATAATAGAACTAATTTGCAATTGTACTATACTTAATTGATAGAAGTAACTAAAGTACTAAGACTGATTTAAGATACTAATTATATATTAAATCTCAAGCAATATAGAATAATTCATTTAATAGATATTAGTGCTTTGAAACAAATTTTATTGTCAAATTAAGGTGAGAATAATATTTACAGTCTCTGCTGAAAAATAGAGTTACCCAAAGATATATTGATAAAATTCTGATAATTGTTAGTTGCATTTCTAGGTAGTAGCAATAATTCCAGATTATTAAGCTGCAGTCATATTTTGATTTACTAAGTACAGACCTATCAGGTTCCTAAACTACAACAGTGTTGTCTAAAAACAATTTTCGGTTCTAAGATTCCAAATGATATTAGTTAACTTAGTAGAGTAACCTGATTAACTTGAATCTAATGTAAAGACATCTATGTCTATGCTTGGTTGTTGTGATGTATTCTTAGTGCATCAGCAACAACTCTAGTTTCCGTCAGAAACAGGCGGGTGTTCCGGATGGCTCTGACGGCTCTGACAGACCCTCGTACTCTCTGACAGAGAGTTTCACGCTTCCCATCGCCCAGGCGACAGGTTGCTTTGCATAGCATCAGCAAAATGGATTTTAGTCACTGGAAGCCCCCAGGAGTATCTGAGAGGATGTGGAGTGTAAACTTAGATGCGTCAATTTCAGGAGAGTATCAGACCCTAGGAGGGCATTCCTGCTGCCCTTCAGACTAACTGGGAGCGCCGGCAACAAGCCTGTAAGCGCTGATGACAAGCCTGCGAGAACCTGGGAGCGCCAGCAAAATGTCTGGGAGCACCTCGAATCACAGTCATGTATTCAGTCTGTATTCTCATCTATGTATATATGTATCTATATAGCTACCCATCTACACACGGTAAATCTGGACTGGCTGCAGGCAGTGCTTGAGGGCAATTTGAGGTGGGCCTGAAAATGACAATGGAGTGAACTCAGATATAGACTCTGAGGCTGTGGTCAAGCGAGTTCAGAGATGCAAATGGAGATCGGGATTGAGTGGCCTCAGGGATGCACTGGGAGGTAGTGATCGAGCGTGTTTGGAGATGCACCTGGAGGCTAAAGTCGAGTGAACTCAGAGATGCACTTTGAGGCTGTGATCGAGCGAGTTGGGAGATGCAATTGGAGACCAGGATTGGGTGAAGTCAGAGATACACTCCGAGGCCGTGATCGAGCGAGTTGGGAGATGCACTTGTAGCAGGCTATGATCAAGCGAGATAGGAAGAGTACTTGGGGGTAGTCGCTCTGGAGGCGGTCGATGGGAGGCGCGCCAGGTGCTGAGACTCTATTCATCGGTTAGTTAACTCGAAACCATGGGAATGTGACGAGGTGACTTTACCTTGGAAGCTCTTGTGGAGAACAAGCTGGAGGCAGTCGATCAGTAGGGAGGTACGCCGGAAGCTGAAGCAAATTCCGGGGTCAACTCGAAATCGTGAGAATGAAGGGACGACAGGCAATCCTAGGTGTATGCTGTACTCGGTGTATGCTGTACTCGGTGTATGCTGTACTTGGTGTATGCTGTACTCGGTGTATGCTGTACTTGGTGTATGCTGTACTCGGTGTATGCTGTACTTGGTGTATGCTGTACTCGGTGTATGCTGTACTCAGTGTATGCTGTACTCGGTGTATGCTGTACTCGGTGTATGCTGTACTTGTTGTATGCTGCACTCAGTGTGAACTCATGATGATGGCATGGAGAGATAGAGAGGGATGACTTGACTTTGTGTTCTTGCGATGATGGTAGAGTTGTGGATGAGAAAGAGAGAGATGGGGGATGAAGATGAGAACGATATCGAGGATACGAGCGGCTATGACAAATCAGGTGAATGACCAGCCTGATTTGGTTTGGAGGACCTCATGTCGGTGATATTACCCGCCGGATTGGGACTCGTACCTGCTGTATCGGGGATGGTCAATTGACTCTCACACGAAATTCTCTAAGTCCCAGTTTCTCATGATAATTTCCCCCATCTCCTCTGATCTCTCTCTTTCTTGTATTCTACTCTACCATCACCTAAGAACACAAACTTAAGTCATCCCTCTCTCCCTCTCCATGCCATAATCATTAGTTAACACCGAGTACAGCATACACCAAGTACAGCATCATTCCACGATTGACAGTCTCCCGCTCCCAGCCAGTGTCTCATCTCTCGGCCGATGTTGTACTCAACTCTCTACATTCCCACAAACACAAGTTAACCAATGAATAGAGACTCAGCTGCTGTCGCGCCTCCCTCCAAATCGACCGCCTCCAAGTACTCCTCCAATCTCGCTTGATCATAGCCTGCAAGTGCATCTCCAAACTCGCTTGGTCACAGCCTGGGAGTGCATCTCTGAGTTCACTCGATCTTGGCCTCCAAGTGCATGTCGAAACTCACTCGATCACGGCCTCCAAGTGCAAGTCCAAACTCGCTCGATCACGGCCTCCAAGTGCATCTCCAAACTCGCTCAAGCACGGCCTCCCGGTGCATCTCCAAACTCGATCGATCACGGCCTCCAAGTGCATCTCTGAGTTCACTCCATCCCAGCCTGCCAGTGCATGTCCAAACTCGATCGATCATGGCCTCCAAGCGCATCTCTCACTTCACTCGATCTTGGCCTCCAAGTGCATCTCCACAACTAGCTCGATCACAGCCTCCCAGTATATTGTTAAGGAGCGACGGTGGGTGAATGGAGATACAGGGGTAACGGAGGTGGAATGAGCAATAGTGGGGGTATGGAGATACAGGGGTACGGGAGGTGGAATGAGCGACGCGGAGTATATATTCGGGAGACTCTGGGGTAGATAGACAGCATCTCATTTTCATCTCATCTTGTCATACAACGAAAATACACACTCCATGTTTCCCAACTTTTGGTCTCACTCGCTCTGTCCGAGATTTTGTGGATCCATACAATTGCGTTGATCCTCACGGCTGGGTAGTATCATATCTTCTCAGTTTCTTCCTATGCTCCTCAATCTAGAACCGCTCTCCCTCACCAGTTCCATTTGTATGTCGCGAGAGGTGTGGCGGAATGTTGATGGTGGGCTCTCTGCCTTCTAGCTCCATCGTTTCACCACAATGGCCTCCAAGTGGTGCATCTCTAGGTTCTCTCAATGGGCATCTCCAGGTGCTCCTCCGATTATGCTCGACTACCATCTGATGCTCCTGCAAAGTCTGAGAGCACTTTGCAAAGCTCCAGGGGGGGCTGGGAGCATCTGGAAGTACTTAGAAGCACTGGTCAGGGCTACCGGAGTGTCTGGGAGGTTTGGGTGTGGCTTCCGGACTGATTTACATTTTGCTGATGTAGAATGAACATGAGGAGAGATTTTAACAGCGTCACCCATTGCATTGCAATCCCGATGCAAGTGTGTACTCAATGAACCCATTGTGACGTATGGTCACAGTTGGCCACAATGCCAGAGTGTTTGTTTAAAACAAGAGACCAACAGAGGGAGAAGAACCTGAGAAACCGCGATCAGAAGGCGATATGCAACGCGACGCGTGGTATTGATGCCGTGCACAGAGGACTCCGCCACCGGGGTGTCTTTGACGGCTCTGACGGAGCACGTCCAGTTTCACGCAGCCATCCCGCCCAGACGGAAATGTTTTTTGTTGATGTGCTGCAGTTGCATACCACAGAGAGTAAGTATAGATGAAGTAGTCAGTGGTAAATCATTCAATACAGACATAAGTGGTATTATGTTGGTGAAGGTGAGGTGATTCATAGCTACCCAATCTCAGTGATGTGGCACATTCCCTCAATTAGCTTGGACCTAGCTGGTACATTATTCTATTCTTTGAGTGCAAACCTTCTGGACTGTATCTGGCAGTACATACATGGTACACATTCACCAACATTTACCATTACAGAAGTCTGTAAGTTCTGCAACCTATTCGCGCGGTATGGTGGCTTTTCAGTGGTTCTGGGGTACTTGAAACTCTGCTTTGAATCAGCTGAGATTTAGAGGTGATATAGCCCATACCGACAATATTTATACTACGCTGAAATCCAATCAAAAGTCAATAGAATCGTGAAACAAGAGTATCAATGAATTATTCAACTGGCTTCCATATCCTCTGTATCTCCACACCTGCATTCTGTGCGTATATATACATCACCTACTGGGCTGATCTCGGTGAATTTCATTAACTACATCTTGACAACTTCAAAGTATCTTTGCCAGATCCCAGCTTGTATATATATGATTGCAGCTGGCTCATTGGAACAGGTAAAGCAGTCTCCAATAGTACTACCTAGTGCTGAATGTGAGGTTGACTTCCAATTACTCTGTTTCATCAACTGTTATCGAGTGTGGTCCAGTGGATAGATAACCAATGACAATTACTGTTAACTGATCAAGATGTGATATGTGGAAGACATTGTGATATCACTCTGTACTTAGCGATGTTAGTTTGTTCGCATTCTCATTCATGATCTTGCTTAGCTTGAATGGTGCAGTGTGTGTGTTATTGAGCTTCTTTGATGGACTGGATATTCGCAAGTTACTCATCAAAATTCATACTTCATTTGAAACATTAATTGTCACCTCTTTCCCAGTAGTGTACTTTGTTTCCCAAGCTTAGGCATTGAATATATGTTTCCACAGAATTTGGTGAGTCTCTTCCATCTCTGCCACTGCTTAGTCTGTCTGCACCAGTGATCTGAAGCTGGGAGCCTTGGATGACGTGAATTGCATCATAGGATGGTAGTTGGGGATTCCTCAGCATGGTGTTATCATTAAGGGGTACAGAACTGAGCTACTGTATGCAAAGTCTGGCTGTGGGAATAGTTTGACTGAGTTATCCTTCTAATAGTTGCAAATGTCACAGAGAAATGTGTTCATTCTTGGTTCTGGTGCTCAGTCTGTCAATCGGTTTCCAGGTAGAAAGCAGTTGAGAGTTGACAGTTGATATCAAACATCAATTGCATAATTGACTGCTGAGCTCTTTACCGTAATTGAAGGTAATAGAGTGTATTACACTCTATTCACAGATCATGTGTTTGACAAATATTCCACCAAGTTTAGGGGAGTCACAGTGCATTCTACAGGGGAGGTGAGTTGCAATTTTGGTTGAACAGTTATTAAGTACTAAGATCCTGGTGTGTTCCAATATGGTTGATTCTAGCAAGTCTGTACTGAAATCCATGGTAGGTCCCTTCAAAGAACATGAAGGTGGTAACAGTAGCATATTAAGTCTATAGTGTACATGATGTGGTGCCTTGATTCAGTGGCATAACTTTCAGCTTGCAATATACTTCTGTATCTAGGATTCCACAACAGGCCAAATAAAACCCCATGGTTGGAGAGGGGTGCAGTCTTCAGGGCCATGAAGTAACTGGATTCTGGATAGTGGTGGGAATGATGTTGACACAACTGTGGAGTACTGCAGGCATATATATTCTCCTCTGATAGGTAAGAGTACAGTCTATTGATTTCGAGTGACTCGCATCAATGATTGGGATATCCACCAAAGTTGGCGGTGATTGTGTAGCTAAAAGGACATTCCCTTGTGCTATCTTGATCTCTAGTAGAATGTCACCATACGACTTGTTAATGGAGGTCAGTGCTGATGTGGTGAGGGGCCATACAGCCAGACTCTCATTACCAATCTCATTGTGTGGTCTTCTTGATGGTTCATCGGCTGGATTCTGCTTGACTTCCAGATGTTGAATAATAAAGTTGTACAACAAGAGAATATCTGCCCCTCTAGCCTGCCACTGGGAGAGCACCTTTGACCATTGGATGTAGTCGAGGTACATGTGGTTGCTTTGTTTGAGAATCCCCAGATTCACTCCTGTGAGATAGTGCCACCCTTATATTAGAATCTCCACTATAGTTCAAATTGACCGATCATATGGAATCTTAATCTGTATGTCAGATGAGCTTTGTTAAGTGTAGAATTTGACTCGCCTGAGAATCCTGCAATCATCACACTGATTGACAATGCCATCAATTGCAATGTCACTTACATGTATCTGTAGAACAACTAGCATTGCTACATTGAAATGTGTCAAAATGGGTGTTGTGGAGAAGGCTGTTACCAACTTTGGACACGTAAGTTTAGGATCTCAACTCCATTTCTACTATAGCCATTTTGATGTCCTCGAAGTTTCTCCTTTAGTCACCAGGTGCAATTTTGGAGTTGTTAGCTCTACCGATTTCCAGATAAAGTACCGGTTAATGATTGTAAATCCGAAAAGGAATCACACATCCTGAACTGATACTACGTTTGGGAAGTTGATAATCGTTGATATGTGGTTCAACTCTATGCAAAACACATCTTGGTGGATCAGATATCCAAGAAAACTGAGATCTGCGACATCAACATAGCACCCTCTGCTGTAGTGGCGGGGACGAATGTCTAGTAATTCAGCAGGAAAGTGTTAATAGGTTTGGAAGATACGTGCAACTCTGCCAGATACTGTTGTTAATCTCAGCAGTACTCCTAAGTCATTCCTGATGTTCCCAGGCCCCCCTGTAGCCATGCAATGCACTTTCAGATGCTTCTGAACACACCTGTAGTGATTGAGGTGCATTCAAGATGCTATGATATTTTTCTGATAGGATAGTCAAATATTGGAGCAGTGGAGACCTCTGCACTGAGCTGAGGGAGAGTTCAACAGCAGCTGAGACCTCTGCAAACAGCTCTGCAGAAGACTTTAAACTTACTGTGGTATTCACACAACAGTGGTTCTTAGTGTAGCAAAACAACAAGCGATTCTATCTATTATATGTGTCTTTGTTACAATTTTAAGAAAATTCATTTAATTATAATATGGCATCCGTGATCTACCAATGTCTAAGTACTAATATACAAATCGTCAATCTGGCTGCAGATGGTATGTGAGGGCAATCAGAACAGCACCTGGAGAAGTTGATCATGTGATGTTATAGATGGACTTTGAGGTCATGTTGGAGTAAGTTTGGAAATGTACTTGGAGGTCATAATGATGTAAACTTGGAGGCCATGATTGAGTGGACTTACAGATGTGGAGATACAACTTGAGGCCATGGTCATGTTAACATGGAGGCTGTGATCAAGTGAGTTCAGAGATGCACTTGGAGGCCCAGACTGAGTGAACTCTGAAATGCACTTGGGGACAGTGATTGAGCAAAATTGGAGGAGTAGTTGGAGGGTGTTGATCTGGAGGTTGTTGATGTGGAGGTTGTTGATGTGGAGGTTGTTGATGTGGAGGTTGTTGATGTGGAGGTTGTTGATGTGGAGGTTGTTGATGTGGAGGTTGTTGATGTGGAGGTTGTTGATGTGGAGGTTGTTGATCTGGAGGTTGTTGATCTGGAGGTTGTTGATCTGGAGGTTCTTGATCTGGAGGTGGTCAATCTGGAAGTGGTCGATCTGGAGGAGGTTGATCTGGAGGCAGTTTATCTGGAGGCGGTCAATCTAGAGTGAGTGGTTCTGGAGGTGGCAGATCTGGAGGTGCTATATTGGGAGTAAGATACACCAGAGGCTGAGACCATTGTTATTGGTTAATATATATTGGTGCGAATGTAGAGAGTAGAGTATAACAATATGGTGTACTGAAAGATGAGAGATGAGAGACTGGCTGGGAGTGGGAGACAGTCAATCGTGGTTGGAGGCTGTATTCTGTGTGAGCTGTACTCAGTGTATGCTCTACTCAGTTTATGCTGTGCATGGTCTGTGGTGTACTTGGTGTATACTGTAATTGGTGTATGCTGTAATTGGTGTATGCTGTAATTGGTGTATGTTGAAATTGGTGTATGCTGTAATTGGTGTATGCTGTACTTGGTGTGAACTCATAATCATGATATGGAGAGATAGAGAGGGATGACTGGACATCATGTTTTCAGATAATGGTAGAGTTGAGAATGAGAAAGAGACAGATAAAAGGAGATAGGGGAAACCTTCAGGAGATACTGGGACTTAAGAAAATATCCTGTGGAGAACAATTTGCCATATCTGATATGGAAAATATGATTTCAGATCTGGAAGGTAAGAACACTGATATGAGATATTCTCCATTCCCTGACATGAGTTGTACTTATGATTTTCCACATCCCACATATTCCGGTTACCATTCCCAACTTCACCCCCCAATCACTCTTTCTTATCACAACCCTACCTTCATCGCAGAACACAAAGTTGTGTCATCCCTCTCTCACTCTCGCTGCCATGATCATGTGTTAACACAGAGCATGACATATACTGAGGCAAGCATACACCGAGTACAGCATTCAATCAGTACTGTATACATCCAGTACAGCATACACCCAGTACAGCATACACCCAGCACATTATTCACTGAGTACAGCATACACCCAATTCAGCATATGCCCAGTACAGTATTCACCAAAGAATGTCTGTAATCTTTTCATTCTGATGAATATGAGATGACCTCCAAATGTACCATCAACCACCATGGTGACTTCCTACCGATTGATAGCCACCTGCTAGCGCTTCATATGGCCCGAAAGGTAATGCCACCTAGTTACATTGCAATGGTTGTAAATTGACAAACAGATAAATGGAGTCTGAGAATTTGACACACCTCCCAATTGACTGCCTTCAGTTTGATCCACTGCCAATGGACTGTCTTCAGCCTCCAGATTGACCACCTCTAAATACTGCTCAAATTTTGCTTTGATCTGGACCTTCAAGTGTATCTCCAATCTCCCATTGTCATGGCCTCCAAGTGAATCTTGGAGGTTACTTGATCTCAGCCAGCTAGTACATTTCCAAACTCGCTCAATCTTATCCTCCCAGTACATCTCCAAACTTGCTTGATCACAGCGTTCAAGTGTATATCTAAGTTTACACGATCCCAGCCTCGAAGTGCGTCTCAGAGTTCACCCATCAGCAAAAACTGAATTTCCTTCATTAAATTTATTTAGTTTATTGCACCCACAAACTCAAAAAAATGAGATTGAGGTTTCCCTGAAATATGGCATTGCTTTAATGTTCCAGAGTGTTCTTTCAGTGGTCGCGATGCTGATTTCAAGTATCATGACCAGTATACCCACTTTGAGAATGTCCTAATGAGCACTTGACGAATGGTTCATACATTCTTTGGCAATATCACAAATCATATCGCAGCATACTCCTACGTCGCCCAATTTGATTTGTCCTTGTGATGATGATAGTTCATGCTATGTATGTTGAATGAAGCATGTAGTTTCTGTTTTCAATGACCCTCATGGCCGAATTTGACCAATAATACTTACCATGCAGATGTGGGTCAGGATATTTAATTTGTTGCTACAGGCTCATTCAGCACCATGCAGTTGTTCAAATGTGACGGGAGGGTTAAACATCATCGCAATTATGATTTCACGCATTTGAGATCAGACAGCAGTAAACCATCAGTTCTATTGCATTTACTACTATTATGTTATTTTGACGAAACCTAGAATATAATAGCACATAAAGGAAATCCTAAATCCAATAACTGACACCATAACTAACCTCCAAGTGACATTGCACCCTCTAGAATCATACTTCCATCGACTACACACACCTTCGACAACCACACTGAACACCTGGTTTTGCCAAGTTTTCCCCCTCTCTGGGGGGGAGGGGGGTTTTACATTGGCTTCACTCCATACGTTTTGTCTGTGTCCGCTTGCTTTCGCAAGTGTATCTTGTGATTTTATAGCTTGCTTTACCACTCAGCATCAACATCGACCGGTAGTCTACCTAGCAACTTGCCATTCAACATTTTACGCCAGTTATCGACGCCTACCATATGCCTGTAGATATACCGGTATGTGAGGTCCGGAAATGGCCTAGCAGTGCAGTACCAGTGAACATCTGTCAAGCGGAGGTCTGAAAACCCCCGCGAAACATGAGTGCTGTGGGACACGCTCTGTGAAAGCTCTTCGAACTGACTACGATGGAATGAAGACCCGCTTCTCGAGCACGACTAGGATGAAGCACGAGAAGCGGCCTTACGATAATATCACCCCCCGCCCCCCCGTTCTAGCCAAGCCCAAACACAGCCAGCGCGCCGAGTAGGTATGATCTAAGGAGTTTCACTTCGGGACCTCCAGAAGTCCTGCCTTACTCTGCTTTGGCGGTTGGGGTATTCCACTGCGATGACATCAAAGAGACCCTGGACTGAGCATGAGCAAGGAATGTTTTGAGTGGTTGTCGTCAGATGACGGGATGTGCAGGTTATACTCTAGGAAGGGGGGCCAATTTATTGGAGAGGTTATGGGGGGAAGGAGAAAGCGATGGTACATTTGACCAAGAAGAGGGCTTGGCGGACATGTCTGGGTCACACCGCAGAGTATGGGGGAAAAATGGATTTTGTCATACTCTAAATAGAGTGAATACAATAAGAATAACACACACACACAGACACACACACACACTCTCTCTTCCATCGACTAATTCCGTATTCTAGATGCTGGTGATGTTGGCGATGTTGGTGAAGTTGTTGCTGTTGCTGTTGTTATTGCTGCAGGGGACGGGTTGGCTGCTGCTGGCGATGGCAGAACAGCTGAGAATCGCATGCTAGCTTCAGTAGCAGCAACAAAGCTGTTGAGACAATTAAAATAATTCTTGGGCTGCTCTATCAGCTCCTCCAGGATATAGTCAGCGATGTCCTCTTCAATGCTGCCCTGAAAGCAGTGAGGTTGTGCCATCGGTGGGTCCGTACCAGTTGGGTGGATCCTTCGGCGAATGGTGCTGTAGATATTGTCTTTCATTTTGGCCTGAACCTCTGGCAAGGAAGAACAAGAATCCTGGCCAAGATGACAAAATACATCTGTGCATGAATTATCAACCGTGTGATTAATGGTTCTGGTATTGCACTTATGATATGTTTCACCTCCTGGGCCAAACTGTGGCAGGACCCTAAACTTGCCTGTTTTCGAGACCGACAGACAATTGTAGATGGCCATCTCAGTGAGTGCAATGAATGTTGGGTTGATTTAATCAATCAACAATCTATCTTGCATTCCCATTTGTCGTTGGCCATAGAAGTATGTCTGAAGAATAAGATCCACAATTTCAGTCACTGCATATTGAAACTTGCACTCCTAGATTGATCGTCAAGACAACGATTAAGCAAGCAGGGAACTCTGAACTTACCTCACAAACATTTGTGGGGCATGTGAACTAGTCCTTGGCCATTGGCCAGAGTACCATTTTCCGTATATCTGTTGGCGATATTGTTCGAAATCCATGAATTGAGTTGATTGATGTCTTGCAGCGGTATACCATTATTGCACGAGAGAAAGTAATCTTTGTGAGAGCCTGATGCACAACGCCAGCGATGAAAACCATTGTTGAGATGATTCATTTACCACTGAAATGTAGGCACATGGATGGTGTGAGTTTCTCTAGGCTTGATCAATCTGGGCAATTTCCACATACCACCAGCTATAAATCTGGGCAGTCTTCACCGCATATGTGGCAAAGGGATTCACATACATCAAATAATGGATAGCTATAGGCGTCACATGTGCCATGACCATAGGCGAAACAGCGGAAACAGATGACTGGGCATTGGAATCTGCTCTGATGACGAGGCCTTTGACATCATCAGTAAAGGGCACATTTCGCCACATATAACCAGCTTTCCATGCAATGAATTGCGCACCAGCTTCATTTGCATCCGAGTTGTAGTAAATCTATTCATTAGCAGGCGACTGCTATCATTGAAATGCTTAATCGGATACCTTCTTAGATGCTCGTTGCGCAGGCTGGGGTTCATCCTCCTCCGCCGACAGAATATAGACCTGCTGACGATCAGGATGAAGGGGTTGCGCTGACATCTGGAGTTTATTCAGTGTCCATGACTCATTTTACAACTGTTGACGTGCAGGATTCTTTGATGGCCACTTACCTATCGCTTTCCTGGATGGTTGCTGAAGAAGCTAGTCATCAGAGTCTGAATTGCATCTTGACGATCATTGTAATTGTTGGGTATTGTGCCGAGATGCTCATCGTGATCCTTGTCATGGATAGATCATCTGCTTCACCTGGCACTGGAAGGAACAGGAGGAGGAGGACAAGGGCAGCGCCTTTGTGCTATGATTTGAGAAGGCGGTGAGTAATATGTACGAATAAATTATGGGAGTGACTAAAGGAAATGTGAATCAATGTTTAGCAAATTGGTTAAAGCAATGTGTAGAGGAAAGGAAGTGTTGATATGATTGAAAGCTGTGGTGTGATAGGTCATTTCATCCTGTCGATGGTTCGAGGATCTCGGCTTGTCCCGCCACCCACGCTTTCAACCCCTTGGATGGATGGGAACTCAAACTCAACAATGGCAGGTGAGAGGCATGCCGCAGGGTGTTAGGGGGGTGCATTCCTCCCAAGTATAGTTACGTATGCACGGCCCTAGATACTATATCCTTCCCAAACGTATCTCCGATTTAAGTATTGTGGTAACAGATATAAGCCAAATACACACAGAGGACAAAAGGCTATTGTTGTTTCCGATGCTTCCAGCAGAATGGCAACACAATCCAATCTTAATGTCAGACAACATTGGCAGTACATATACCTTCTGCAGGGGTTTTTCTCTAACCCAGGATACGATTTGTATTGGCTGATTGTTTTGCAAATCTTTTCCTTTCAGCCGTTATTTGTGTCTTAGTTTTGGTAACGGGTTGATCCTTCCTTTCGAGGTAGGCCGTAAAGGATCGCCCTGATAATTCCCTGAACCTTGTCTTTTGGATTCAATGGAAACTGATCTCCCTTGAATATCTCAAGGAGTTAAAGATACGCCTCTATCCAAGCATGCTGCTGGTAGGTCTTTGAATTCTCTTGAATTCAATTCCTCGGAAGGAAATCTCCGGTATTCAAGGTAATATGACAACACTGCATCTAACTGAACTACTGCTGCTATCCACCATATGCACTGTGTGGCGAATAGATACTGGCGCTGTTCGAAGGTAGCTAATAACTTTGCAAAGTTGACAATAGAATATTGGCTTCGTTCTCAAAGGTAATACTCATCTGAGGTGCGGGGCTGCTGCTACAAAGCTAATAATATTCAATAATAATAATAGATATAGATATCATAAAAAGGCAATAATATTCTAAGGTCTTCTTCAGTGGTAGGTTTTTCTGACAGTTCGCTGCTAGAGCTTGGTTTTCTGAGGGCCGGAACAATGTGAGATTTTTATAGTCAGACCCTCATCTCATCATTGAGTTTGGAATCACGCTATGACACCATGATTGCTTGATAGCTTATCCCCGAGAACAACTTAAGTGTTGCATTGATAGTTACCATGCTTGCCTCAGATCATCGTGTTCATGGATGAGTGGGTTTGAAGCGTTACGCTCCCTCATCGGGCCATCCTAATATCGAGATATCAAACGCACATGACGACACCCCATAACTTCAACTTGTGCATCTTGTTTCCTGTATTGCTCAGTAGTTGGAACATCTGCCGACATGTAGTCTGAACAGTGCTTTATCGCAATCAGTATCAATAGCTCTTCACTATCGATTGCCTCTCCTTAATCTGGGTAATTGGCATGGCTTCAGAGACTTAATCGGCGACCAACCAATACTCTGCCAACATACATCATGACATGTATACATTGGATTATTAAACTGGTATGAGGTTGCGATGTATACTAACTCAAACCACTGAGCAGGGTTGCTTCAGGCCTCTTATGTTCTGCCAATGCCAATAATCCCTCAGACACCACATGCTCAGGTCTCGATATTCCGTAGACTGTGGAGTCCTGCAAGGCGTTCCCACCACTAAGTGCATGTGCTTGCAGATCCCCCTTTCTTGCATCTTGCTTTATCGTCTGCTGCACACGTAATTCTGCGTAAGCGCAACTCAACTGTGTGTTTCCCCACCAGATAAGATGGAGTTGGTGTGACCAATCATCATGTGCACTGCTGATAGTTTTGCATATCCCAGTAATGGCGACATAATCGCATCATCATAAGTGAATACGCAAGTGAGGCCGTACATATCACTAATTGATCGACCAGTGGCCCATGAGTAATTCCGCGAATAATCAATTGCGTGACAAACTTAATGTTGTTCTTTGCGGAGTAGGTGTTTTGCATACGTGCTACTGTCATTGTAGCCACATGTGCCCACCTGCAATCCATCATGTATCATTACCACCGCCAAGAGAGTACCCCTAACACAAGGTCAACGATTGGCTGGCTGCGATGAAAATTATTATTGGAATGAGATCAAAGTGTTTGCGTTTCAATCATAATTCGGGCTAACTTCTTCTGGTCAAGGATTCCAAACTACCAGTTGCATGATATCCAGACATGGAGTTGTATCACTGCCACTATGCCATTCCCAAAACAAATGTTGCAATGATTGATCCCAATGTCTTGAACTCTCAAGACAGCCCTGCATGCATGAATATGACAGATATAATAATAAAATAAACAAAACACTAAAAAGATACGTAAAACATCTCCAAAAAACTCCAACTTATCACCCATCCGTCGACTCTCCACAGTACTAGAAAAATACCTACCCACAACACAAATCGTTTAACAACCATCCAGCCAGTGCATTACATCCTCACAATGACTAATTTGGTGGTGGGCGGCTGCTTGGATTCGTCCTACTGGCGAAAGAGCCCGCAGCGGGAGGAGTCACAATGTGACAGTGCTCGCTTAGCCAAGCCATGTCCTCACGAGCAACGAAGGTCTGCTTGTAATCAGCAAAGACACCAACAGCACGGTTTCGGATGACTTCAAGGTATCCCTGCTGCCATAAAATCCACCTATGAGGCTTGCTTTTGAACTTTGGGAAGCCTGTTTTCATTGTCGGGAAGCTTCCTGGATGTTGGTGCCACCTTGCACCATCATCCTCCAATTCATCCACATTCTCATCTATCATATGCTCCGGTGGAAGTGCGAGCATGTCAGCCGCGGGAAGGTAGCTGCGGCCTCCACGCATAACCTTCTGGGTACCAGATGTGCCATTAGCTTGTTGGCCACGATAAATGATGAAACTAAGTGTTGGGTGGTTCAATTTCATCGTCGACTTGACCTTTGTGGAAGCGGTAATGGTATTGAAGATTGGGGTAACATTGCGGGAGTGGGGACCACCATCACAGTAACGCTCTTCCCAGCGGCCTCAAAGTTGTCGAATTTCCTGGTTGTGGTCTTGCACACAGGAGATTGCAACATTCATGATTGACGAAATGGCCAAGTCGACGATTGATGTAACTATCGGAAATATCGATCCATCATCACCAGGCCAGTCGCATGACAATAGCTGAGTATTGTTCTAACTGACCATGATCCCAGCATGGTCAGGATCCACATAGGCGATGGTCAAGCTAAATGGCTCGATAAGGAATTCGGTTGAGGTATCACAACACATCTTTCCTGGGGAAGAACTGTGACCCAAGGTTTCTTCCTTGTCATCTTCTGTATCTACACATCATCAGGAATAGCAAAAGGAGCATTGAGGTGATGAAATACGTACCAACGTGGATGAAATTTCGATTCTTAATCGTGGTTTCATGGATCCTATTCTTCCGGCGGCAAAGGGCAACTGCCGTAAAGTCGTCCAGGGCTGACTTGAGTTTCTGAAAGTAGAGGATAGTCTTATCTGCCAGGTGACAATTGCAGAGCGGCCTTTAAAATGCCAGATCACTGATTCGAGTAACACAACAATCGATTTGAAGATGTCAGCGCTTGGCTCCAGCGCCTATCTTGTTGCTGATGCTCATGGACTGGGCAATCTCCCAGATGTGCTCACTCACTTTATCAACCGTCCATTGTGATGGCAAGGCACCCTTCTGCTGCCAATTCCCCATGGTTTCTACTGCCCATCAGCTGACTACAACACCAGGGTTCTTGGCCCCGATGCGGACTTGTAGAGTTGGCATCTGGATTGTAATAGCATCTATGACTACTGATTTTGGCAACCAGAAGGCATCAGATTACATTTTAGGTTCTCAAAGATGGTCAATGATTGAGTGGTGCATAACAAATGCTCATTACTCTAAACAAGTGTCGGGAGTGTTGAATATATTGTCAAGGGTGATGCAATGCAGTAGCAGAGGTGAGGAGGGTGTGCTGAATGTTCTGGGGATTGTAAGTATTGTGGGCAGGCAAGGCAACCATAGGTGTGGGCTTGAAAGGGTTATCTTGATCCGGTGACATCAACATGGCTGCTATTCAGCTACGAAATACTTTGCTTAACATCATTTAAGCACCCCAATTTGTCGACTGAACGCTTAAATTCATCACACAGACAACGAAAAGCATCCTCTGCAGTCAGATCTCACTCGATTGTCGTTGCTCAAGTTGTTGTTTGCCACGATGACGTCGCTGGGTCGGTATCTACTCAGAATGCACAGTTCATGTATGGATTGAACTTATGAAACAGTGACAACCATAGATCAGGCAATGGGCATAGGAGGGATTTGAGATGGTGCAAAACAATCGCCTTGATAAGCTGAATGCAGATTCAATATGATTTTCGAGATCCAAGGGATGTTGAAAATGAAACAGCAATTAAACACTTTGCAAACGTGTGTAGGAGGGTGAGAGAAATTCTCCGAGAAGGATAGGACCCCTTTTTGGAAAATATATATCAAGCTGCAGCTATGGTGGAGGACCAGCCGGCTTGCAACAGTATGTGTTGCTAAGACATCATCAATAACCTTCATAATGTTGTTCGGGCATTTTATTTTCCTAACCAACAATGGAGGTCTGTCAGCAGTGTCATGACTGCTTGCACACGTCCTCTGACACAGGGACTTATATCACTCAGGTCCGTCGCAACCACAAAGACACGATAGTTGCCGTATCATATGAACAATTGCCAGATGATGGTTTTGTGATTGAGCATGATAGTATTCTACTTCCATTCATTTATGCAGTACATTGCAACCCTATTGTTTACCCTTCTGACGATGATTCCAGCGATACTAAGACTAACAGCGAAAATGAGTGTATAGTTCCAGCGTAACCTCCCATCCAGACACATATTTAGGGTACTCAACATTTGGACAACCGTCTAGCTGGGAAGTCGATGGTAACATGTATTTTAATATCTTCAACAATGAAATAGAGCTGTGGTTAGTGTTAGCAACAGTTCCAGACCGTCACTTCGGGTCCGGGTCCAGGTCCAAACGGAACCGCTGCAAAATTTGCCTTCTGGGTTGTCAATACACCCGGACTGTCAACTCGTGTACGGTGCGATGGTAAACTCCCAACCCGTCTGAATTGGGTGGGTTGTCAGCAGGTCACCCAGCGGATCCATCCATAGATTCAATTAAGCCACCTGTTTTTGCAGTATGTTAATAGTATCTTATCAAAATCGCGTTTTCAACAACAAAGAATATGTTGTTGCATGCGTTGCAGCTTGCAATATCAGTTAGTTTGGAATCGGTGTTTTACCTTTGATAGATTGTATTGTTGCGTATTGGGGCGGTCAATAATTCCGTTATGAACGCAATGATTCGCGCGATGCCTTGACTACCGTATATGCAACACCTAAAACTGTTGACCCTCCATTGACGCTCATTTTCAGGATGCGACAGGGAGCATGTCGCTTTTGTTTTTCCTAGTAAAGGCTGCCAAAATCTGTTAAATGGATGTCTGCAACCAATTGGAACATAAATTATCCAAGATGCGAAGCTAAAAATAGTTGCCACTCCATTGACACTCATTCTCAGAATGGGGTGGTGACCATGTTGCGGTCTCTTTTGCCTACGAAAGCTGCCAACACATCAGTTATGCATATAAGAGACCAAATCACAGTGTAAGTACCAGACTTACAAAACCACAAATCGTTGACACTCTGTTGATGCTCATTCTCAGGATGAGTCAGGGGGCGTGTTGCTGTAGATTTTCCCAGTAGAGGCTGCCGATATCTGATGAATGGATAGCCGCAACCAATCGGAACATAAATTGTTCAAGATACGAAGCTCAAAGTCGTTGACGCTCCATTGATGCGCGTTCCCCGAATGTGGCGGTGACCGTGTTGGTGTCTCTTTTGCCTATGAAAGCTGCCAATACATCGGTTACGCATAAGAGCGACCAAATCAATGTGTAATTACCGTACTTACAAAACCACAAATCGTTGACGCTCTGTTGTCGCTCAGTTGAATGTATTGTCCATTCAACATCTGCTGCCATCGATAATACTGTTCATCATGATGTGAACATATTGCTAGTCTTTCTCACAGATTAAGACTTGGCCCTGTGGCAAAGCCGAGAGCAGTAACCTTCTTGCACTGTTCACTGTCACACGACTAAAATTTAGGTATCTTGCCAAAAGCTTCATCACGCCTGCTATACATCTGTTGATCAACCGATAGTCACAAGCTAATGCGCACTATGCACCCATATTATATGTCTATCTGAAACTTTTGGTCAAGATACATCAAGAAGCTGGTGAAACATTGTCGCATTCTGTCCTACTTGTTCTTCACTCCCTCATTCCTCCTCGTTTCAATTGCATTGACCATCATCAATACCTTGTCAGCCTGTCTCGTTGACTTCCATGTCGGCCGAATCAATCCGTGAACATTTCGTGCGGCGCTCACCTCCCGCTACTCTGGGCATTCCCGATCCGTGATGCTATTGTCTTTCCCTATATCAGATTCAACGTCCGCTGCGCAATCCTGCTCACCGTCATTTGGATTATATAAGGCCCCATTGTAGTCCAGCCAATCGTCGCAGTCCGAAATGTTTTCAGATGGGTTATCCCCATCACTTTCGAACAGATGCCAGTTGATTCTCCGGATTCGGCGGTCATTCAATATTTGAGTTCAACCTGCAGGGAGTTTCTTTGCAGACAAAGGTGGTGGCAAACGAGATCTTTCTGACAATGTGAATGCAGCCGCACCATCATGTGAAAAGAGTGACCACGATGCATTGACGATCACGTCTGTGTTCGACATCTATCCCACAGCAGTCATCTGCTTGTTTTCGGCGCGGAATTCTTTCTGGGTAGCACATAGGTTTTGGCTGCCCCGGCACATCTCTAAAAAGTCATGAACCTTGGACAGTCTGTGCAATTTCCTGTTCTGCGCCTCTTTCTTCATTTCTGAGTCGTGTTCCGTGTTTGTTGTATCCAATTCTGGGTCAGTTATTGGCTCGAGCAAACTGCCTTACAACTACTGTGTCGCGAAGGGTCTCGCCTGTAGTTTCTGACTGCCCCCAGCCGATGACATCTGGGCCAAGGGAAAAACTGGCCTCCACTCCAACAGCATATGGTATGATACAGAATATGTCACGCACCACATTGGAAAGATTGGCGTACTTTGTCTGTGTTTCCTCCTGTTGACGCCACCAGTCGGTTATAACCGGCAACCACAATGTCCTGCTAATCTGCATTCGGTCGAAGTGGTAATCATTCAAATTTGGAATAGTTTACCCCCAGTTTTTGTGTGTTGCATGCGGCGGATTCAAATATAGCCTGGCGGCAGTCAGTAGAAGTGCTGAACGATTGCTTCGTGCGGGTGTCGTCTCAGCCACATTGTCAGGCGTTAAGTATTCTTCATCATTGCTGGGCAAATCATATGGATCAATAGATGATTGAAAGGATTCTGAAGCTGTTGCGGAGTATATGAGATTGCTGCTCGAAAAGCTTTCGTGCTTCTTGATAGGTGCATGTCGATGTTTGGCACAGTATTCATTCTCCACATACTCCAGAAAGGCCTCTTGGTATTGGGTAGTATAGGATGTGTCGTTCTCAGGATTAATATCCATTCCCCTGTCCCACTTTCTAAACAATCACAATCTCCGAAAAGTTTTGAGGATATGTGCAGAAATGAGAAGCATGCCAGTCGTTGGGGTTACTTCAGCATCGTATTTGGACAGCTTCTGTCAAGCTAACTTCACTGCGAAGAACAAGTCTTCCTTCCATGGAGTCTTCTTCTTAGCCGAAGCTCGCATCACGCCATCCATGTGATCGAACATGTCATTGTACACTGTGATAATGTGATGGAATGTGACGGTATGCCTCCTCAACATCCATAGGGTCCACTATCGAAATGTCCTCAATACTTCCATGACATATTTCACAATTGTCCAATCATCTTGAGTTGTAAAAAGTGGCTGGTAATAAGTGAATTTTGGAATTTGGAGCCACTCGCGTGTGAATTCCGGTAATTGGTAGGCCCGTTCGAGCAACTCGAGTTGTGAGCTCCAATGTGTCTCCAAATTCATAATCGGTAGTACCACGATGCGAACTTTTGCTTGTTGACAGTCAATGAACTCGTTTCGACGACCAGGTGTCAGCGTAATCAATACAGCAAGCATTATCTGCTATATGAAGGTCAATTTCAAGACTTTCAAAATATCATGAAATATGAACTTTCTCAATTATCTTTGCAAAACCTGGTTTCATGGCCGACACATTATTGATTCTAGCGTTGCCCACTTTTCAAAGTCTTTGACTCTTCCCAATGTTTACGCTGTCATTCTCTCCAAATTGCTGATCGCGCTCATGGGCTTCCCAAGACTTGGTGCAGCCTTTCACACCGAGACTGCTCATGAATGAACCTAAAGCCAGCTGCATGAAGTGCGTCATGCATGTTATGTGGTTCCTCAAAGCAGGCCACTTGATTGCAGAGGCTTCCAGTGTTGATTGCCGCTTGCATGTGATTGAGTAATTTGAGGGAGCATTATCAGTCGTAATACCAAGCACACGGCCGTAGGTAAGCTCAAAATGATCAAGCACGTTCTTCAAATGTACGGCTAGCCCAGCTCCAGTATGTTGGCCCATGACCTATCATCCTTGATTAGCTTTCGAAAGAGGAGAAGAACAGGTGATCAATCTCATCCAGCACAAGATGAACTTCACGCAATGCCCAATTTCGATACACATTGTAAGTAATGACCAACGTTCTCGTGAGGTTGTTCGGTGATATTCATCCGTCCAAAGCTAAACCAACTTTATTTTGTGAACGCAATTGCTTCTTAAATGCATCCACGGTCAGTGCATATTGCCTTCGGCAAATGTTGCTAAGGGTTGTACTGGACGGCAGCACTAAGTGATCGCGTAATGCCTTATATAACCGTCATAACTCGAGATATGATATACCGTCCCATGAAAAGTGGGCCGAAATGAATTCTAACATGAGGTAGCGATTCCATGTGTCTGTGAAATTCGGACGTTTCAAAGTCCTTAGCTGCCAGTATGGAACCTTGTGTCTGTCATTTTGGTCAGTATGGATCCACCTGGATGTCAAATATGATCTCCCTCTGCGAACTTACTATTGTGATTCCTCGACTACCATGCCTCTTCATAATGGCCAAAGCTGTTTCATCAACCGTCGAACTAGTCAATTCAGTAAGCTCCGACTCTGGTAATTTGTGTAACTTTGTGATGCGAGCTATTGCCTGCAGGTGTATCCTTAGTGAGCTGGTCCCATGTTCTGATGGATGGCAAAGAACTTGATGAGAAATGATACATATGATGGCAAGGCTGCCAGTCTCCTTAATGCCGCAGTGTAAATAGAATCTCCACGAAGGCACATGTATACAATGATTCCAAGCAATAGGCCGCTTCGAGCCAACATTCATTGAAGCCCGCCAAGCATCAAAGATTATTTGGAAAGTAAGGTCGCTCAAATCACGAATAAAGAGACGTACATCGTTGGAAGAGATCATAACCTCGAGCAATGAGGTGTTCAAAGATTTTGCATCCATCATGGCAGTAGGAATTACAATGCTGGGTAATCCGACCCGAAAGACTGCCGAAGGTAACCATACAGTAACGCAGACTGTGGGTTCTTGAATATTGACCCTACAGCTCCAAGCAAAAAATCAGATCTGTGAGACAATGCATGCATATTTGTGAAGTTGTATACAAGGAGATATTGAAAAGACTGACCGCGTAACACGCAATTCAGTAACCATGCAATGCAGTTCATTGCTGTGTAGGTTACTGAGCCCCCACAATGATGTTTGACACTCATTGGGCACTCAATTGTAGGACGCAGATGCGATATCGTCATTAGCATTTGTGACCGTAAAGGCAGCTGATAAGTTGATTATGGGTTAACGTTGTTCCATAGCCCTTAGATTATCCAAAATGCATGGCCAAACATCATTGACGCTCCGTTGATGCTCATTTATAGGACGTGGTAACACTATCGTCAGTAGTGTTGTAGCCTATAAAGGCGGCCGATGCATTGATTATGGGTCGACTGCAATGCACAGCGCTTTCACTGTCCATGATGCAAGACCAATAATTGTTGACACTCTGCTGACGCTCATTTTGAGGAGGTGGTAGCAATATTGTAACTAGCATGTTTGCCAATAAAGGCAGTCGATGAGTTGATTATTGGATAACGCCTTTCCGTAGTCCTTGGATTGTGGACGATGCAAGATCAAACATCATTGACGCTCCATTGACGCTCATTTCTAGGAGGTGATAGCGAGATCCTCATTAGCATTTTGGCCCATAAAGGCGGCCGATACATTGATTATGGGTCAATGCAGATGCACAGCGCTCTGAGTGTCCATGATGCAAGACCAACAATCGTTGACGCTCTGTTGAAGCAGATTTTCAGGAGGTGGTAGCGAAATCATCCATAGCACTTTTGCCCATAGAGGCGGCCGGGACTATAATTATGGGTTGACACGGTTGCGTAGCCCTTTGATCATCCAGGATGCATTTCCAAAAATTGTTGATACTCCATTAATGCTCACTTTTGGGTGGTGGCGATATTATCAGTAGCATTTTTGAGAACAAAGATGGCTGATGGATTGATTATGAAATAACGCCGATGCACAGCACTTTGGGTGCCCATGATTCAGGACCAAAAAACATTGACGCTCCATTGACGCTCATGTTTAGGAGGTGGTAGGGATATTGTCGCTGCCTTATTTATACATAATGGCGGCCAACACTTCCATTGTAGCTTAATGTAGTCGCACAGCTGTCTGGTTATCCAAGAGGCAAGAACAAAAATCGTTGACGCTCTGTTGACACTCATTTTTACAAGATAGTAGACATGTCGATGTTAGCATATTTAGCCTTAATGGCTGCCAATACTTCGATTATGTGTCACAGCAACCATGTCATTTGTTGAATCATCAGACTCACGAGAACAAAAATGGTTGACGTGTTGTTGACGCTCATTTCCAGGATAGTTTGACGAGCGTGTCACAATCCTTTTTACCTATTAAAATTGCCAATCCAATCACTTTGGAAGGATGTGACTATGCAGCGGGTTGTTTGCCAAAAATGTGAAACCAAAAATTGTTGACACTCCGGTGATGCTCAACTTAATGACATACCAACAGTCGGTGGATGCTCAACAATTGTAAGCACAAATGCATATAGTCGTTATTGGCAGCCACTAAATCGTTTCTATGTATAAACATTTGCATCCAAAACCTTCCAATCCTCTCAATTTCTGATCCACCACTAGCCATGTTATCTGAGTGATAAATGACATTGGCCTATCACATTCCAGCGCTTTCAGGTAGCAATTGACCTCATATATATCCGTACATTAGTTTTGGATATATTTAGCCCGATGTCCTCACCTTTCCTCATCCAGCTTATTCTCCATGATTTCCATGACCTACCATAAGCTGTTGTCAACATCTCAACCATGTGCACCAGCTGTGTGCAGAGAGTTATGCAGTTGAATGCATGATCATATGCACCATGACGGTCGTCACTCATGCAGCTTCGCATCGTGCTTTGCCCGCTGCATCTATGACTCGTAAGACATCACTGACTTATATTTCGCTAGTGAGTTTCATCTCTGATTTAGTTTTAATTGTCTGACTTATTAGTGCTGGGCAGGACGATATCATGTTCATTGGTCGTCAGTCATTGATATTTGCAGTCTATAGCATTGGCATGGCCTATCTGACCCTTGCACATGCATAGACAAATCATCATGTCTCACACTGTGGTCACTCAAATCAAGTACAATCTGACACGTAGCAAAATAGGTGCCGGTATTACATTTCAAATTGATAGATCGGCACAAATGACAATTTGCCTATTCATTCCTCCAGCGATGCAGGAGCCGTCACCATGTTATCATCGGAATCCGAGTTCTATATGGTAATTAGCTTGGCACGGAATATGCAGGGGTTAAAAATACTGGGTTGGTCATGGTTTGATTGCTGAATCGGAGCCGAATCGGGCATCGGGGTGGGCAGGAGAGACTAAATAAGTTCCAGTGTCTGCAGTTTCCCCGAACCTATCCTCGTATGACTACTCCCTTCTCCAGAAGTCAGTTGTGGCATTTGCAATTATCCGGGGATGCTATCAAGAGTCTCCATAGGCTCACCAACTGTCATCAGTGCGGATGACGCTGCATCATCCACCTTTCGAGGTTGAATGACAGCCGGAATCTTCCATTCAGTGGTCCTGTACTTCTTATCTCTCTCACGGAAGTAGACAGCCGCGTCTCCCCAGCCTGGTTGCATCAATTTGTCAAGCTTCATCTGCTTCTGCCGAAAACACTCCATGTGTTACTGTACTGTTTTAGAGATTGAGCCCATCACCCATCCGGGTTTGTCATCTTTGATAAGCTTGCCCCCCGCTTTGTTTGTTTGTAATCATTTTTGTATTCACCCCGATGGGGTGCCCAGCTAAGTTACCACAAGCCGGCCGACCACTGGTGGTCATGGCATTTAATTAACATATTTTATCCCTGTCCATCGGAAACTTCCTGTCCATCCGTTGGCTAAACTATGGCCAAACTAGCTCACACAGCACCTACTTCTGACTCAGGCAAAGTCGTTCCCTCCCACTTCCCGCTACCCGGTGGAGGGCACAAGGCCATTGAAACTCCACCTAGCCCACCCCCATTACTAATCCCTCGTATGCTCGACCTGTGGTGAGTTTGACACAGGGAACTTGGTTCATGCAACATCAACCTGTAATTGCCAGGGAGTCTGCGTTCGGTGCGACATCAACATGTACGACAAGGAGTCTGCTTGGGTGGAGGGGGTGGCGCCAGGATTCGAACCCATAGCAACTAGCATAGTGCTGGCAAGACCATACCACTACACTAGGAAGGCCACCCCCAGCTTGCCCCCCACATGATGGTCTTCTTCATCATCCTTGTCTTACCCATCCTCCTTATTGTCAGAACTTACAAGATCGCTCAGACTACCATCGATGGCGTTCAACATCCTCTCAAATGTTGTTGCAGGCTTGGCGGTTGTCAATCCTGCCTTTTCAGCATTTCTCATATCATCCTGCTACTGGTTAATTGCTGACTCTGTGTCTTCAACTCGCGTTCTTGCCACAGCGGTCACTCTTTCCACATAATCCTCGATCCATTTCTCCTTCTCTTTGTTGCTTAAGAAGTGAGTTTCTTCTCCTTTCCCCACTGCAACAAACTTTTTGGATCGCACGCTGCGCAACACTCCAAGGGCTCGGACCTGTTCTGCGTCCGAGCATCTGTTGCCTGTATTCACTTGATGACGTCTTCATGTGGAGCGCTTGTCAATGTGCCATATTTGCCTGCCAGTAGTGGCAAAAGGTTCTTTTTCAGAACATTGACCATTGTGTTGTGTGTTGACTTTGTGGATGGACGAGATGTTGGATGTTGCATGATTTGGACCACATAGAGGAAAGGTGCGTCTTGTATGTCGAGGTTGGTATGCTCAATCGATTTGAACAAAGCAAAATCTCCGTTTTGACCGTCACTACAGTGGGAATGGCAATGCTACCCATACATCATGACATGAAGTTTAGCGTCTGTTGCATGTAGGATCGCAAGGATTGCTGGAGACAAACATCAGCAGTCGTCCTTTCCATTGAAGAATGTACCGTTTATATCTCACAAAGACGAGACTTCCGCAGTCGTTCACCTCGATTCATCCCTGTAAACAAACACACAACATCGGACCGACTTGGTGCAATTCGCAGGATGGTTGGCTACCTGTGCAATGGGCAGCTGTGTGCAACAGGATTCATCTTGTGTAGAACAAGCAAGTTGGCTGCTACCCATGCTATTTTGACTTGAAGCTAACCGTATATTCCTCAGGACTTCCCACATCTTTTCGTTATCTTCTTCCTCAGGACTTCCCACTTTGTTTCATTATCATCATCCCTTCACTTCGACAGCAGCAAATCATTGCTCAACAGGCAACGCAGCAAGGTGCGAGTGGAACAGAATCGAGCAGAACGATGGCTGTTTCATCGATACGCCACCCACTGAGACCCAACTACAACCCAGACACCACTTGGCTCACCGTGAGCTGTCAAATGCAGCCATCGAGAATATGACCCTGGACGCACAGTTCCAAATTGCCCGTAGAACTGGAAGTAGCAGGAATATGAAACCGCATGCAATCGGTTGTAAGTGTATTTGTATTGAGGTACACAGCCGTCAACTAAAGATATAACTTACAGATGGAGTACGTAGAGAGCTGAGTGACCAGTTGGTAGCTGCCCGTAATGGGAAACCTCCATGGTCGACCAAGGCATTAGTCCACACAGTGTGCGAAATTGAACATCATGATGTTGGCAGCTCTGGGATTTCCGAGGATGAGTTCAGTGATAAGAATCCGCAACAGTGGGCCAAACATGCTTTAACCACCTTAGAGAATGTACGGAAGCATATATGGTGGAGGTAATAGCCAAATCCAATATGTAGATGCAGCAACTAATTTCTTGTAGGTTTTCACCATGTCTGCAACTATGGCAAGGCAAAGAGGTCTGGTACAGTTAGAACAGTCTGACATGCGCCTGGCCTTGAATATGGCCAAAATGGCCCTAGGAGGGATTTTGCACGCCACGAAAGAGGAGACGCAATTCCTAATCAAAGAACCTCAGGCGGAAGTCCGAGAAGAGAAGAAGTGGGGTGTCTGGTTTCCTGGGGATAGAAATGTGAAACCTGCGATGGACAGACACCCGGCTATGCTTTGGGAAAATCAGACTGATGGCTGCCTTCCTTGCCCAAATGGCACAGTACAGAATCCCCAGACATGCTGGAGACGCTAAGGCATGGGTGCACATCCACCGGAGCGACTCAGACAGCCGACACCAGACCCGACGCCACATCCACCTGAAATGCAACCTGTTCGACCAGGTAAGAATGAGGCAGCACACTTATCCGAAATGGAAGGTGTGCCACCCAGATATGTGTATATACATAACCCTCTTCCCAGTACTCAATGTTTTAATGTTGATGCATATGCCAAAGATCGCAAGCGCAATAAAGATTTTAATACAGATATGCCGACTGAAGAAAAAACATCCATTAATTCGTACACGATCTGCTGTGTGGTAATGTAGCTGACATTCATTTTGCAGACGACAGCAGCCTATTGAGCAAACCTGTCAGTGAAGATGAGCATTGATCGAATGGAACGGGATTTTTGAATTTATTATTATCTACACTTAGCGGACACTTCAAAGTATATTTTAATGGATATATTTATATGTATTAATAAAGATCAATGTAGTGATGAAGGAGAACATACATGAAGACTGTACAAAGGGTGCCAAAATACCAGCAATGATATATTAGGCCGAATTACATGATAACTTATTGTGGATATGCCCATGGCAGAATCAGCGTCAATGGAGCGTCAACGATTTTTGCTCTTGCATCATTGGTAATCTGCGTGGCGATTGTTTGCGGCCATTCATAAATGTGGTATTGGCTGGCTTTTTAGGCAAAAGAAAGAGCCACATGCTCCCTGCCCCATTCGGAATATGAGCGTCAACGGAGTGTCAATGATTCTGTGTCTTGCATCATTGGAAATCTGAGTGGCGATCGGTTGCGGCCATTCATAAATATGGTATCGGCTGGCTTCTTAGGCAAATGAGAGAGCCATACACTCCCTGTCCCATTCTGAATATGAGCATCAACGGAGCGTCAACGAGTTTTGGTCTTGCATCATTGGTAATCTGAGTGGTGATCGGTTGCCGCCATTCATAAATGTGATATTGGCTGGCTTTTCAGGCAGATGAGAGAGCCACAGGCTCTCTGCCCCATTCTGAATATGAGCATCAACGGAGTGTCAACAATTTTTGGTCTTGTAAGTCAGGTAGTTCAGAAGCAATTTGGTTGTTACTATTCATACTCATAGTATTGGACACCTTGATTGGGAAAAGAGATAGAGCCACATTCCCTGCCCCATCGTGAGAACGGGCGTCAACAGAGTGTCAACAAATTTTGGCCTTTCATCATGGGCAATCAAAGTGCGATGGATCGGGTATTGTGTATATATGATGTTCTGACAGTTTCTCTAGGCTAAAACTGTCATGAACTCTTCGTTGCATGGTTGTAAATGAAATGAGTTGTGACTGTCCGGGAGGCTGTCGTGGGAACGTCGCTTGCTTATCTGCCTAGAGAGGCTGCCAATTCCACCTGAATTGCAGTTTGCAATCATGCGCCACTTAGATTACCCAAGCTGCGAAACCTTAAATCGTTGACGCTCATTTTCAAGATGGGGCAGGGAGCATGTCGCTTCTGCTGTTGCCTATATATGAGGCCAATACCTCAGTTATGACTCTCTGCAACCAATGCCCGCTCTGATTACTCAGGATTGAAGACCTAAAATCGTTGACGCTTGGTTGACGCACATTTCCAGGATGGGTCAGCGAGCGTTTGTTTACATATTTTGATCACAATGGCGGCCAGTAAATCCGAAAAGAACAACGACGTACCATCGTTAATATTTTACGATTAACAGTAGGATATCTGAATGCGACCATCAATAGAACAACCCAAAATGCAAAACCGGAGATTGGATCTGACGGGTCTAGCGAATGCCGCCGAGACCCGTGGGTCGACGGGTACTGGGCCAGGTTTGGACCACCAAGAAGCAGTGGGTTGGGTTTTTGGACGGTTCTGGAACCGAACCGGACCGTTTGCCCAGTCCAAACCCTGACCGCTGGCGGGTTACCCGGACCCGTTGCTAACACTAACTGTAGTCACCGTTGTGCCCCCAGGAGGAGGATTGATTAGCACACAGGTGCATCAAGGAAAACTTGAGCAGAGCTGCTATTGACGAGCTTTTCAAGAACCATATGATGGCAAACGTCAGCAACTTGACTTTGTCCCACGCTGGATTCAAAAGGTTGAATGAAATGTTTTACGTGATGGGCATCAACTTGAGCAAATCGGGCAATCATTGTTACAATTGTTTGGCCGATCGGACCAACCTCTGCGACATTGATCACACATGTTTCTTTTACCGCAATCCTGTGCGATGAATTGAGTTCCTCATTTAACAGCCTGCGATCAAGGAACATATGCTGTATGCTCCAGCAAATGAATTCGATGATACGGAGGAACATATCTACTCACAGGTGAAATCCAGCGACTGGTGGTGGAATGAACTGGTGGCTTGGTCGAATTTTGTCATTGCTACATGGTTTTTGACCACTTCAATTGCTATGGCGGCCAGTTGGAGCTACGACTGTCCCTTGATTTGGCAGTTCAGACCAGACACATCTTACAAACTATTTGGGGGACAAGAAGGAATGGCCAGTATATTTGAGTCCCAGAAAAATTGACTGGACGATTAGATCAAAGCCTTTGCACCTTGCATGCATCCTCGTTTCCCTTCCTACCGTTCACCCACGATATCACTCGAAACTACATGGAAAAAGAACTGCTGTGCACAAACAACAAATCCACATTGCAGAGGTTTTCGGAATGATTATCAAGCCCATTTTCCGTCCTCTTGATACAGTTCTCAACCCTGGAAAGCTTATGCTTAGTGCGGATGGTCAATGTTAACCTGTCATCTGTGCATGGACAGCTGAATACATCAAAAACATTCACTTGCAGTTGATCAAGCGGCTCCATTGCATTGTTCACAAAGCACCGAAATCGTCATTTGGAGATGGAAATTCATTGTCGAGGCAATTGTGCGACTATTTGCCACATTTCTAAACGATGATACTCATGACATAGGGAGATGACACTGGGAGACGGGAAGCAAGTCAATATCTGGATGATCAAGCAGTTGTAACTTCAAAAGGTGTCTTCTGGAATATCGAATGCCTCCCCTTGACAACTATTATCATACCCGATATTCTGTATGCCATCTATCTTGGGATTTGTAAGCATTGGATGGCCTGCGTTACATCTTACCTTGAACAACATCACAGGATTGACAAATTCAACCCGCTCTGGGTGATAATGCTTCCATATCCTGGCATTGCTCGATTCAGCAAGCCATTGATCGACATGACCCAATGGAGTGGAAGGGAGATGGATGCGCTCGGCTGCGTGACTGACCCAGCTCATGTTGCAACTATTTCAAACTCTTTGGCGAGCCCAACGATTCCCTTCACAGAAGCCCTGTTCGGCATCAAGAACTTAGTCTATTTTCACCTTATTGCACCGTACCGGTACCATACAGAAGACAAGACCAAGTACATGGAAAACTATCTGCAGGATTTTCATCATTACAATGATATTCCCAGTCAATTCCACACCAGTCAATCTACAAACAAGGTTTCAGAAGACTTGAAAAAGCAGCGTTCTTTGGACAAACAGGAGGAATGGGAGTGAGACCCTGCCTGGAAGAGGCATTCTGCAGCTGCAGAGGGTAGTCACATTGATGAAGATACAACGCAGATGGAGTCAGAAATTGCACAACATCTTGTCGACGAATCTGATTTCAACTTTGTGAACATGCATCTCCTCAACCACTTTTTTGACCATATATGGCCGGTTGGCAACAACTTGAATGCAAGCTCTGATCTTCCAGAAAGAGTGATGATGGATCTTAAACAAGCATACGGACAATCAAATTGTCATGATCTAGCCTACCAGATTCAGTGAGCGAAAGCCCGAAAGGAGGTGGTTCACTATCGCGAGCAGAATGTGAAGGCTGCAAAACAACATCGGCACCATGAAATTACACTAACTAAAGTGCCTATCAAGCGAATGATGAAAAACCTGCAACCAGAAACCAAGACCCTGGATGGCTTGGCCGAGTGGTGTGCAATGCCAACAGAGGAAATAAAGAATCAGATTGCCTGGTGTTTCGAGTGGTTTGCCGACGTCACAGACTATGTCGATCAAAATCAGTATTTCTGTCATCCCAACGTGGTAACATACATTCGGTACAAAGCAGTAGCAATTCCGGTGACGCCTTGTCAATGCAATGAGTACACAGTTCGTATGGTTGGTTGCACTGGGTTCACATGGTAGAGAAATCATAAGCCACCAAGAAATGATACAGTGCTTCTCTGAATTGGGACATTTCTGGACATTCACTTTAGGTCCACTGCTGGACGCATTCCAGCATGGTTGAAGTTTCTTCTTGTTGCGGAGGATGATGAATCTTGTGTTAAAGCACTTGTTACTTTGGTTCACACATTTGGACCAGGGCCGATATGTCAGACTGCTGGGATGGTGATTCTCAAGCAGACAGATCAACCTCCGATGCAACCTTTGAACAATGCAAGCTACCATAGTAAGCGTCTTTTTGGTGTTGCAACCACTTATATCCTCCCATGAAGCACAATCTAAGGGGCTCTACACATTCTTCCGCTAAAGCCGTGGCCAGATAGCTTGAGGTGGTACTTGAGCAACACGATTGACTTGAATGATTTCAATATGTGTCACAGGTAGATTATTCGATTCGATGTGTGAAGTAATAATTGAAGCGATATGTAGAAATTGGATAAGTGTTTATTCTGGGTGTCTCAATTCTCATTATGGGAGTTGTGCAAGCTTGTGTATAATCGATGTCTCAAGGGATTACATAGTTAAGAATATTCTGGAAATCAATGGAAAAGTTCAAAAAACTGATGAAATGATTAAAATCTAAAGGATCAATGTGAATGAAACAAATGCAGTATATCAACCTGAATGGCCAAACAAGTTTTTGAAATGTCGTGACCACATGGTCACATTAGTCAATGCTTCCAACCATGGTGGAAGATTGTAAAGTAGTCATTCGCAATATATCTGGAGAATGTGAAGAATGCTAGGTGCAGGGGGTCCATTTTCGGAAACCAATTTTGATTTTCGCTGATGCCTGATTTCGGCCTCCACAAGTATCTGTCATCTCCATTGATCATTTCATCCAGGTACCACTCCAAGCTCACTCGGTCTTGACCTCCACGTCTATGTCCAATCTTATTTGGTTTCAGTGTCAAAGTGCATCTCTGAGTGGAGTCAATCACAATTGTCAGGTGCACATCCAATTGGTAAAAAGCACTGCCTACAGGCAGTTCCGATATCCTGTGGGTATCTGAATTGCTAAATCGGTACCTACAATCACCATCCATTGATGCAAATACACACTGAATTCATGAGGTATTGAATCATTTCACGAGTAGTAGTTACTACGAATTCCAGAAGGACTTGTGGTCATTCCACTTTCACAAATGTCGTATGTCAACAAAGGTGCTCTCCAGTTGGTTGGGTGGATCTCCAGTTGTTCCTGAGCTTGTTACTGGTTCTTCTGTACTCTCTCAGATTTGTCACCAATGTTCTTTGGTACACCTGAAGGGCCACTGCATCTGTCAAGCCAACATTGGAATGTATCGGCAGCACTCCCAGGTGAACCTGATTCCATTGAATCAGTCCAGTCATCGCCTGCATTTGCCCATCCTGGCAATCCGGTCTGACAACTTCCACATACTCCTAGTGGCTTCAAGTGACAGAATCACATTTTTCTGATGGTAATGCACCACTTTTTAATATCTGCTCTTCACACTGCTCTAGGTTGTTTCAGTAGATCAGAATACCCTCAATATCGCATACAATAATGTTGTAAATGTAAGGCAACTAGCAGTAGTGGATACATGGTTGGAAGGAAGCTAGCACATTTGACAAACCCAAGAGAAGAACTCAGTACTTGAACTGGCCATCTAAGGAGGGGAATGTTGTCTTATATTTGTCGGTATTCTTATTTGTGATCAAATTGAAGACATTCTGGACGTCAAAGTTTGTGAGGATCGAAACTTCACATTACCTCTCAAGCATCTCAACGATGGGTAGGAGTGAATTTCCGTTTTTCAAAGACATTGTACAGAGAGCATAGCAGGCGATACAAAGCTTGTGGTGGTGTTAGCAATGGGCCCGTGTACCCTGCAAGCGGTCTGGGTTCGGACCGCAGAAACAGGTTGGTTCAATTCCAGACCCGTCCAACAACCAGACCTGACGCCTCATGGCGGGTGAAACCCAGACCCGTACCAATCAACCCCTGGGTTTTGCCGGGTTGGGCTAGGCCGATCGGTACTAATCTCCGGTTCTGCGTTTCGGGTTTCACTATTTATTGTCACATTCAGATATGCTACTCTCAATTGCAAAATATTGACGTTGGTACATCACTATGAGTTTTCGGTGAATTGGCTGGCGTGATGATCGAAACGAACAGAGTTGCACACCCTACCACGTCCTGGATATGAGCGTCAACAAAGGGTCAACGATTGTTGGTTGTGTATTTTGGGTTATCTGGCGGGCGACAGGTTGTACAAAGTCATAAACGCAGTATTGGCTGCCTCTATATTCAACAGAGACCGCGAAACGCTCCTTACCACATCTTGAAAATGAGCGTCAATCGAACATCAATGATTTTTGGTTTTGCAGCTTCAGTAATGGAAGTGGGAGTTGATTACAAGCATTCATCAACAAGGATATGGCAGTATTTATAGGAAAATATGTATGCGATATTCCCGCCACATCCTCCGGGACAGTAACAACTTATTTCATATCCAGAGCCAACACTTAGTGTGCTTGAGCCTTTTGACATACAAAAACAGTCAAAACGGTGTATATAGAAAAGAACGGCCACATCGAGCTGTGATTAACTGTGATGCAAGGGCAACAATCATTGATGCATGGTTGACTCTCATATCCAAGATGGGGCAGGGAGCATGTCGCTTTCTCTGTTTCCTTTAAAGGCGGCCAATACTTGGTTTATGACTGTCTGCAACCAGTTGCCCCCTTGATTACCCAAGATACACGACCAATAATCATTGATGCTCCATTGACGCTCAAGTTCAAGATGTGGCAGGGAGGGTATCGCAGTCTGTTTTGTCTATAAAGGTGGCCAGAAATTCTTTTATCACTTTCATCATTCTATCTGTGGTCTGATTACCCAGTACTCAAGACCAAAAATTGTTGACGCACCGTTGACACTCATGTTAATGTTTGGTATAGTGAATATCTGCTGCCGTCGATAATTATATAAATATATATTTGGACTCATTGCTTGCCTATCTGTCCAATTGAGACTCAACCCGTCGGCAAAGCTGAGCCCACTGATATTCTTGCACAGCCCAATCTCATTCTATCAAAATTGATATATCTCTTTGAATATTACATTTTGACTGCTATAGTTTAATTTATGAACAAATATCCTCATGCGACTGCTCAGTATTCTCCCATAATATTACTCTAGGTGAAATTCTCGGTCAAGCAACATATAGAACCTGGTGAAAACACATTGACCCAATCAGTCATACATTTCTTGGTTCCCTTACTCCTCCTTGTTTCCATTGCACGGACAGTCATCAACCCCTGTTCAGCCTTTTGCATTGACCTCCATGTTGGCCAAATCAATCCAGGAATCTTCGGTGCAGCACTCACAACCCAATGCTCCGGGCTGTCCGATGCCTCAATACCATGGTCCGGGGCTATATTGCATTCATTGTTGGCCTTGCAGTGCTCGTCGCTGTCATCTGAATTATCCAGATCACCATTCGACCGAAACCAATTTTCAGTGTCAGAAATGCGTTCCGGTGCACTAAACTCTTCACTTTCCACTGGATGACTGTCGATTCGTTTGATTCAGAAGACATTCAACATTTGAGTTTGGCCTCCAGGGAGGTCTTTTGCAGACAAAGCTGGTGGCAAAGGTGATCTTTCTGACAATGTAAACGCAGCTGCACCATCATGTTGAAAGTTTGACCAGAATGCTTTGATGATCTCTTCGGCATCTGAAATGTATCCTATGGCAGTCAATTGCTTGATTTGAGCCCGGAATTCCTTCGGTGTAGCGCGTAGATTCTGGCAGCCATGCCACATCTCCAACAGGTCGTGCACCTTGGCCATTCTGTGCAATTTTCATTCCTCCGCCTCTTTCTTCAATCCCAAGTCGGTTTCAATATCCGTGTTATCCAATGCAGTGCAATTGCCTGCCAATATTCTGCAATTGGCTCCAGCAAACTGCCTTACTATGACATTTTCCTGAAGCGTCTTGCCAGTGGTTTTAGACTGTCTCCTGCCAACAACGTCTCGCCCAAGGGAAAAACTGGCCTCAACAATGACACAATGTAGTTTAATGGAGACTATGTCGCGTGCCACATTGGAGAGATCAGAGTACTTTGAATGCGTTTCCTCTTGCTCGTGCCACCAGTCGGTGATATCCGGTAACCAAAATATGCTGCTAACCTCTATGGGATCGGAGTGGTAATGATTACAATTTGGATTAACTTACCGCCAGTTTGTTGGTACTTCAGGTGGTGAATTCAAATAGAGTCTAGCGACTGTCGATAACCATGCTGCACAATCATTTCATCTGCGTGTCGTTTCAGTCATGCTTTTATGTGTTAAGTATTCTTCATAATCGCTGGACAAATCATATGCATCAAAAGACAATTGACCATATCCAGAGGCCTCTGCAGAGTGGAAGTTATTGCGGTGCAGGACATTTTCGGGTTCAATGATGGACATTCATCGATGTTTCGCACAGTATTCGTTCTCCACATACTTCAGAAAGATGTCCTGGTATTGGGTAGTATATGATGTCTCGTCCTCAGGATTCATATCCATCGCCTTGACCCACATCTCAATTGATCGCAACTTCTGGAAAGGATCAACGATATGTGCCCAAATGAGAAGCATACTAGTCGTTGGAGCGACTTCAGCATAATCTTTGGACAGCTTCTGGTATCCAACCTTCACGGTGAAGTATAAGCAATCCCTCGATTGTGTCTTCTTCTTAGCCAAAGCTCACATAACACCATCTATATGATTGAACATGTCATTGTAGACAATGATGACATGATGCAGAGTGACTGTATGCCATTTCAATATACACAGGGTCCAGTAATCGGAACAGCCTTAAAACATCCATTACATACTTGACGATTGTCCATTCATCCTGTGTTGTGAAGAGTGGCCAGTAATCGCTGTATTATGGATTCTTGAGCCACTCGCAGGTGAATTCTCGTAATCGGTTCCCTCGCTCAAGCGACCCCAGTGTCGAATTCCACCATGTTTTCACATCCATGATAGGTAGTACTGCTATTCGTACTTTTGCCTTTTGTCAGTCAATGAACTCATTTTAACGACCAGCTGTCAGAGTAATCAATACAGCAAGCATTCTCTGCTATATGAAGGTCAGTTTCATATCTTTCAAAATGTCTTGAAATATGTACTTTCTCAATTATCTTTGCCAAACCTGGTTGCATAGCCAATACCATGTGGATTCTAGCATTACCCTCTTTTCCCAGTCTTTGACTCTTCCCAATGTCCGTGCTTTCATTTTCACCAAATTGTTGATCACACTGATGGGCTTCCCAAGACGTTGTGTGGCCATTTACACCAAGATTGCTCATGAACGCACCCAAAGCAAGCTGAACGACATGCGCCATTCATGGTTTGGGGTTTCTCATTGCAGGCCAGCTGATTCCTGAGGCCTCAGGGGTTTATTGTAGTTCCCAAGTCATCGAGGAATTCGAAGAGGCATTATCTGTTGTAATTCCAAGTAAACGGCTGTTAGTACGCTCGAAACGATCGAGAACTTCCCTCAAATATATGGCTTGCCTTGCTCCGGTATGTTCACCAGTGGCCAAGTATTCTTAATTAACATTCAAAATATGAGGAGAACAGGTTATCAACCTTGTCAAGTGCAAGCTGTACTTCTCGGAATACCCAATTTCGATCCATATAGTAGGCTATACCCAATGTTTCCGCTAGTATGTTTGTGGAAGTCCACCCATCACAAGCTAAGCAAACATCATTTCTTGATGGCAATTGCTTCTTAATTGCATCCGCTGTGAGTGAGTATTCCCTCCGGCAAATTTTGCTAAGTGTGCTGGCGGATGGTAGCATGAGCTCGCCACGTGATGCGTTAATGACTGTCACAGCTTGAGGTTTGATATACCATTCCATGGAATGTGTGCCGAAACAACTCCTAACCTGAGGAAGCGATTCCAGGTATCTTGGTGAAATTTGGCAGTTAGGTAGTCCTTTGCTGCCAGTTTGGAGTGTCCTGTCTGTCAATTGGGTTAATAAAGGTAAGATTGAATTGTCGACAATGAATTTCTTTTGCAACCTTACCATTGAAATTCCACAAATGCCTTGTCACTTCAATATGGTTAACGCAGTTTCATCAATGGTTGTACTGGTCAATTTAGAAACCTCTGACTCTGTTAATTTGTTTAACTTTGCAAAGTGCGCTTTTGCCAGCAAGTGTTTCCCCATGGAGCTGGTACCATGTTCTGATGGATGGCGAAGAACTTGATGACAAACGATACATATGATCACAGGGCTGCCAGTCTCCTCAATTCCGCTGTGCAAATAGAAGCACCATGAAGGTGCATGTCTAGAATTATTCCATGCAATGGGACCCCTCGAGCCCACATCCATTGAAGCCCACCAAGCATTGAATATGATTGGTAAAGTAAGGTTGCTCAAATTGCGAATGACAACACATTCTTGTTTGCAAGATATCATAACCTCTAGCAACAAGGTATTTATAGATTAGGAATCCGACATGGTTGTAGGATTATGAAAGTGGTGTAACTCCAGTTGAGAGACTGTCAAAAGTTGTATTATTGTTGAGTAGAACGCTGGTGCTTAAATATTTACTCTTGGGCTACACGAAACACAAAAGTGAAACCTGCAAGACATTGTATGCATAGTTGTGGCGTTGTATGCAGGGGCAGACCAACACGACTGACCGTTGAAAACTCTATTTACGAACGATGCAAGCCGTTTCATTGCTGTGAATCTTACTGAGCCCCACCTAACTTGTTGCTACTCTGTAGACACTTATGTTTAGAGGGCGATAGCGGAATTGTTAATTGCATTTTCACGGACAAAGGCGGCCTATATGTCGATTTTGGGTGTATGTTGATGCACAGCTGTTGGGTTTTGCAAGTTGCATGACCAACAATCATTGATGCTACGTTGACACTCCGTTGACGGTCAGTTCTAGGACATAGTGGAAATGCTTTCACAAGCAATTTTTCCTAGGAAGGCAGCCGGTAGTGTGATTATGGGTTAAGGTCGCCACACAGCCCTTCAATTTTCCAACATGCAAGGCCAAAAATCGTTGACGCTGCATTGACGCTCATTCTTTGGACACAGTAGTGATGTTGTCGCAAGCATTTTTGCCTAGAAAGGCGGCCGTTATGACAATTATAGATAAATATCACCACACCACCCTTACATTTTCAAAGATGCAAGGCAAATAATTGTTGACGCTCCATTGACGCTGATTTTTAGGACACAGTAGTGATGTTTCCTCCAGTGTTTTTGCCCAGAGAGGCGGCCAATAGTTCAATTATGGGTTAATGTCTCCGCACAGCCCTTGACTTTTCCAATATGCATGGCCAAAAATCGATGACGCTCGGTTGACGCTGATTGTTAGGACATAGCAGCGATGTTGTCCGAAGTATTTTCGCCTAGAAAGCTGGCCGATATTACTATCATGGATTAATGTCGCCGCACACCCTTCGGACATTGAAATACTCAAGGGCAACCATTGTTGACACTCTGTTGACACTCATTTTTGGGACTCAGTAGCAATGTTACCCAAAGCGTTTTTGCCTAGAGAGGTGGCCGATAGTTCGATTACGGGTTAATGTCACCCCACAGCCCTTGCATTTCCCAACATGTAAGGCCCGAAATCTTTGACGCTCCATTGACGCTAATTTATAGAACATAGTTGCAATATTGACGCAAGCATTGTGGCCTCGAAAGGCGGCGGACAATTCGATTATGAATCAATTGTTCTGCACAGCCCTTAGGGTTCACAAAATGCAAAACCAGAAATCGTCAACCCTCCATTGAGGTTTGTTTTTCGGACATAGTCGCGATCATGTCGCCGCATATTCGCGTTGAATGCCAGCCGATCTTTTGATTATGGGTTAATTTCGCTGCGCAGCCCTGGGATTTTCCAAGATGCAAGGACCGAAGGCATTGACAGTCCATTGAGGCTCATTTTTAGGATGGGCCGACGGGCGGATTGTTTGCCTTTTCAGCTATAACGCCGACCAACGGATTCACTTTGGAAGGACAAGAGCATAGTGCCCTTTGATTGTCGAATGTGTAACACAAAAAATCATTGACGCTCTGTTGACGCTCACAATAAACACATTGAAAGAGCCTTCGTACACCCAATCATTGTATGCAATGACTCGCATATTCATCATTGACATCCAATATTGCGTTTCTAAATATTACAATTTGCATCCAGAAGCTTTGTGGCATCTCAATTTCGGATGAACCTCTATCCACATTATCTGAGTGAGTAATGACATGGACCACTTACATTCCTGCGCTATCAGCCGGCAATATACAGCATTTAGATCATTTCACTAGTTTTTGATTGATTTGGCTCGACCTCCTCACATTTCCTCATCCAGCTTCTTCTCCTCGATTTCTATGACGTACCATAAGCAGGCTTAGATATCTCAACCATGTGCACCAGGTCTGGGCGGAGAGTTATGCAGTTGGATGTGTGGATAAATGCAGCATGACAGTCGTCATTCAGACTGATTCAGATTAAGCACGGACTACTCCTTCTATGACTCGTATGCCATCACTCACTTAAATTTTGTTTGTATATTTCGTCCCTAATATAGCTCCTGCTTTGTCACTTATCCATAACAGGCAGGATGGTATCAAGTGTCTTGGCTGTCGATCAAGCTGATTTGGAGTCTAGAACTTTCCCATGGCCTGGATGCCCATTCCACACACCCTGATGAATCATCATGTCTCACAATTTGGTTACTGAAATCAAAGAAATGCTGAGACGTAGCAAAATTGGTAAACAAATTGCTATTCACTGAGATATGACATTAAAAACCCCAATTTGCCTATCTATTTCTCCGCTGACACAGGAGCTGTCACCATGTCTCTGTCCGAATCCGATTTCTATATGGAACTAGCTGGGGAGGCTATATGCAGGGGTAGAAGCTTACGGGTTCAACAGGGTTTGCATTCTGAATAGGAGGTGAATCGGGCTCCGCGGTGGGCTCAAGCCCAGCTATACCTTTTCCCGACAGTGGCTTCCCAGAACCAAGCCCAAGTTGACCATATCCTAGTCAAGAAGTCACTTGCGGCATTTGCGATATTCCGGGGACAATAGCAAGACAATCCATAAGCACTCGAAATGTTGTCTGTGCAAGTGAAGCTGCATCATCAGCCATTTGCGGTTAAACAACCACCTGAACCTTGAATTTGGACCTGCCGTACTTCATATCTCTTTCACGGATGGAGTCGGCGGCATCCCCGCAGCCCGGTTGTGTCAATGTGTTTATCTTCATCTGCTTCTGCCAAAACCTCGCCATGCTTTGCTGTACCGGTTTGGAGATTGTGCTCATCACCCAGCCCAGTTTGTCAACATCGCTCTGCTTGCCATGCTCTGTGTCGACATCATCATCATCTTCCCCTTCCTCCCCATTGTCAGAACATTCAATATCGCTCAGACTGTCTCCGACAGCCATATCAGCAAAAAACATTTCCGTCCGGGCGGAATGGCTCCATCAGAGTGGATGCGTTCCGTCAGAGCCGTCAGAGACACCCCGGTGGCGGTTTACTCCGTGTCCGGAGTCAAGACCACGCGTCGCGTAACATATCGCCCTCCGATCGCCGTTTCGCCGTTTCTTTACGCTCTGTCGGTGTCCTATTTTAAACAAACACTCTGGCGTTGTGGCCAACTGTGACCATACTTCGGAATGGGTTCATTGGGTACACACTTGCATCGGGATTGCAATGCAATGGGTGACGCTGTGAAAACCTCTCCTTGCGTTCGTTCTACATTAAGCTCGAGGAGCATAGGAAGGTGAGAAGATATGATACTACCCGGCCGTGAGGATCCACGCAATTACGTGGATCCACGAAATCTCGGACAGAGCGAGTGAGACCAAAAGTTGGGAAAGATAGAGTGTGAAATTTCATTGTATGATAAGAGGAGATGGAAATGAGATGATATCTATCTACTCCGGGGTCTACCGAATATATACTCCCCGTCACGCTGTCCACCTCCGTTACCCCTGTATCTCCGTACAACCGCCGTC
>Ga0307515_10000681_pt1 | contig 78150 bp, 59 predicted proteins | sample 17_EM_MG_FD_194513 | JGI IMG/M metagenome (GOLD analysis project Ga0307515, IMG submission 194513) | Populus trichocarpa ectomycorrhiza microbial communities from riparian zone in the Pacific Northwest, United States - 17_EM | ecosystem: Host-associated > Plants > Roots > Unclassified | place...
TTTTTTTCTTTGTTTCTGTCGAATTCGGAGATTATTATTTCGGGAAGAATAATTGTTACTTCGTTTCTGTCAATAAACTCAGAAAGCGAATTCAATATTTCTTCTCCCTTAGAAGTTTTAGCAATGTATAGCCAAACGCAAGTATCAATTAGAAGCTTAACCACAAAGATTTTTTGTTAATTTTTAGTCAACCTATTTTTAGGACGAGTGGTTTTGCAATATTGCCGCTAACTAACGAATATATGCCATTAGTGGCAACAGTATCTTCTTTATTCATGATGTCCCACGCGATTGGAACACCAACATAGGCGGAGGAACCTGCAATACAGCATATGTTTTATAGCCTTTGTTAGCGGCTGGTGTTGTTGCTTCTTTATTCAATGGGCAAATCATTTAAGAGCTCACGAAGCATTTTAGCCTTCTCATTTATTTCAATGCCTTCAATATTGCTTACTGACAAAATTGGAGAGAGTTTTGGATATAAGTCTGGTTTATTAAGCCAGTTGACAACCTGGTCTTTTATCCATTTGTTGTAAGCAATTGGATATGTTTTATTGGCAATAAAAAGTGTCTGTAAGTATTCTTGAAATGCTTTATATAAAATGTCAAATGCCTGAAAGTACAATTCTCGTTTTATGAAAAATGGAATATGGTTTAAGTCGTATTCACAAGCATCCCGTGTCATTGTCAGGCGTTGTAAGCGAAGCTCTTCATTGTAGTAAGGTAGCCATTTGTTTTGTAGTTCTTGGAAATAAGAACCTGCATTGTCCATAGGTGCTGAATAACAAATTTGATTTCCAATTTCAATTTCAAAGAAATCAGAAGCAACGCCAATTTCTAAAATTGTAGGTGTGTAACTTCCGTCAATAATGTCTAAATGCAAATGAGCAAATTGATTTGACTTTTTGTATTTTAAAAAGGTCGGTTGATTAACTGAATAATTTAACCAAGCAGTCTCAATATTTCCAATTTCGGTTGGTGTTGTTTCGGGTTTTACCAGTATTGCAAAATCAAGGTCACTTTCTGGTACCGCCTGTCCTCTTGCACAAGAATTTACAACTAGAACGGTGTCCACACTTGACATGGTTAGAAAGTAGTCCCTCACCAGTTCTGCGGTGTCTTGATGTAACATTGTCGGGAAACTTGGCTTATATGTCATTTAGGGAGTCTACAATTTATAGTCGTGTTATTAATGTTCAGTCGTGTGCTACACATGCCGCTAACATCCGGATATAAGTCATTAATGTCCAATATCCCCCTTATTCACTCTTCCCATTCCAAACGTATGTTGGTGACCCAATCGCCATTGAACAGTATCTTCTTTATTCACTATGTGCCACGCGATTGGAACACCAACATAGGCGGGAGAAGCGGGAGTTACATTAATGCTTAAACGCAATCATTTATACATTTGTAAATGGACACAAATTCGGCAGTTATCTTTTTACCCTGCTCAGTAATCTGCGCTTTGTTTCCATCATAGTAGGTAATGTTTTCCTTAATAAGTGACTTTTCAAATAGTGTTAAATACTTTTCAGTCAAGTCTGTCAAGTTATTTTCAACTGAATTCAATTGGTCTAAGAGCTTTTTAAACTCGTTATTTCTGCGCTGAATGTCGCGAACCATTTTAGTTACGCGATTTAATTCGATTTTATCTGAAGCCTCTACTTGATCATTCAGTGTATTGAAATCATTCCATAACGTATCAAATCGAGTAATCAAGTAGTTGTACAGGTTTTGATTTTGATTATATCGCTTTTGCAGGGAAGAAGCAATGTACAAGCCAATGATTATTGTAATAACGGCAACTATTGTTTCTGATACATTTATTGTGGTGTCGATCTTAAAGAATCGAAATTGACTTGCTGTATATCCCGCTAATGAACCAACGAGTACAGCAATGGATAGGCTTATATAGTCATTTTTTGCTTTCACCGAGTGCTTCTTTAATCTTGTTGATGTAGCCGGGAACTTCATTCGACACAAAAATGAGGTTGCTCCACGCACTCTCTGATCCGAATTTATCTCCTAATTTTCTAAATGCCTCATTTAGAAATGAACTTGCCAATCCATCTGTACCATCGAGAATTATTTTCAACTTAACACCGTTACCAATCGCCTCTTCATATTTGGGCAGGAGTGTAGTGTCAAAAAATTCTTCACCTGAAAATTTCCCGTCTGAATAGTATCTTGCTCCTGTAGCAATAGAGAAGTCTTTAGCGATATTTATTTCTATCATAACTAAATCGTTTAAGAGAAGCACATTTGTTTACAGTCGCGGTCAATCTCCCAGTAATAGTATGTACCCTTATACGCTAATGGGAGAGTTTCTTTTTTTGAATGATCGAAATGCAAAAGTACATCATTACTTATAACTAATAAATTCTTGATATACCCTTCTGAAAAGCTCTCAAAAATAGAAGGAAGTCCCTTTCCTCTCCATTTTAAACCTGTTCTTGATTCGATGCCATTTTTAAATGCAGTGTCTAACATATCCTCACTACCTGTGAAAAGATTAACAACCTTTTTGAGAGCGTTCGCTTTTAACGTATTGATTATTCCGGCTCCGTTATCAACAAATGAGAATTTTACAAGATTCTTTTCTTCGTCATGGCTTATGGAGAGATGCCAAGACACGTCCTTTACTTTTGAAAAGGCATGGTCACAACTGTTTCGCATCATTTCAAAAATAACCGTCCGCAAAACAGGATTTCTCCCTTCTTCACCCCACACAGTTTCCATTGAATTTTTTACTTCTTGGCTAAGAAAATTTGGCGAAGTGACACTAACACCGTTGCGCATTATATTTTTAGTTTTAGCCAGGTTAGCTTTACTTTTCCTATCTACAAATTTATAGAAGCCTGATTTCTCCAATACATTTTTAGCCGAAGCATCGCGGGGCACTGTTCCTGTTATGTTAACGGAATTTGTCCTTCCAATTTCATTCATTACGGAAAGAAGCATGGCTATTGCACCTTCCCGAATATCCACTACGGTAGCTAAGTCGAGAATAATTACTTTTCTGCCAGACCGAGCAAACTTTTTAAGAGTGTTAACGAACCGGATTACCTCAACACAATTCTCAAATAGCAAATTAAAATTAACTGGAGCTGTAAGTGTAATTGGTTCGTTCTCCTTGTTACGTGCTTTTTGGTTTGAAGAATATATAAGTGGTGAGTTCGTATAGGTAGCAAAGTAGCGACTATTCGAAATATTTTTACGAGCCCCCGTTCTTTTCAGTTGGTATTTCGATCTGCTAGCAAGGTGAAGCTTATTTTGCCTGGTAAGTTTCTTCATTTTACTTCACCTTCACCTTCACCTTTTCTGTGCAAGCAATCATAAACAACTTTCCTAATGCAGTCAAGACTATATCGTCATAGTCTGGTTCAATTTTTACAATAGCATCTTCTAAATGTAGGTAATCACTATTTGGGTCATTTCTTATACTGTGAGATTCAACATAAGCATAAGTTCTTTCAATAACTTTAATTAGTCCTAATCTCTGCAAGTTCGAAATTTCATACTCTTGTAAGTCACCAAAACTAATATAGTCGGGCTCTCGAAGATTTTTCAATATTTCATTCTCTTTTTTATTAATCGTACGAAGTTCTTCTTCGATCTTCCTTTTCCCCTGATGTAGATCCCAATGGTTTTCACTTGCTAATCTCTTTTTCTCAATTTCCTTTTCTATATCACTAATCTTATCCTGAAGTTCCTTTTGCTTTGCTCCATTCTTAGTCTTGAATTCTTCAAGTTCGTGAGTCAGTTTTTTAACCCTCTCGTTGTTCATTTCCAGGGCTGTCTCAAGTATTAAAAACTCATTGGTCGAAATCTGACTTAAAATATACGGGAACACATGGTTTTCAATATTTTGTCCTGAGTCCACCATATTTGAAAGCAGTAGAGCCCATTTGTCTTGGAGTATCTCATCTTCTTCAAGTCCAGCGTAATCAAGCAAGGGGCAAAGTACCTTTAAAGATATCTTCTTTGGATCTATTCTGCTCTTCTCACAGTAGGCTTTAGCTTTATTGAGCATCTTAATCTGATTGTTAAATCTCCACATTGTTACTTTGTCCCGTAACAACAAACCAGTTTCCTCAACTGTCGGTATAATTAATTTGTCCAAGAAATCTTTTGCAATATCAAGTCCTTTTTCTACTACTGTTGAAGTGATATCTATTTTCTTGTCGGTCATTTTGTAGTCTATTCTAATAGGTGGGAAAATTTGTCCAGTAAAAATTACTGCAACTAAATATATACACCCAATGCATATATATCACTATATACCAATAAAAAAGGTGTACAACACCAACCAAGTTGTCGGTATTGTACACCTCATACTAAATATCAGGTGATCAGTATTTGATAAGCAGACCCTTACTTCTTTTCCAATACAGCAACCATCTTTTCAAGCAAAGCGATCTTCTCCCGCTCTGCTTTAAGCAGCTCTCCGTAAAGCTTCTTATTTTCTTCAATGGTTTCAATCCATTTATCGATTGGATTGAAATTGTAGGTTCCAAAATTGCCAATCACATGACTCGTACTGTTGTCATTGAATGTATTAATGAAACTGATTGTATTCTCTTCACTAAAATTCTTAATCGCCTCACTGTTCACACCGAGTGCCTTTGCTACACGATCAAGCGTAGCCTCTTCAATGGTTTCGCTTTGCTCCAGCTTGCTCACGGCCTGCTGGCTCATGCCCAGCTTTTCGGCAAGGGTTTCCTGCTTTATGCCCAGCATCTCGCGGATGCGGCCAATTTTTTTACCAAGGTGTTTTACGGGTGGTCGGGTTGAAGAATCCATAGATCAAATATAAAAAAATATGAAGGCGTAAGATACAATGCTAAAGCAGTAAATAACAACTCCGCATGGTGGGGCACACCGGGCGCGGGGACGTACTTGTTCAAAAAAATAACAGATTGCCATGAGTAAACTACCTGCTCCCGTTGTGCGCCTGCCCGAAAAGGCAGAGCACCTCATCTGCCTGCTGCGCGAAGAGCTGAAGGCCGCCTGGTTCTTCCACCACCTGGGCAAAGCGGGCCTTTCCGATCCGTACCACCAGCCCTCGCTGTGCAGCGTGATACTGGCGCAGATGGGCTTCACCTCGTGCAGCGATGAGCTGATGAACTTCTATGTGGATCGCCTCCATCACCACATCAAAAAACTGAAACCCGCAGACGGCCAGCGCGAGTTTACCCGCAGGGCCCTGCACCTGTATGGCGAGCTGCGCCAGCAGCGCAAAGCATACAAGGCTAAAACAACTCCCTTTGCCGGGCCAGCTGCCAGGGCCTGAGCGTGGCTGCTACAGATGGGCTAAAGCCCTTGCCGATGAGCAGATTATAACCCCGGCATTAATGCCGGGGTTATAAGTCATACTAGTACCTATGGGCTTTAGCCCTCAACTTTTTTTCCCGAGGAGTGTCACCCGAAGGTACGCTACGGCTAACGTGCAATTGCGAAGAGTCCCGAGGCGGAGACTCTTCGAAGAATGAAAAGCCCCTTGCCGATGAGCAGATATAACCGCGGCATTAATGCCGGGGGTTAGAAAAATAATGGCGCAAATGGGCTTTAGCCCTTCAACCGGATAGCGTTGGGCTACGTCCCGATCGGTATCTACATATCGCCACCGATTGTTTTGCTATAAAACCGACATATTTTATATCATCACTGATCGGTTCTGTTTCGAAACCGATGCCTTTTATTTTAAAACCGATCGGTTTTATTTTACTACCGACACATTTTGTTTTAATACCGATCGGTTTTATTTCAACACCTATGCCTTTTGTTTTAAAACCGACCGGTGTTGCTTCACTTCCTGTCGGTTTTTATTTGCCTTAGCTATACGCTATAGAGCAAGCGAAAAAAAGCACTTCGCAGCAGTGCTAACGTTTGGTGTTTGCTATAGAGGAAATAAAAAAAGTTTTCCTGTTTGTAACTTTTATACAGAGGTAAACTTTTATTAAATTAGTTAAGGTTCTTCCGGAACTTTATTATTCAACCCAACCCACAATTAATTATGGCAACTCCAAAAGTTATCATCGATTATTCCGATTTGCCCGAGGGCGAACTGGACAACTTTGCACAAGCAGTGCTGGACAAGCTTACCGGCAACACCAACTTTACATTTGCTGCCAACGAGCTTACTGCACTGCAGGCATTGATTACCGACTACGCTGCCAAGTACGAGGCAAGCCGAAATGGCACCAAGGCAGATACCATTGCCAAGAACATTGCCCGCAAGGCTTTGCTCGATGCGCTGCGAGCAACAGCATCGCAGGTAAACGTGCAGGCAGGCGGCAGCCTGGTGAAGCAGGAGAGCAGCGGCTTCACACAGGCGCGCACTCCATCAAAGATAGGTGTGCTGCCCAAGCCCGATGTGCTGAAGGTGAAAACAGGAGCCAACTCTGGCGAACTTCTTTTTGAAACCAGCGCCAACGAAGATGCTGATGTGTACTTGTTTTATGTGGCACAGGTACCTGCGCCAGTTACTATCGATAGCTGGCGCGTGATCACCTCCAACAAAAGGAAGATCAATGCCGGTGGCTTTACGCCCGGCAAAGAGTATGAAATAAAGTGTGCCTATAAAGGCAGCGAAGAAGCGCTTATATACAGCGATACCATCCGCATTTTTTCGCAATAGCACCTGCTCACCCTCCTGAGCAGAACCACGTGCAAGCTTTGCCGATACGAAGAACCGGCACAAACTTACAATTCCTCTCAGGAGGGTTTTTTTGTGGGGAATAGGTTAGCGATTTTTTTGCCGGGCCAGGTGTTGTGCCAATAAAGAAACGCTTCGATTTTCAAATCAGCACATCTTCTCGGCACGTCTTCAAATTATCTCATCTGAATTTTTGCCTCGGGTCGGTGTTGTTACCGCACCTGCAAAAGTTTATCTGTTGAATGCGGATTATTGGAGTGTGCGCCAACGAAGAGCGAAGATCGATCGGGTGTTTCTGTGGCGCAAGGTGGGATAGGAGATTACTTTGTGCCACGGGTTGAAACCCGTGGATATTCAAGCTATCTAAATAGCATTTTGAATTTTCAAATCGGCACATTTTCAAATTTTCAAATCAACCCTTCATTGATTTGCCTTCAACTGACCGCGCAATAGTTTGTTGTAATCGGCACAGTCGAGGAAGCCGGTTTTGCAATAGGGGCAGGCTTTGTAGGTTTCGCCCAGGTAGCTTTTCTTTACCACTACGGTGGAGCCACTGCACACGGGGCAGATCACTTTGCCCGAAGGTCCGCAGTCAATATCATAATCGCGCGAGAGTATTTCCCGGGTTTCGTGCACGGTTGCCTGGCGCTCTTCCAGTAGTTTTGCTTCCGATTCTTTCAGCCGCTCCACAGCCAGCTTTGAAAACTTCCCTGCCGTACCTTTCAATTGAATGTACTTGTTCAGCCAGTCTACACTTTGTTTGTACTTGGCAATCTGGTACGAATTTTCTCCGAAATAATAAGCCAGGTCGGAAGGCACACTGCGGATATTCTGCAGTACGTAAATGAATTTCGTATCGGCTTCCACGTAGGCCCCCTGTTCCATCAGGTACACTGCGGAGTCGAGCACCCTGTTTACGGCACGTTGTTTTTCGCTTTTCTTTTGCTCTTCCAGCTGCCTTATCTTCTCGCGCTCCAGCTCTTTTTCCTGCGCGGCAAGCAGCAGCGGAGCAAACAGTAAGCAAGCCATCATGAAATTCCTGAAATGTATCATAATAAATCGTTCTTCGTCATACCCAACCATTCCAATGCAGCATTGCAATAGATGTCTTCTTTTACTTCTTTCGGTAAATCCATATCATCAATGTATTTACCAATTTCTAAATCGCCCAGCGGAAAAGGATAATCCGATCCCAGTGTAATCCGCTTTGAGCCAATGGACTTCAATACATAATCCAGCATGAGCGGATCGTGGGTTACGCTATCCACCCAGAATTTGCCCAGGTAACTTTTGGGCGGAACGTTATTGTCAATAGCTACCAGGTCGGGCCGGCAATCAAAGCCATGCTGTATCCTGCCAATGGTAGTTAAAAACGAGCCACCCGCATGGGCAAAGTTCACTCTAAGTTTTGGAAGTCGCTCAAAAATGCCGCCAAAAATCATGGAGCAGATGGCCCTTGTTGTTTCTGCGGGCATCCCTACCAGCCACGGAAGCCAGTAGCGTTGCATGTGCTTTTCGCCCATCATGTTCCAGGGGTGAATGAGCAAAGCCATATCCAGTTTTTCGCACGCTTCAAACACCGGGAAAAAGCGTTCTTCATTCAGATTTTCATCGTTGATGTTGGAGCCGATCTGGACTCCTTTTAATCCGATTTTATGGCAGCGTTCCAGCTCTTTTACAGCCAGCTCGGTATCGTGCATAGGCAAAGTACCCAGCCCAATATATTGTTTGGGGTAATCTTCTGCCAGCTCCGCCAGGTGGTCGTTAAGAAAGCGGGAAAGATCAAGGCAATCGAGCGGCTTGGCCCAGTAAGAAAACATGACCGGTATGGTGCACACTACCTGCACCTGGGTATTGTACTGCTGATAATCTTCAATGCGTACCTCCGGATTCCAGCAGTTTTCCCTGATTTCGCGAAAGAACTGGTTGCCGCGCATCATCTTGGCAAAGCCCGTTTTGTGATGCTGCAGGTAGATAAAATCGCCATAGCCGAATTTCTCACTCCAGTTGGGCATTTCTTTGGGAATGATGTGCGTATGGCTATCTATTTTCAGCATTTCAGTAAAAAGCAATCTCGAAATATCGAAAGATTTTATCGGTTGTCAAATCACAGCAAGCGCAATTGAATTGTGGCGGAAGAGTTACTTCATCACGAAGAAATCCAAATAATGATGGACTTACGATTTTGCTGCCGCAATAGTTTGAATTGCATTCGATCGTGGGAAACATTGAAAAGAAAAAGTTTAGATTTATAATTTATACCCTACCAGAAGTGGAGAAGTTTGATGAACTGATCTTTAATAATCCGTACACCCAGGAGATTTTCAATTCCATTTTTGAGATCACTTCAGAGGCCGTATGGATTCTTGATGTGAAACGGGGTAAGTCGGTATGGCTGGCTTCCGAAGAGAATAAACTAAAATTTGCCATTCGCCCCAGAGTAGAAGGCGTGCCCGATGATTACTGGATTACGGGTTTGCATCCGGAAGATAAAGACTATGCAGCAGCAGGTTTTCAGAATGCATTATCGAATAGGGCCATTACTTTCTTTGAACATGAATATCGTTTTCGTGGCGCATCGGATCAGTACTTCCATATACAGGATAAGATGAAATTCTGGCGTAATGTCAGCGGAGAAGCAGAGGTGGTAGTAGGAGTATGGACGGATGTAACCGACCGGCACTATCGTGAAGAAAAGCTGGATGAGCTTCTCACTTCCATGGAAGACGACCGTAAGCGTTTCCGGATTATATCCGAAGCATCGAATGCCGCCATGTGGGAAGTTGATTTTTCCAGGGGTCTTGTACGATGGACGGCAGGGAAAGAGACCCTGAAAGAGTTAGGCCTCAGCGAAGAATACAAACCGCGGAAAGAATGGGAGAACTCGATTCACCCGGACGATCGTGCCCGTGCGGTAAGCTATTTTTATAACATTGTAGTGTCGGACGGGATAAAATATCATGACGAATACAGGGTATTGAAGCCGGATGGTTCCATCGCTTATATGATCGATCAGGGATACATTATCCGCAATGCAGAAGGAAAAGCAACCCGCGCGCTGGGAGGCTGGATCGATGTGACCGGGGAACGGTGCCGCGAACTGGAGTTGAAAGAAGCGCTGGACTACCAGGAGAAAATGAATGAAGAACTGTCGGCTCATGAAGAAGAGCTGGCCAGCTCGGAAGAAGAACTCCGCCAGATCAATGAGCAGCTCAGTATAAATTTGCAAATCCTTACCGAACGGGATTTTATCATCTCGCAATCGCAGCAGCTGGCGCGCATAGGAAGCTGGGGGTTTGAGCCGGATACTTTAAGGATGACCTGGTCGGATGAGATGTTCAACATCTTTGGTGTGGACAAAGGATTTGATCATAATAATATCGAAGAGATACTCCCGCTTTTTGAAGAAAACAGCAGGCTGATGTTCAGGGAAATTTATTTAAGCATGACAAGGCGGGAGAACCTTCCGTTTGATATCACTGCGCAGATAAGAACACCTATTGGCTACAGGAAGTGGATACGCCTTACTGCGTACACTGTAATGGAAAAGACACGGATACCACGGATTGTCGGTCTGCTTCATGATGTCACTTACTTTAAAGAATCGGAAGAACGGCTAAGGACCAGCGAAGAAAAATTCTCCAAAGCTTTTCGTAATAATCCCGATATGATGAACATCATCCGGGAAGAGGATCGTATGATTCTTGATGTGAATGACAGAGTTTTTGCCATGCTGGGCTATACACGCGAAGAATTGATTGGCAGGTTGGCTACAGAATTACGGCTTTATGTGCACGATGAAGAGAAAAGCACATTTTATGAGGAGTATGCTTTGTCCGGACAGGTGGATATGGAATCTACCTGGAGAAAAAAAGATGGATCGCATATACAGGTGCTGGTATCCAGCAGTCGCCTTGAGTTAGAAGGGAAGAAATGTATCCTCTCTGTGGTAAGAGATATCACCGATAAGAAAAGAGCGGAGGAAAAACTGATTGAGAGCGAAGCAAATCTGAGTGCCACCATCAATAATACAGAATTTCTTATCTGGTCGGTAGATAGGGAATATAAGATATTGAAATTCAATGACCCATTCAGGGCATATTCCAAAACGGTGTTTGGTATTGATCTGGCGTATAAAGACAGCCTACTTGCCCAGCCCTGGATGGCCGGACACGAGGATATAAGAAATAAATGGAAGGAGAGATATAACCGTGCACTGGCGGGTGAAACCGTAAAGATTTCGGAAGAGCGGGGCGACTATTACTTTGATATTTCGCTTAACCCGATCATCGATAGTGGTAAGATCATAGGCGCTTCCGTATTTGCAGAGAACGTATCGGAGCGGGTGCGGAAAGAGAAGGAACTGGCGGAGGCATTGAATAAAATAGGCGAATTGAAACTGATGGCATTGCGATCGGTGATGAATCCTCATTTTATCTTCAATGCACTTAATTCCATTCAATACTTCATTGCTCAAAACGACCGTAAAAATGCCATCAACTACTTGTCTACCTTTTCAAAACTGGTGCGTGGTATTCTTACCCACTCGCTAAGTAATAAAATTAAATTATCAGAAGAACTGGATCAGTTAAGAAATTATGTATCGCTGGAGCAAGTGCGCTTCGAGAATAAATTTGATTTTGTTGTGAAGATAGAAGGGCAGCTGGATCTGGAGGCCATTGAAATTCCTTCGCTGCTGATTCAGCCCTATGTAGAGAATGCAATTTTGCACGGCCTTTATAATAAAGAAGGGAAGGGTATCCTCAGCATCAGTGTAACCGAAGAAAATGATTCGATTGTATTTGAAATAGAAGATAATGGTATAGGCCGGAGTGCCGCTATGGATTTGAGAAACCAGAATTTTCCCAAACACAAATCCATGGGCACAGCCCTTACCGAAGAGCGTTTGAAGCTGATCAACGCTCAGGATAAGGTGTCGTTTGAAATTATTGACCTGATGGATAAGAAAAACAGGGCAGCGGGAACGAAAGTGAGGATATGGGTAAAGGAATAAAAGAGAGGAAGATTTTTATTTAAAACACAGTAATACTTACATCAGGAACCAGGACCGATCTTTAATAATATACCTTCCACCCTGAATTATTGTCTATGTTGAAAAGCATTATTATCGATGATGAATTAAAGAGCAGGGAAAGTCTGCGCATATTGATCGAAGATTTTTGTGAAGGCGTAGCCGTGTCTGCACTTTGCCAGAATGTAGCCGAAGGATTGGCGGCCATCGAAAAGCATAGGCCGGACGTTATTTTCCTGGACATTCAAATGCAACGCGAAACCGGGTTTGATCTGCTTAATAAAATCAAACAGATCAATTTCGAAGTCATTTTCACAACGGCTTACTCCGAGTATGCCATCAAGGCATTTAAATTTTCTGCCATCGATTATTTGCTCAAACCCATTGATATCGAAGAACTGAAAGCGGCCTTGCTGAAAGTAGAGAAGAAGATAGGAGGAAGCATCAACGGGCGTCTGCAGCAGCTGATGGATAACCTGAAAGGAGGCAATACAGCGAACTTCAAGCTGGCCTTGCCTACTTCTGACGGATTGATTTTCATTAAAGTAAACGACATCGTTTACTGTGAAGCTTCCAGCAACTACACCAATATTTATATGCTGGATGGTAAAAAACATCTGGTGAGCCGTACGCTGAAGGAGTATGAAGAAATGCTGACGGAAAGTAATTTCTTCCGTATCCATCATTCTTACCTCATCAACCTCAACCTCGTAAAAAAATATGTGCGCGGAGATGGTGGCTATGTAATTATGAACAACGATACTTCGCTGGACGTTTCCAAAAGAAAGAAGGAAGCTTTTCTCGACCGGATCGGATATAAACTCTGATTTTCTCCCCTATAATCGCTCATTGCTTAACCAATGGACTTAATATCGAATCAGTTCTTCCCGATAAGTCCGTTTTCGTTGGCGCAAAATAGAATTTTACTGACTTTCCTGTTTCCCGGTTAATCGCCCAGATCGGCCACCTGCTCATTTCCGTCCGGTTTTTTCGCTACAGATGATAGATTGCATACAGGAAATAAATTTTCGCGCGGGATAGGTGATCTCCGGCACTTGGGTGCCGTGGCAGAGGAGGATCGGCAGTGGTTTTCAATCGGGTGAGCGTGAAGGGAATTATGAATAGAGTAGATCACGCTGATCTTTCCTTGTATTATTTCTCCTCTGCGGAAGAAGCGCTGAGCTGGATCAAGTAAATGAATGGATCATAAGTTGTACTTAACAAAAGGTGGTTGAAGCATCCTGAAATATCTAATTATCTTATCTCTGAAGAGGAAATCAAGCAGCGGCTTGCTTCCATTTTTGTTGACTCTATTGTTTTGAAATCCGATTACCGGATCAAAGTAGTAAGCAAGAACCTGGAAGATCTGCTGGAATACACCTCAGCGGAGTTGCAGGATAAGTCCATTGACTATATCAGCATGCACAATGATTTCCGGAAGATACTGGAACGTGAATTGCGTAAGGGTTTTTTTGAAGACCTTTCTCTTGAGCTTACCACGCGCACTAATCTAAACCTGAGAGTGAGCGTATCCGGATTTTACCTGGGTTTGATCAGTGATATTAACGGATACATCATCATTAAAATAAAAATATCGGAAGATCCTTCTTTTCTGCAGAAGGAACTTTATAAGAAAACCCGCGAGCTGGATTCCTTTATCTACCGTACGGCACATGATCTGCGCGGTCCGCTGGCCACCATCAAAGGATTGCTTAACCTGATTAAGATCCGCAAGAACAACGAAGAAATCGATGAGATGATGAAGCTCATTGAAGTGCATGCCGACAAGCTGGATGAGCGCCTGTTCAAATTACTTTACCTGGCCGATACCGATGAAACACCACATCCTCCCCGTGGTTGTGTCGATTTTGGTCATCTTAAGGTGGCTTTGCGCAGTACGCTTGAAAACAATTGCCAGCTCGATTCCATCCGGTTACAGATTACGGCACCTCAGCATGACGTATGGGGTTTAAACGAATTCCTGGTAACGGCCTTTGTGAACAATCTGCTTCTCTATGTACTTAGCCTGCCCATTACGGACAGAAATACGATATTGATTGGCTTTGCCGTGAAAGACAATCATCTTAAAATCAAAATGAAAGCATCCGGATTCAAGGCCAATCCGCAGGTACGAAAAGCGATTGAGCGGCCTTCGTTTATGTATAGCGATATGCTGAGCTACCCGTTGCTGGTGAATTACTATGCTGCTCAGAAGGTCGCCATGCACCTGAACACGCTTCTGAAGATTGATTTTTTAAATGACAACGATCAATACATTTCTGCCTCTATACCCGTTCAATCAGATAGCCAATTACCTCTTTTATAAGTAAGAACTCCTCGCGTTCTCTACAAAATACTCCTTCTTTTTCCACTTACTCATTCATTTCTGCCACTTACTCATTTTTTGAAGTGAGCAACGCTTTTTGTGTTTAAACTTGCAATGCATAAGTACATATCCCAATCATTTGGGTATAGGTGTTTTAGGGTGTTGGCCTTCGGAGTGGTTTCCGGAGGCCTTTTTTTATTCTTTGAGATTTTACCCCATCTCCTTTCCTTTCCAGGAGTTTTATTTCAAGGGAAAAAAGCTTCAGAGCCTTTGATTTAGTTACTCATTCAATCGATCCACTTACTCATTGTCTGTGTCATAAACGGATGGCAAAGAATAAATTTGATGTAAAAACCGATCAATGAAAAAAACGATATTGGTTGTCGATGATTATACAAGTATTCGCCAGCTTATCTGCGAGACTCTCGAAAGGAGAGGATACTTTACGTTGAGAGCATCAAATGGAAATGAAGCCTTCCAGGTTCTTAACGAACATGCAAAAGAGGTTAGTCTTGTAGTATCCGATTATATGATGCCCGAATGCAACGGATTTGAACTGTTGCAAAAAATCAAAGCAAACCCTGTGGTGGCAAGTGTTCCAGTTATATTTCTAACCGCAGAAAAGAGTCCTGATAAAATGCGTGCTGCGAAAAAGGCGGGGCTGGACGCATGGATCAGTAAGCCTTACCGGGTGGAAAGTTTTTTTGCTCAGATTGAAATGGCTCTTTCTGTTGATGATAATGAATAACTAACTAATGATGCTCCGTCCGCGATACGGAAACAGGTACTACAATATTTGTATCCTTTCATTTGCGATCTATAACGCGCGCGTGGAACTTGCCACGATACCGGGGAAGGATTCGATATCGGAGAGCCCGCTTCGTGCCTGATTTCATTGATTGTTTTGCGTGTGACTCCAGCGCTAAAGCGCCAACAGCTAACTACTACCGGTCTTCAAAAATCTATTGAGTAACCGGTCGTGCTCCCAATTGTTTTAGTAGTCTTGCATGCCCTCTCAGCGCTTCCAGGAAAGTAGTGGAGCTCTTGTAGGGTAAGCCATATTCCTGCGCTGTTGCTTTTACAATCGAGGCAATCTTGCGATAATGCACATGGCATACATTAGGAAACAGATGATGTTCGATCTGGAAATTCAAGCCGCCTACGTACCAGGAAAACCACCGGCTGCGATTACCAAAGTTGGTAGTCGTGAGTAACTGGTGAACAGCCCAGTTGTTCTCCAGCACACGGTCGTCATCCGGCAAAGGGAACTCTGTACCATCAATAACGTGCGCGGGCTGAAAGATGATGGCCAGCATAAATCCTGCGATGTAGTGCATGATTAAGATGCCAAGTATAATTTGCCACCACGTCAGATCGGTAACAAGCAATGGGATTACGAAGATGTAGCCTACATAGACCACCTTAGTGCCAATGAGTATTGCCCATTCTTTGGCGATGCTCGCTTTGTGCTTTTTGGCCATACCGTTCTTGTGGTATTTAATCAGGCGGCCAAAGTCTTTCACTACCATCCAGGTCAAAGTCATCAGCCCGTAAAGAAACCAGGCGTATACATGCTGAAACTTGTAAATGTACTTCCAGTCGGTATGCGGAGTTAACCGCAATACACCACGTGATACAATATCCTCATCTTCTTCATGGACATTGGTATAGGTATGATGCAGTACGTTATGTTGCATCTTCCAGTTAAATGCATTGGCTCCGATCAGATTTAATGAATATCCAATCAGGGTATTTACCCACCCTTTTTTGGCATACGCTCCGTGGTTGGCATCATGCATTACCGAAAGACCGATTCCGCTCACACCAATACTCATGGTAATCACCATCAACACGAGTAAAAGGGGAGAAGTAATCACACTGCTTACGATAAGCGCATAGGGAAGAAAGTACAACATAAACATAAAGATGGTTTTGATAACCATCTCCGAATTACCCGTACGACTGATGTTGTTGGATTTAAAATAATCGTTCACTCTCTTGTTAAGCGTGGCTGAGAAGTCAGGTTTTGTTCGTGAAAATGTTAATGGCGCTAATTTCAAAAGCGTGATGGGTTAAATGGTGGACAGTACTGTAACGAATATAACGAAATGAGGTAAGGGTTAATTGCAGTGGCAGCGAGCAGGTAAAGATAGCGATTTCAACGCATTAATCCTTTTAGTGCAAACGTATGCCCTGAAAGAAGGTTTTGAGAAGATAAACCGCCCTGGAATGCTTCTTTAATGTATCAATTTTTGATTCAGATGAGAAAAAAAATCGTCACCTCAGGTTAAAATGTTCCCGTTAATGGGTATTGATTTCCAAAGTAGTTCTCCCTGCCCAGCGGTATAAGAATTGATTACTTCCATCCCAGAGAAGCAGGGAAGAATATATGAAACTCGGTATTTTAGTAGTAATAATCATCATGGGATTGGCAGGATGTATGTCGGATGTGGAAGAGCATGACAACTATATCGATCCCGAATTAAGTGTTTACGTTCAAACCTTTTTTGAAGAAGCTGAAAAAAAAGGAATCATTATCAAAAACAAAGAACTGCATATTGGTTTTGGAACGGTAGACGGAGATGCCCAGGGAATGACCTATTACAACACCAGATCCATTGTGATCGAAAAAAACGGTACAGGATATAAGCTGATCCCGGAAGCGTTGGTTTATCACGAACTCGGCCATTTGTTTTTAGACCGGCCTCACGATGATTCCACCATCGGAAATCAATACAAGTGTGCAAAGAGCCTGATGGACTCCCACTTGCAGATCAATGGCGGACAATGGTACACGAACCGGAGAGCCTATTATGTAGCAGAGCTGTTCAATGCTCAGACTCCCGCACCCGAATGGGCATTTTGATTCATCTTTATTGAATTTGAAGTCTTCATGAATTGGCTTATCCTGAATCCCATCTTCTTTACAGGATAATGAAGCTTTTGTGATTTATTTTCACGCATGCAAACTTTCGCTTTGCTGTCTCTGTTATTCCCGTACGCAAGTAAAGTGTGAGGGCACGATGCACTGCATCGCTATTCTGCTTCACATTTATAAGTGGATCTTTCAGGACTGAACTGTGGGGGAGGCATTTAAATGATGCCTGGATTAAAGATCATCATGCAGGAACAGAACATCCTAATGACCAATATTCATGAGACAGGAAGAACCACTTCACCGGGCAGCCGTGCCTGCAAAAACTCAACGTACTTCAGCCGTTCCCGATCAGGGCAACTATCCGCTCTACAGACGTAAGCGCAAAACAATTAAAGGACTTCTTCGTACTTCTTTTGGCTCAGTGAGCGTTTATGATTTTCGCAGTCAACAGATCGTTTACTCGCAGTGGCGGCTGTTACGTAAGCTTGGCTACTCCGAGGAGGAATACCATCAGGTATCCGGTCATTTCTTTCAGGCCATTCGTCACCCGGATGATCATTATTTTATTGATCAGCTCATCTATAAAATCAAGGCTGCCCGCAATAACCAGATAGTGAAAAGCCTGTTTCGTATCAGAGATAAGACAGGACGTTATCATTGGATTGCCCTGCGCTGTTCCGTATTACGTCATTATAAAAGCGGAGAGGTAAGGGAACTGGTGGGATCAGTGGCGGACGTATCCAACTATAAATCGATCAAAAAACGCCTGATCAGCAATATGGAAATGATCAGTCAGTTATCCTATCGCAATTCGCATGAGCTGAGGGCGCCTGTGGCCACGGCATTGGGATTGCTCACCCTCATTAAAAGTGAATTGAAAGACAATAAAAGCGAACATGAAATGGTGCATATCCTCGAAAAGACTATTCTTCGCATGGACGATGTGATCAAAGAGTTTGGTCACACACTGGATGATGCCTCCGGGCAATTGAGCAAAGCTTCGGATAGAGGAAGCAGTATTATAGACACTCTATGAGCCAAACCCGTTCGGAAAAAGAGTTATCATGATAAAAGAAAATGCTTAGCACCTTTATACTTTTGAAAGGCATTTGCAAAAGCATCATTAATGACTTTCTCCTTTCACCTCCGTATATCACCAGCTGGAATGCAGATAGGAAATTTTTCCGCTGTCTCTGTATAATTTTATCAGGTCATGCTGTATTATCGCCTATCAGGATGAACAGCTTGCCTGGAAAAAAACCAGTTTTTCAATGAGTCGGCTTATACATGTATCGGATTGGGTTCCAGGAAGGACCCGGGCGAAGAGTTGCTAAAGGTTTTCCGGCTTGAATTTTTCGGGGCAGGCAATGTGCTTCCCGGAAATCATGAATATTCCCTCACCGCGATAGTGGACTGTTTTTGGATAGTTAGGCGCAGTGGCCACGTGGGCTTTCACTACTTCTAAGATAAAGAAATTGTACGCGGGAAGTAAGCGCTTGTCCACCACCTTGCATTCAAAGTTGGCAAAGCATTCTTTAATGAGCGGTGCCTTTACATGCACCGCTTTCTGAGCCGTCAATTTGAATTTCTTAAACTTATCCACCTTGCTTCCGGTAGTATTACCAATCCCAATTATTTTGTCAAGTAAGTCCGCTGTGGGTAGGTTAATCACACATTCTCTGCTCTTTTCGATCATATGATAGCTATGATTCCCGCTGGTGATCATGCATCCCACTAAGGAAGGAGAAAATTCCATTACCGTGTACCAGCCCATCGTCATCATGTTATTTTTATTGCGATAGCTGGAACTGACTAATACAATCGGGCCCACTTCGAGGTACTTGCGAATGTGATCGACAGACAAGTCTGTTTTCTTGTATTCCTTTTTCATTGATTATCAATTAAAATGCCGCTGAAGAATAAAAAATGCAGGTGTTGCGAAGCATTGAAACGGTTTAATTTTCCCGGTAGAGGAGCATAGCAGACGGTAAGAGCCGTGAGAACTTTTGTGATCCGATTGCACGCAATGCTCACGACCGCAGTCATTAAGTATCCCCGGCACTATTTTTATAATCGATGATCACATTATTTCATCCGGATAATAAACTGTAAAGAGTTATACCAGTATATTAATGGGATTAGAGGGGAAGTATTTGCACACCATATTTCACGTTATTGAATGAAATTAATTTTAAGATTGAAAATGAACGGAGTTGAAGAGGCACATTTTGCGGGCATCAGGAGGATGTGAGAAACAGGCTGACCTGCAATGAACAGGTGAATCTCCTGCTCTTTATGAATTTATACACCGTCATCTAAAGTAATTCGGAATTGGAATTTAACGTAATCTGACCGGAAATTCAGGAAGAGTGTTCTACCGGTCAAGTCAATCAGAAGCACAGAACATTCACATATTGAAGTACAGGTGCTTAAAAAAAACGTACAAGTAACGAAATAAATCAATACCGCGGTATCCCTGAAATCAGGTAGCTGAAAACAGGTATTTCATGGGAATTAACTTTTGGTCAATTTGAGGTCGTCTTAATGTTAGCAGTGTTGACTCTACCTCTCCGTTTTATATCCGTGCTCTTTAAACATATAAAAAAGAGAACAACCCTCTGTGGCGTTCCGGTATTCCTGCGACCCTCCCGTCCGTTATGGACATTACTTACGTGATGCGTTTATCTCTTTCCTTAAAAGTGGATTTGTATGAAAAAGTTTTTGTCTGCTATAGTATCGCTATTTACCCTTGTGTTGTTGCTGGCCATTATCTCTAACCCGGATTCCGATGATCACGTCACTGCCGTTAAAGGCAAAGTGATGGAGAAAGTAGAGGGACTGCTGAATAATTATAGTCACCCTCCTAAAGTTTGGCAAGAGTTGCTTGCTGCTCTGACTACTGTTGCTGGCAGGGAATGGGTAGATCAGAAAATCAATCTTGCTATCAGTACCGAAAACTACATTCTCTTTTCACTTACTAAACTTACGGTGAAAGATAAAAGCGCCATCGTAAGTGTAGGCATGTTTGGTGAAGTATGGATGATTAGTGAAGGACTGGAGGCGATGGATTACAGGGAGTTGATTTCGTTGAAGTGAATGGAAATCGGGGTTAAACAGAAATAAAAAACGTAATCATATAAATTTTTAATTGCCATCGCTCTCGCCGATTTGAATCTGTACCGCTTTATTCCTTGCAGCAATCTTTTCTCTTCATCATTGCGATCAAATGGATCCTCATCGGCTGCGATGATGTACCGGTAGATAGCGAAACGATTTCCAGCCGGATGTATGGGATAAGATAAGCATTTGGGTTGATATATAAAATCAGTATAAACCGGGATTTTTTGAAGGAGGTAATGTCGTTAATTTCACGACTTGCATGCGCAGCAGTGAACGTTTCCTCTGCTGTTGTTCTATGAAAAGTTTTTCGCGATTTTTTTCCGGTACGTGTTTGTTCCTGACGCTGCTTGTCCTGGCAGGCTGGCAGTTTGATGTGGAGTTTCTGAAAAGGCCATTGAGCGGTCTGGGAGGTATGAATCCTACTACGGCCTTGTGTTTTGTGTTTTCTTCCATTTCAGTTTTACTGTTTTGTAACGAGAAGAAGACATCTCATTACCTGGGCTACACACTTGCCGGTGTATGCCTTCTTATTACGGGCTATCGTCTGGCAGAAGGTTGGTTTCTTTACAGCGCGTATGCCGATCAGACGTTGTTTTTAGAAAAACTAAAAGAGGAGGGGATGAGCACGGCTTCACGCATGTCGCCCAACGGAGCGGTTACATTTATTCTGCTCAATATCGCTATGGTGTTACTTTCACTGCGCAGGGCGTGGGTAGGGCAGCTCCTTACTTTGATTGCCGTTCTGATTGCGTGGTTTACATTACTGGGCTACCTCTACAAGGTGCCTGAATTCTACGGGTTGCTTACGTACCTGCCCATGTCATTACATACTGCGTTTTGCTTTATTTTATTGGCGTTTGCCCTGCTTGCCTTTCATCGCGACAAGGGAGTAGTTAAAGAACTGAACAGTAACCTGGCTGGTGGCCGCCTGGCAAAAATTTTCCTACCCATAGTCTTTATTGTGCCGGTGTTGTTCGGCTACCTGAGGCTTTGGTTGTATTGGAAAAACATTGTCTCTACCGAATTAGGGGTAGCGCTGTTATCCGTAAGTATCATACTGGTTTTCGCTATTCTGATAATCATCAATATCACCCTGATGAACCGGCAGGATGCTGCGCGAAAAAATAACGAAGAAGCATTGGCAATGACCAATTTGAGCTTGAGCAGGAGCAGTGAAGAGATCGCAGCGCTCAATGAAGAGATGGTAGCGGCCAATGAGGAGATGAATGCGGCCAACGAGGAGCTCACCATGATGAACGAACAGCTCCATGCGGCTTCGGAAAAAATACAGGAACAGGCCGCTATTATCGTGCAGCAAAAAGACGAGCACCTCAACAAAGCATTGGATTCCACTAATGTGATCATCTGGTCGATCGATCTGACGGGCCAGGGGCAAAGTTACATGAGCCGCTCGGCCGAAAAGATAAGCGGTATACCGGTAAACGAATTGTTGACGCAGCGCGATGCCTGGAACCGGTTAGTCGTGCCCGAAGATTTTGAAATTCGCAATGCAGCACTCAGGCGCCTGGAGGAAGAAGGATATACAGAATCCACCTTTCGCCTGAGAGATAAAGATGGCAAAATTCGATGGATCAATTTTCAGCTTACGACCGTCAGAGATGAGACGGGCAAGGCCATACGACAGGATGGGATGGTGTTGGACATTACCTCCCTGAAAGAATCGGAACTGGCGCTGGCACAGGAGCGCAATCTTTTACGGTCGCTGATTGATAATGTGCCTGATTATATTTTTGTGAAGGATACATCGCTGCGCTACCTCGTTAATAATAAAGCAAATCTTGAGCTGCTAAAGGAAGTAAACGAAGAAAACAGTCGTTCGAAAACCTCACTGGATTATTTTGGAGCAGCGGCCGAATCTTTTCACAAAGACGACCTGCGAATACTGGCTAAAGGTGAGTCCATCCTGAATAAAGAAGAAATTATCCAATCCGGAGAGGAGACCCGGATTGTATTGACAACCAAGGTCCCCTTGCGTGATGGTATGGGCACGATCACCGGTATTATCGGCATCAGCCGCGATGTGACGGAGAGCCGGAAAAGCGAACAACTACTGAACCAGTACCGCGAAAACCTGGATGTAATATTCCGCTCTACACTTGAGGAGATCCTGTTGCTGGATAAGGAAGGGAAGGTGGTGTTGTTCAATAATGCGCTGGAGAAATTCATTACCTCTTCGACAGGTAAGAAGCCCGTAGTTGGAAATTATTTGTGGGATACTACTGTGCCGGAGCGCAGCGAAATGGCCAGGCATCTGTTCCGGCAGGCGCTCGAAGGCAGAGCCATTACTTCTGATGCATACATCAAAAGTCCGGGAGGAATGCTGATACATGAGCTGCGCTATCAGCCTATTTATATCGGCAATGAAGTAAAGTATGTCATGCTTATTTCGCTTGACATTACCGAGCGCAGAAACCAGGAGAACAGCGTGCGCAAATCGGAAGCCAACCTGCGTGCTATTTTTGATACAACAACTGACAGCTTCATACTGCTGGACAGTGAGTTTAATATTCAGGCATTTAATGAATCCTTCCGGCAAAGTACAACACTCCATCTTGAATTGAAGGAAGGAATGAACCTGATCGGGCTGGTGCCGGAATCAAGACGGGAGATCTTTGGCGGATACCTGAATCAAGCCAAACAGGGTAAGGTAGTGGAGTATGAGATTCAGGGCAACCAGAAAGATAAAGTCACCTGGCATCAGGTAGTTATCAGCCCTGTGAAAGACAGTTACAATCATGTAATAGGGATATGCATTACGTCTCATGATCTTACCTTACGCAAGCATGCAGAAGAAGAACGCAGCGATCTGCTAAAGCAACTCATCGAACGAAATAATGATTTGCTTCAATTCTCTTTTATTGCTTCTCACAACCTGCGTGGCCCTGTAGCCTCCATGTTGGGGCTTTTAAATTTACTTAATCATGAACAACTCTCTGAAGAAGCCAGCCAGCTGTTATCGCTTATCAGCAATTCCGTGCATCGCCTCGATACAGTGATCGGTGATCTTTCCCTGATCCTGAGCATGCGTGGTGATGAACTGGAGGCCAAAGAGTGGGTACGCATGAGTGATCTTATCGATATCATCAAGACGACACTTCAGTCGCAGATCAGCGAATCGGAAGCAACTATTATGTTAAGCGATCAGCAAGCGCATTCTTTTTTCGCCATTAAAAGTTATCTGCATAGTATTCTTTATAACCTGATTTCCAATTCCATCAAGTACCGGTCGGGTTCGCGCAAGCCGGTGATTGAGGTGAGCACATTCAGAGATGAAGCTGGTGTCGGCTTCATTGTGAAGGACAATGGCAGGGGCATCGATGTAGAAAAATTCCGGGACAAAATCTTTAAGCTATATCAGCGTTTTCATCTCGATGTGGAGGGAAAAGGCCTGGGGCTGTACATGGTGCATACACAAACCCGTGCTCTGAACGGTACAATCAGCGTACAAAGCGAACCGGATAGAGGTGCTGTGTTTACAATACGATTTGCTGACGGGAGCGTGGCGAAGTAGCTAACCTCGTACTGGTGATCATAAATAAGTAAGGTATCTTCTACAGGAAGATCTATTGATCCATCAGGTTGCTGAGCTGATCGATGGAGAGGGGCTTTTCCAGAATGGTGTCGACATGCTCGTAGCGGATAGCACGTTCAATCTCTTCAGGATTGAGTGTGGAAGAGAGCATGAATATACGTGTGCGTCTCTTGATGTTCTCATTCAGTGTGTTAAATTTTTCCATGAACTCAAACCCATTCATCACCGGCATTTTAATGTCGAGAAAAAGGATGATGGCAAGATCAGTGCTGGAATTCTGTTCCATCCAGTCCAGCCCTTCCTTACCATTATTGAATGTCAGGATGCGTGTGGCTCCCAGCTTCGTCTGCAGCAGTTTGCCGGTAACAAGCTGATCGATTTCGTTATCATCGATAATCAGGTATTGTATGGTAGCCGATGCGCTCATAGGGGTATGCTTACCGTAAACTTGCTTCCTTCTCCTGCGGTGGACTCTACCCCGATCCGGCCTCCCATACGATCAATGGTTTCTTTTACAATATAAAGTCCCAGCCCGGTACCTTTATTGGAATGTGAGGTCACAAAGAACATATCAAAAATGAGCGGCTGGTCCTCTTTGTTTATTCCTATTCCATTATCGCTGATCTCGATAACCAGGTTTTGCTGCTGAAGGCAGGTTTTGATCTTTATCTTAAGGAAAGGCTTGGCACGGTCAGCATACTTGAATGCATTTGAAAGGATGTTGCTTAGTATTATTTTCAAACGTACTCCGTCTGTTTTTATTTTTTGAGGTAATGTAGCATAGTCAGTTTCTACCTCTGTTCGCTCTTCCATAAACTGCAGCTGTTCCAGTATTTCATTCAGCATGGGGATCAGTTCAATCTCTTCCTTCACTATTTCCGTGCGCTTGTTGCGTGAGTGGGAGATAATGTCTTTGATGAAGTGGTCCTGCTTATTTAGGCTGTCCATCATCAGATCCCAATAGCGATTCACTTCCTTCTGATCTTTCTCTTCGCGTGCTATGCTGATGAGGCCTTTGAGGGAGGTAATGGGAGCACGCAGATCGTGTGATACACTGTACACAAACTTATCCAGTTCATGATTGGTACGCCCGAGCGCCTGATTTTTTTCGTGCAGCCCTCTGATAATGACGGAAGCATAATAGCCGGCACTGCTTACAATCACCACGGTAAGAAAGAAATTGACATAGAAAAGGTAAGAGCTGATGGTCCGCGCAGCTTCCCCCAATACATTAGCAAAGGCTCGTTCCTTAATCGTCAGTTCAGATGTAAGCTGATTCATTTGAGTGATGACTTCCAGTTTTTCTATCGATGAAAGTGTTTTCTCTTTCACCTGTGGATACACCTGATATCCCAAATTCCTCTGTCGCGCCACGAGGCCATCGGCTTGCTCCCAGATATGGATGGCCTTTTTCATGAAAGAGATCTCCCTGAAATTGCGAAAGAGCCAGATCAGGTTGCTAAGATCATCGGGATGATTAAAACCCTGCATGAGTCCTTGCCGGATCAGTTCTTCATTGCTATGGGCCATAAGCCCTGCCCGTGCAATACTATCTCCCAGGGGCACGGCAATGTCTTCCTGAAACTCTTTCCAGAATTTCTCATCTGAGGTTTCGATGAAGTGGATGAGATTACGTGCGGCATCTTTTTGTCCCTTACTGTAATGCGATTCTCCACTGGTATAGGCACGTACGGCCGAAAGTGTCTTAATTGTAAAATAGTTGATGAGAATAAGCAGGGCAGAAGATACCGCAATCACGAGGAAGAGTGTGATCACACTTCGCTGCCCGGAAATTGCCGACTTAAAAAGGTGTCTGATCATTAGGTAAACCAAGATAAATAAAAATATCAGGGTTCACCATGCTTTGGTGTTTCGATGGTGATCGAAAGCAAAGATATCCGGCTTCGGGTATGCAGGTAGTAATAAGAAAATGACTTATGTGTTAAGCCTTGTCAGCGGCAGCGGATTTACTTCCTCAAGAAGAGCATGGAGTAAATTACTAAGGTTGAGGTTTTACACTTTTGCGTTGCAGGTGATCATATAGTTCTTTGATCTCTGCAAAGATGTTTTTTTGTAACCTGCGTTCAGGGCTTTTCATCTGGTCAAATTCTGCCAGCAACGCGGTAAGAATGGTTTTTGATTCATCGGGGCGATGGAGGGCGACTAAAAATTTGCAGTATTCCATGCGGGGAATATAATTGGCAAATGAACTGTCCATGTCTTTGAATATCGCTTCTGCCTGATCGGTTTTACCGGTGTGGTGCAGTGCCCAGGCATAGCTCGCACGTTCATCTGCATTCTTGAAAGTTTTTTCAGATTCCAGTTTCCTGCCGTACGCAATGGTTGCTTCATAGTCGGTATGAAGGAAATGAGTTTGTGTGAGCTTCATCAGTAACGAAATATCGTCTGACATAAAACCCTGTGCGCAGTCCGTATACAGATCGATGGCATCTTTATAACGTCCTGCCCTTACATACTCATCCGCTAAGGCCGTTTTGGTTTTCACGCTGTCGCTGAAATGCATTTCTTTTTCCAACTGCTCGATACGGTAGTCCGTAATCACGATGCCTTTTACATTTTCGGTAATCGTTTCAATGGTAGCGCGATTATAAAAATGGGTATAAAGGTAAATTAACCCTCCGCCCAAGGGGAAGAAGATAATGAGCCAGTACCATTTCTGTTCGATGTTGTTTTTGTAGGCATGATACAGGCAGAAAAGCTGTAACAGTAAAACCGGAGTATATAATAGTTGATACATGGGCAGCTTTAAAGAATAGGTTATGAGATAACACGCTTATTCAAGTGTGTAAAATACAGTTTAAAAGGCATAATTGTGAAGAATTGGGGAATAAAGGTGGAAATAAGTGATCAGCAGACCTTCATGGCTCTAAACTCATTGACTGGCATTACCCGAAAGCCTTAAATCGTAGTGTGGAAGAGGTTAATTAATTCGTGTTCATTTCATTCTGCAAGCGATACTTTGCATGGTATCGGTTATTCATCGCTGTCAGGGCTTCACTCTTACATACACCAGCTTACCATTTTTCTTTTCTGTTTCTCTTTTGTCGATTTCAAATTTGTCGATACTTTTTACCAGGGGTACCAATCTTTCAAATCCGTAATTACGCGGATCGAAATCGGGTTTCTTTTTTAGAATCAGATTGCCTACTTCACCAAGAAATGCCCAGCCATTGTCATCAGCAAGGTCAGTAATGGTGGATGCGATAAGAGTAATCGTTTTGGTATCGACCTTCTTCAGTGTTTCTGTTTCCGGCTCAGTGATGACCACTTTGGTTTCTTTTACTTTACCCGGTTTAGCCTCTGCCAGGATAGCCGGTTTCTTCAATATTTCCAGGTAGATAAATTTGTCGCAGGCCACAATAAAAGGATTGGGTGTTTTGCGTTCACCCAGACCGATTACCATCATGCTGGCTTCTCTTAAGCGCATGGCCAGCCGTGTAAAGTCGCTGTCGCTGGATACGATGCAGAAGCCGTCTACTTTCTCGCTGTAGAGAATATCCATTGCATCGATGATCATTGCAGAATCGGTAGCATTCTTGCCTGTGGTGTAGCTGTATTGCTGAATAGGAGTAATGGCACTTTCGAGCAATACGCCTTTCCATCCTGTCAATGTGGGTTTGGTCCAATCGCCATAGATCCGCTTGAAGGTGGGTGTGCCATACTTGGCGATTTCTTCCAGCATGCCTTTGATGTTGGAGTAGGGAATGTTGTCTGCATCGATGAGCACAGCCAGGCGGATATCTTTTCTGTTTTTCATTCGGTCTATGAACTGGAAGATTGATCGCTCTTAAAGTAACATCAATTTTTCAACTGGCGCGGCATAATTGAATATTTTATTCCTCAGCATGTAGCACAAACTGATTTTGTTGATGAATACTCCAAATAAGTGGTGAAAAGAAGCCTGAAAAATAATGGCATCCTTTTTTAAACTGCCTGAGTATGAGCTTACATACAGAATTCGGTTTTAAAAGTAAGAAGAAAATCCTGGTAGCAGATGACGATCAGGATATGCTTTTACTTTTGTGCCGCATCTTACAGGACAATGGCTACGAAGCGCTGGGCCTATCCGATGCTTCTGCTATAATGACTAACATGTATGAGTCGCCCGATATGTTTATTCTTGATAAGGAAATGGGAGATATGGATGGCATCGAAGTATTGAAACATCTGAAGCTCCATGAGAAGGAGCATCACGTTCCCGTTTTTATGATTTCCGGCAGCGATAGTAAAGTCCTGGCCGAAAAAGCGGGTGTGGATTGCTATATGGAAAAGCCAATTGATGCGCGCAAATTTATTTATGAGGTAGAGAAATATTTTCATTCTGCCCATCTGTAAATTGAAGAATAAAAAAACGCGGAGTGTGTCCGCGTTTTTGATTCATTCCTGTTAGCGATTTTCTTATAAGCTCCATCCCTCTCTGTATTCTCTTTTCACAAACTGATTGGCTTCATCGAAGTTAGTGATCTTCATGTTTTTGGCATCCCACAGTAGTTTCTTTCTGCCCGGATAGCTCCGTGCCTCGGCCCCACGCATGCCATAGCTTCGTATGGCAAGATTACCCATGAGGACCGCTTCCGTAAACGGACCGGCATACTCAAAAGGAGAGCTGAGTTCAATCTTTCCATATCCGGCAATGCAGGCATCTACCCATTGTGTGTAATGCCCGGCTTGACCTCCCGGTACTCTCGCCAAAGTAGGCTGGGGAAGCGTCTCTTCTTTCATTCTTTTGGTTGGTAACAGCACAGGGTTAATGGTGTAGTTACCTAATATTTTCCCTTTTGTTCCTTCAAAGATGTACCCATTACCCCAGTCGCCAAATTTTTCATCGGGCAGCAATTCTTCCGGACGTTCCGGAACAAGTCCGCCATCCATCCAGGTAAACTTGATGTCACCCTTTCCATCCTTTCGGGGAAACTTCATGTGTATGATGGAAGAGGCAGGGCAACTCTCCGTGTAGTTGGCTTCTTTAAACTGATCGGACCATATCGTAGTGGTGCTGCACTCTACTTCGGAAGGAAAGTCGATCGGCAAAATCCGGAAAGGCGCGTCCATAATGTGACAGGCCATATCACCCAATGCTCCTGTTCCGAATTGCCACCAGCCGCGCCAGTTGAAGGGAACATAGGCAGGATTGAAATCAACATATTTGTTGGGCCCCAGCCAAAGATCCCAATCCAGCTCTTTGGGCACTTCATGCTTTCCAATGGGTGCTGCTATACCTTGCGGCCACACCGGGCGATTCGTCCAGGTAGTAACGCGCGTTACATCACCGATTAATCCTGCATCGATATATTCTTTAGTGATGCGCACGAAGTCGGCAGAAGCAAACTGGTTCCCCATTTGCGTTACTACTTTATATTTCTTTGCTGCTTCCGCAAGCATACGCGCTTCATAGATATCATGGGTCAATGGCTTTTGCACATACACGTGCTTGCCCCGTTGCATGGCAGCCATGGTGATTACGGCATGCGTATGATCAGGAGTGGATACCGAAACGGCATCGATGTTTTTATGCTCTTTATCGAGCATGACACGATAATCTTTGTAATACTTGGCGTTGGGGAAGTTCGCTTTTGATTTTACCGCCTGGCGGTCATCCACATCGCAGAGGAATGCAATTTTTGCTTTGGGATTTCCTTTTGTTTTTCCATCAGGCGTTCCTGCAAAACCGGTCAGATCACTTTCTCCTTTTCCGCCTACACCAATACCGGCAATGTAAAGCTTGTCGCTGGGTGGAGTAAATCCATTACCGCCCAATACAAAACGGGGTACAATGGTGAATGCGGCTATTCCTAATCCTGCCTTCTTAATAAAATCTCTGCGAGATAAATCGATGGGAGGAGTTGATTTTTTTAATGGCATATCCTGGAGTGTTAAATTTTTTAAATTCAGAGTTTCGAGTCAGTGATTACCATCCGGTACGGTATTCACGTTTTACAAATTGATTTGCTTCATCGAAGTTGGTGATCTTCATATTAGCACCATCCCACAGCAGTTTTATATTCCTTCCTGGATAATCAAACTGATCCGGCTTATCTGCTTTTGGCTTACGCACATCGTAGCTGCGTATAGCCAGGTTGCCCATGAGTATCGATTCGGTTAATGGCCCTGCTATTTCAAACGGGGAGCTTACTTCCATCTTTCCATATCCTGCCTGGCAAGCTTCCACCCATTGTGCATAGTGTCCTTCTGCTCCACCTGTCACCCGTTTGATCGTTTGCGGTACGGTCACTTCTTTTGTACGTGTAGTAGGCAACAGTTGTGGATTAACGCCATACGTTCCGCACATCATCTTACCCTTTGTACCGATGAAAATTACTCCGTTACCACCATCACCCATGATTTCATTAGGCCCCAGTTCTTCCGGACGCGGAGGCTGAATACCGCCATCCATCCAATGCAATTTTACAGCCGACTTACCATCGCGTGCAGGGAAAGTAAGGATGATATAGGAAGAAGGAGGGCAGCTATCAGGAAAATAGCCTCGCTTGAATTCATCCACATATACGCTTCCTACGCTGGCCGTCACATCAGTAGGGTATTTCAATTTCAACGTACTGAAAGCAGGCTCGATGATGTGACAGGCCATATCACCTAATGCACCAGTGCCATAGTCCCACCAGCCGCGCCAGTTGAAGGGAACCAGTTTTTCAACAAACTCTTTGTAAGGCGCTGTTCCCAGCCAGAGGTTCCAGTCTAATGTCTTTGGTATTTCTGCTTTATTTTTTGACCACTCAATACCTTGAGGCCATACGGGGCGGTTGGTCCAGCAATACACGGTATGCACATCACCGATGGTATCGGCATTGTACCATTCCCTTAGCTGGCGCACACCATCACCGGAAGAGCCCTGGTTACCCATTTGTGTAACTACTTTGTATTTCTTTGCTGCTTCGGTAAGCGCGCGTGCTTCATAGATGTCATGTGTCAAAGGCTTTTGTACATATACGTGTTTCCCCAGCTGCATGGCAGCAAGCGCCTGTATACTGTGCATGTGATCAGGCGTAGATACGGATACTGCGTCAATGTGCTTGTGTTCTTTATCCAGCATTACCCGATAGTCTTTGTAATACTTTGCTTTCGGAAAGGCTTCTACCGACTTTGCGGCACGTGCGTCATCCACATCACATAAAAAAGGAATTTCTGCTTTTCCGCTTTTCGCGAAATTGGCAATATCGCTTTGTCCTTTGCCACCTGCACCGATACCTGCCACATACAACATATCGCTGGGCGCACGATAACCGTTACCTAAAACATGTCGTGGGACAATCGTAAATGCGGCAGCAGCCGTGGCCGCTGTTGCTGCTTGTTGAATAAACTTTCTGCGTGAGATCATCTTGTACTTAAAGATTAATTAAGAATCGAATTTTACACTTTCAGCCAACGTACGCTCATCATATTTTACACCATATTGATTCAATACTTCTTCCGGAACGCCATTCCATTGATTAGGGGTATTACCTGCATAACCAATATCTTTGATTCCGATTTTGCTGGTAAAAAAACCACAGGCAGTAAGATCGCGCATGCGGTTAAAGAAAGCGACTCCTTGCTGCATTTCCGGTTTTGCTTTTTCTGGCCAGGCAATCTCATCGACAAGTTTTATTTGCTGAGTGGAAGAGCTGTCTGCAAATGATTTATTGAATCGTCTCATAGATTGCAGGTCAAGCCATTTTATTCCACCACGCAATGGCACCTGATGATGAGGCATATCTTTCACGATAAATTCAATGAAGTCAGGAACTTGTGCTTCCGTAGCGCTCCCCGAGATATCATCTTTGGGAATGATGATGTCGCAGAGTATAGAAATGGTTTTCATCTCGTGCTCATCAAAGAACTTCTCGCTCATCAGCTTCGTATCGTGAGCCAGCTCATCGGGCGTGCGATCGATAGTAGGAGGGGGGATGGTGGAGGTTACTTCCGGTTTGTTTTCACCAGGCGCACAGGATTGCAGTAATGCTGCAGTAGATACTGTGCCGAGTGCCAGAGTCTTTAAATATTTTCTTCTATCCATGTTCAGTTAATCGTTATTTGTTAATAGAAATAGTCGGTGTCAATCAATTTCTGCAAATAGTCTTTTGCGAATGACTATTAACAGATAACTATTCATTTTTATAAGTTCTTTTTCTTCAGTTCATCCATAATGTATTCGGAGGCGCGCATCGATAAGGCGAGAATAGTCCATGTAGGATTTTTATCTGCCTGCGATACAAATGCCCCACCGTCTACCACAAACAGATTCTTGCAGTCGTGCGCCTGATTGTATTTGTTCAGTGCTGATTTCTTTGAATCGTTGCCCATACGGGTAGTTCCCACTTCGTGGATGATACGGCCGGGTGCAGCAAGTCCATAATCATTACTTGCATCGTCATCATTACCATACGTAACCACACCTCCCATTTTGTCGATGATCTCGGCAAAAGTTTCTTTCATGTGCCTGGCCTGTTTCACCTCGTAATCGCTCCACTTGTAATGGAAACGAAGAACAGGGATACCAAATTTATCTACGGTGTTAGGATCGATCTCACAGTAATTGTCTTCACGCGCAATGGCTTCACCACGTCCTGCCATACCGAAAGAAGCTCCATAGAAATAACGGTAATCATCTTTCAACGAAGCACCATAACCACCGGCTTGCTTTTGCACTCCGTCACGTCCGGGATATTTTCCATTTGTACTTTGCATACCAAACCCAAACCCATAACCGGGCATGCCCATTCCTCCACCGTATTCGATGTGATAGCCACGGGGAAAATCTAATTTTTTATTGTCGAGCCACCAGGGTGTGTACACGTGCATGCCACCCACTCCATCTTCATTGTAGCGCTTACGTCCAACCAGCTTGGGAAGAATACCTCCCATCGAAGCACCGGTAGAATCATGTAAATATTTTCCAACTACGTTGCTGGAGTTAGCCAATCCGTTAGGATGATTTGAAGATTTAGAGTTCAATAAAAGCCGGGCAGACTCACAGGCACTTGCCGCCAGGATAACTACCCGTGCAGTAACTTCATATTCCTGCAGGTCATTTTTATCAACATAAGAGATTCCTGTGGCCAGACCTTTTTCATCCGTAAGTACTTCGCGCGCCATGGCATTGGCGATCACATCTACGTTGCCGGTTTTCACTGCCGGGTTTACCAATACCGATGAAGACGAAAAGTCTGCGTGCACCGTACAGCCGCGGTTACATTGTGCGCAGAAGAAACAGGAGCCACGGTCTTTATTAATCGGCTTGGTGAGAATAGACAAACGCGAAGGAATAACCGGAATAGATAAATCTTTACCAGCTTCTTTAATAAACAATTCATGAAGGCGAGGCTTGGGTGGAGGAAGAAAAATTCCGTCCGGCTCATTGATCATGTTTTCTTTTGATCCGAATACACCGATGAGTTGATCAACACGATCGTAGAACGGTGCTACCTCTTTGTATCCGATGGGCCAGTCTTCCCCGAGGCCATCAACACTTTTATGTTTAAAATCTTTTTCACTGAAGCGCAATGAAATCCTTCCCCAGTGGTTGGTACGTCCGCCCAGCATACGCGAGCGAAACCAGTCGAACTTGGTTCCGTCTTTATGTGTGTAAGGCTCACCTTCCAGTTCCCATCCTCCATAGGCAGCATCAAAATCACCAAAGTTTCTGAACTTCGAGCTGGCACCTCTGCGGGGCGATTCCCACGGCCATTTTAACTGAGTAACATTTTTAGCCGGATCGTACATGGGTCCAGCCTCTAACAGAACTACTTTTATTCCGGCTTGCGCCAGCATATAGGCAGCCATGCCGCCACCAGCACCTGATCCAACAATACATACATCATATGTCTTCGGATTTTTTTTGATTTGAAAATCGGGCATAAAGAGAAGTAGAGGTTAATTAACTTCTCTAAATGTAAATTTTATTTATTCAAAACAGAAAACGATTGTATGAAGGTGGTGTTACTTTTTGTTTTTCGGTACAGGATCAAATCCACTGGTTCCCCAGGGATGGCAACGGGCAATGCGTTTGGTGCCCAGCCAGATTCCTTTGATGACTCCCCATTCCTGGATGGCTTCAACTGCATACTGGGAGCAGGAGGGAGTATGACGGCAATGTGTACCAAGATGAGGAGAGAGCACCAACTGGTAGAGGCGAATGGGCAGGATGAAAATCTTCTTGAGCATGATGAGCAGAATGTGATTCTTAAAATTTAATCCTGTTTATCCGAATCATTAGCCAGTAATAGTGTTACTCAATCGTATAATCCATTGTTCCGTCTTTATTATCTTTCAATTGAACCCCAATGGCTTTCAGATCGTCACGGATCTTATCGGATAGCGCAAAGTTCTTATCTGTCTTTGCTTTCTTACGTAACCCGATCAGTACCTGTATCGTTCCATCAAGAAGTTCATGATTATGGTTTTCTTCTTCGCGTAATCCGAGTACTTCCTCCATAAACCGGATATAGGTCTTCTTAAAGGAATCAAAAATTTCTTTGGAGACTACCTCTGGTGAGGATAATCCTGATTTCCATGTATTAATATGAGAAGACATTTCAAATAATACTGCAATTGTTTTAGCGGTATTGAAATCATCGCTCATACATAGATAACAATCTTCAATTAGCTGCTGAAGTGATTGATCGAAATCACTTGCTGTCGTTGTCTTTTTGCCTTCCCCTTTTTGTTCCAGCTCTTTTATAATGGATAAGGCATTGCTGAGCTTTTTATATCCCTTCTCCGCAGCATTCAATGCTTCATTGGAGAAATCAAGTGTGCTGGAGTAATGCGATTGAAGCATGAAGAACCGAACTGTCATCGGGCTGTAGCCTTTTTCCAGAAGCGGATGGTTACCGGTAAATAATTCAGAAGGCAGGAAAGAGTTGCCTAATGACTTGCTCATCTTTTGCCCATTCACGGTCAGCATGTTGGAATGAATCCAGTAGTTGACGGGTGATTTTCCATTGGCGCCTGTTGCCTGTGCAATTTCACATTCGTGATGGGGAAACTTTAAATCCATTCCGCCACCGTGGATATCAAATGTCTCTCCCAAATATTTTGTGCTCATCACTGTACACTCAATATGCCATCCCGGAAATCCATCTCCCCAGGGAGAAGGCCAGCGCATAATGTGAGCGGGCAATGCTTTTTTCCACAAGGCAAAATCTCTTTTATCCAGCTTCTCGCTTTGGCTGTCCAGTTCACGTCCGCTCTCCATCAGTTCATCAATGTTGCGTCCGGAGAGAATACCATAGCTGTTGTTATTGAGCTGATTGTATTTTTTTACATCGAAATAGACAGAGCCGTTGACTTCATAAGCTAATCCAAGTTCGATGAGCTTATTTGTAATATTAATTTGTTCGATGATGTGTCCTGTTGCTGCAGGTTCTATGCTGGGAGGGAGAATGTTGAAAATACGCATTACGGAATGAAAATCTTCCGTGTATCTTTTCACTACTTCCATGGGTTCAAGCTGCTCCATGCGTGCTTTTTTTGCAATCTTGTCTTCCCCTTCGTCCGCATCATTCACAAGATGCCCCACGTCAGTGATGTTTCTTACATAACGAACTTTATATCCGAGGAAACGAAAGTACCGGGACACCGTATCGAAAGTAAGAAAGGTGCGTGTATTACCGAGATGGACGAAGTTATACACGGTTGGCCCGCATACATACATGCCTACAAAGCCGGGAATGATCGATTCGAATTTTTCTTTCTTTCCGGAAAGAGAATTGGTGAAATAGAGCGGATACTTTTGTTCTAGGGTCATACGATTTTCGCGCCCGAAATTACAACTAATTAGCGCTTAGCCTGCTAACGGATCAGAAAGTATCCGCGTTTAGATGAGAGGAAAGATTCTCACGTGTGATCACTTCCAGCGGAAACAAATTTCGTGTCTTCACCTCTTTGTTGAAAATCAGGTAATTAGCCAACGTACTGATTCCCTGGAAAGCCTGTCTTTTAGGATTTTGATGGATCAGAAAATCGATCATACCCCGTTTTAAATAAAAGAGATTCTTGGAAAGTAAATCGTAACCGACAATGCGCACTCTTTTCTTTTTATAGGTATCCATAAAAGAGGCCACCTCAAAAGCTTTCGAGGTGCTAACGAATATGCCTTTGAGATCGGAGATGGTGAAAAGAGTATTAAGCTGGCTTTTAAAATCAATATCTGCAGGATTACCTAGGGTGTGAGTGACCAGATTGATTTCGGCATTGATGTTGGTAGCTTCCTTAAAATATTCACGAAACCCTTTCTCTTTCTCAAGAAGGTGAACAGAGTTAGGAAGGTCTTCTTCGATGTGAACGATAGCAAATACAGCCGACTCGTTCTCAATACCGGAAATATGCATGTGTAATAGCTCGGCAGCGACACGGCCGCTATGAAAAGAATTCTGACCTATAAAACTGAGCGGCCGGGCATCTTTGATATCGGTGTTGAAAAGTACGTAGTGGATCTGGTTCTCTTCCAGCAGCTTGAAATAAGGCAATGCCTCCACATAGAAGAGAGGTGCAATCAAAACTCCATGAGGTTGATCATCAATTACTTGCTTTGCTGCTTTTTGAAAGGAATCCTTGTCGTTGAGATCGAAGAAAAATAATTCGAGAGCAATGTTGAAGTGCTCCCAGTTGGCTGCCGCCTGGTTAATGCCCTGCTTGCACTGGTACCAGTATTCATCTGTTTTTGAATCGGGTATTAATACAGCAATGCGCTGAATCTTGTTGGAGCCCAGGTTACGGGCAAGGAAATTGGGCCGGTAGTTAATACGCTCCAGGGTAGAAAGTACCTTCTGCGAAGCCTCGGGTGAAACTTTGCCGCGTTTATGCAGCACCCTGTCCACGGTTCCGGTAGATACACCGGCCAAACGGGCAATATCCTTAATTCCTATTGATTTAGTGCTTTCCATAATTGTAAATGAAAATATCGGAATAATCCGCATATAAACAATGTGTGCGCACACATCCTGCTAACGTTTGTTAGGTGTTGTTTTTAGGTTTTTACCTCGCAGTAGAATATTTGCTATCGTCACCGTAATCGATTGAGCAATCGTTTGCGAAAATAAATTATGCTATATTTGTAACTAAATCGTTTGCGAAATTCTATTTTGACATGTTGTTCTGATTAAAAAATCGAATTTTTTCAGGGTGACTAACCAAACGATCAACTAAATCAAACTAAAACCAACCAAATGAACATGAGGAAAATTTACAATCAATCGGCAAGACCGATAATGTTAGTTCTAACAGCGCACGGCAGACGGGATTGAATGTCTGGTGGTAGGATGCAGCACTGCGTTTGCGTCTCAATTACTATTTAACTTTTAAACTAAATCTAATTTTCAACTTATGAGAAAATTTCTTTACTATTCGTTACTCTGCCTTCTATGGGTTTCCGTGGATAGCTGTAAGGACGAGGAAGTATCCGCTCCTGCGAAACCGTCATTTTCGGTGGATAAGACTACCGGACTTTCGGGTTCTACTGAATTTACGTTTACGGTAAATCAGGTGAGTGCTCAAAATATATCGTTGCTGCCTTATGGATTGGAAAATCCAAGTCTGGGTGGTGTGCTCATTCCTGCAAGTTCATTTACAAATGGCACCGCCATAGTTAAGTTCACTTATGGAAGGGTCGGGGCTTTCAACGCGGTAGTGGTTTCAAATAACCACACCAATGATGGTACAGGGGTAAAAAATACTTCTTCTGATCCAACAGCGATTACGATAACAAGTAATGCTACTGAAATCAGCAGTTTTGAACTTGGTGTTATTCGCAAAGCCGATTTTAATGAAACACCATTCACTACGTTAACGACCAAGACTACAATTGACAAGGATGCCAAGACGATTGCTGTGATTGTTCGTTATGCTCTTCCAAAAGATGGTAACAATGCGATCTACCTTACCGATCTTTCTAAACTGGTAGCTAAGTTTTCTTCCAGTGCTTCCAGTACGGTAACGGTAAACGGTACTGCTCAGACAAGCGGAACAACGGTTGTAGATTTCTCTAATAGCCTTGTAACTCCTGTTAATTATGTTGTGAAAGCAGCGGATGGTTCTACGACCACTACCTATAAGGTAACCGTTACCAAAACTCCTGTTGAAACTAAAACTACCTTAAAGAGCTTCTCTGGCGTAGCAGGTAAAGTAGCAGCCAAAGAAAGAGCAATGACTGGTTATGTAGACAATGCAAACAAGCGCGTGTTTATTTATGATGTTTACGGAACAGATCCCCTTCAGTTCGACTCTATGAAAGTGAAGTACGAACTGGATGGTGAATTTGCCATTCTGAAACAAGGTGGAAAGACATTCGATGCGACAAAAGCCATATTTGATCTTACACCCTATAAGCCTTTCGAAGTGTTCTCTCAGGATTCCACATCGGCTGGTGGCAAAGCTACTTACAATGTATATGCGGTAGCAGCTCCTAAAGTGACAGATGTGAAGATCACAACAGTAACTCCTCAGGTAACAGGAACAACGGAAGACTTTACCATTAAGCTAAGTGTTCTCACGGGAACGGATTTGAGTAGCCAGACTGTAACAGGTACGCTTACGCTTCCTACAGGTGTTACGGTGACATCCATAGCAATAGGCGGAGTCACTACGGTGCCTGTGAGCGGCAGCTTTACAGCGATTGGTGTTGATCTTACGGATACACCTAAATGTGAGCTGACTGTGCTAGATGCAAGTGGTTTCACTTATAAAGTTGTTTACACTGTTTCTGTTACAATTTTAAAATAATTAAGAAATGAAAAATATTTTATATAAAAGTTCTGAGAGAGGAATGGTAATGCGATCGCTCCGCGGCATCAGCATGATGTTATTCCTTTGCTTATCTGTCGTTGCATTCGCGCAATCGCAAAAGGTAAGTGGAGTGGTAACAGATGAAACCGGTCAGTCGGTACCCGGAGTAAGTATTCTTGAAAAAGGTACTACCAATGGAACGTCTACCGACAATGAAGGAAAATATTCCCTGAATGTATCTGGCAGTAATGCTATCCTCGTATTCTCTTTCATTGGCTATACCACACAGGAAATTACCGTAGGTGGTCGTACCACTATCGATCTTCCTTTGTCGCTCGATGTTAAGTCACTGGAAGAAGTAGTCGTTACCGGTTACGGTATTGACAAACGCAGAGAATTAACGGGTTCGGTTTCTACTGTGAAGACAAAAGATTTAACCTTTGCGCCTTCTGGTAACGTAGAGCAAATGTTACAAGGCCGTGTACCAGGCGTAACCGTTATTTCAAACGGTCAGCCAGGAACTCAGAGTCAGATTCGTGTGCGTGGTTTTGGTGCTTTTGGAGGTAATCAGCCACTTTATGTAGTGGATGGTGTTCCGACATCAGACGTTTCTTTCCTTAATCCGGACGATATTGAATCTACCACGGTATTGAAGGACGCTGCCTCTGCTTCGATCTACGGAGCGAGAGCTGCTTCCGGTGTAATTGTTTACACTACGAAGAAGGGCAAGAAGGGTCAGAAGATGAATGTAACCTATGACGGTATGTTTGGTGTGACCAACCCGGGCAAAGGCCAGGACATGATGAACCCAACTGATTTTGCTGACTGGACCTGGAATGCATTAAAAAATACAGAAACACAGGCAGCCGCTGCCGATGGTAGAAATCCTAATTATGCAAAGGCAATAGCATCCTTTAACCATCCTCAGTTTGGTGCCGGTGAATCAGGACCTGTAATTCCGGAGTTTTTAACCGTAGGCGGAAAAGCCGGAGCACAGCTTACCAAAGAAGGCTATGTTTTTGATGCCGCTGCAGAAAAGCTGAAATACAATGTTGATCCACGCAATGGTTCTACTTATCAGGTAACTCGTTCCAACAGAGCAGGAACTGACTGGTATAAAGAAATTACCCGTAATGCTCCTGTTCAGCGCCATACCTTAGGTTTTAACGGAGGTGGTGAAAACAACCGTTTCTATGTTGGCTTAAGTGCACAGACACAAGCAGGTATTCTGAAGCAAAATGATTTTAGTCGCTATGTGGCCAGGATCAATACCGAATTTGATGTGCTGAAGAATTTCAGAATAGGAGAAAATTTACAAATCACCTATGCTGAAAGAAAGGGTCTTTCCGGTGGAACCGGTGGTCAGGGTATTGCAGCGGATGAAAACGATATCCTTTCTGCTTTCCGTATGCCTTCGATCATACCCGTATATGATGAGTTTGGTGGTTATGCAGGTACCGCTTCGAAAGGATTTAATAATCCGAGAAACCCGGTTGCAGCAAGAGATGGCCAGGCTAATAACAAAACATTTAGTACCAATGCTTTTGGCAATATATACGCTGAGGTAGATGTTATTCCTGGTTTAACCCTTCGTACCACTATCGGTGGTAATTACGGCAGCTATAACTACCGTAATTATGGAAGATGGCAATATGAAAATTCGGAGAATAACTCGGCATTCAGTTACCAGCAAGGTTCCGGCTATTCTTTTGCCTGGACGTTCACCAATACAGCTACTTACAAAAAAATATTTGGTGACCATAGTATCGAAGTTCTTGCCGGTCAGGAAGCGTTGGATACAGGCTCAGGCTGGGATTATAACCAAACAGGTTTGAATCCATTCTCATGGGATCCGAATTATATCAACATCAGCAATACCACTCAGGTACAGATCTCCAGTTCTGTTAATAACTCACCTTATAAAGGTGTACGATTCAGCTCTTATTTTGGTAATGTAAAATACAGCTTCAAGGAAAAATACATTATTGGTGCAGTAGTCCGCAGAGATGGTTCTTCACGTTTTGGTGCTGAAAATCGTTATGGTGTATTCCCAGCAGTATCTGCAGCATGGAGAATTTCTTCAGAAGGATTTATGCAGTCTGTTCCTTTTGTTACTGACTTAAAAATTCGTGCAGGTTACGGAACAATGGGTAACTCTAACAACGTGAATCCCTATAACCAGTATAGCTTGTATGGTGGTGATAAAGGAAGTTCGTCTTATGATATTACAGGAAGTAATAGCAGCGCTACGACTGGTTTCTACCGTACACGTATTGGAAACCCTGCAGCAAAGTGGGAAACCAGTATCACTAAAAACCTGGGTATCGATGGAGTATTGTTTGATGGCAAACTGGATGTAATCATCGACTTCTGGCACAAAGAGACCAAGGACTTGTTGCTACAGGTGCCTGTAACGGCTACAGCAGGATACAATGCTTCCGCTCCTTCGGTGAACGTTGGTAAGATGGTGAACAAGGGTATCGACATTATGTTGGGAACAAAAGGAAATATCATCACCGGACTTACCTATGAAGTTACCGTTAACGGAAGCTTCCTGAAGAATGAGATCACCGAGCTGGCTCCCGGAGTGAAGTATCTGACTTCTGCTGATGCCAACCCTGGGTTCCGTGGAATTTTCCCTATCCGTAATCAGTTAGGCTATTCAATTTCTTCTTTCTATGGCTACAGTGTAGAAGGACTGTTCAAAGATGCTGCTGATGTATCTGCTCATGCCACACAGGATGGTGCTGCTCCCGGCAGATTCAAATACAGAGACCTTAATGGCGATGGTAAGATTGATGATAATGATCGTTCTTTCCTGGGAAGCCCAGTTCCTAAGTTTACAGGAGGTATCAACTTTACTATTCGTTATAAGAACTTTGATTTAGGTGCTTATGGATATGCTTCTCTTGGAAACAAGATCTTCAACGTTTCCAAGTGGTTTACCGATTTCTATCCTTCTTTTCAGGGTGCTGCCATCAGCGAACGTGTGAAAGATTCATGGACTCCTACGAACACCGGTGCGACAACTCCGATCTTCGAAAGTGCGTCTAACTTCAGCACGAATACACAATCCAACTCGTTTTATGTAGAAAATGGATCGTACTTCAGATTGCAGAATTTAACTGTGGGTTATACACTGCCGGTAACTATACTGGAAAAAGTGAAATTGAGCAAGCTTCGTGTATATGCCACGACCAACAACTTGTTCACGATCACCAAATACCAGGGACTGGATCCTTCTGTGGGTGGAAATGCGGATACCAACTTCGGTATTGATGTAGGTAACTATCCTATCACAAGACAGTATACAATTGGTGTCAATCTTGGATTTTAATTTTTTAGACGATAAAAATTATGAAAAATAAATTTAGAAGCAGAGTTATCTGGAGTGTGGTATCATCCATACTGCTATTGTATTCGTGCAAAGACAGCTTTCTCGATGTCCCCGTAACAGGCCAGTTGGATAAAAATTTGTTATCCGGCCTGAAAGGATTAGATGCGTCTATCATTGCTGCTTACTCTCAGGTAAATGGTCGTGGTACGCGGATGGCAAGTCCTTCCAACTGGGTATGGGGAAGTATTCGTGGTGGTGAAGCTAATAAGGGTACTGACCCCGGAGATTACTCTACCATTAACCCGGTTCAAAACTATAACGCACTGGCCACCGGTGATATTATCAGCGACAAATGGAACGGAAACTATGAAGGTGTAGCGCGTGCCAATGCAACACTGAAGTTGCTGAAAACAGCCGCTCCTGAAGTATCTGATAAAGACAAATTAAGTTTTGAAGCACAAGCGAAATTCCTTCGTGCTCATTTCTATTTTGAACTGAAAAGAGGATACAACATGGTTCCTTATGTAGACGAGAATATCGACTACGGTACGGGAATTGAAAAAGTGAAAAACGATCAGGATATCTGGCCAATGATTGAAGCGGATATGAAATTTGCTTATGACAACCTGGCTGAAACTCAAACAGATGTAGGTCGTGTGAATAAATGGGCAGCAGCAGCATATCTGGCAAAAATTTATCTTTATCAGGGAAAGTATACTTTAGCGCAGCCTCTTTTTAATGATGTTATCTCGAAAGGAAAAACATCGAATAATAAGAAATATGGATTGGTAGCTAAATATCCTGATGTGTTCAAAGCATCGAACGATAATAGTGAAGAGTCTATATGGGCTTATCAGGCTGCTGCTAATACAGGTAGTGTAAACAATGCTAACCCTGAATTTGATTTGAACTGGCCTTACAATACAGGTTCTGATGGTCCTGGTAACTGCTGTAGCTTCTTCCAGCCTTCCTTTGAGCTGGCAAATTCATTCCGCACCTCAGCCGGACTTCCTCTTTTGGATGGATCGTATAATACAACGGGTCAGATCGTAACGGATATGGGTAAAGAAGCATCGGATGCTTTTGTTCCTGATGCAGGACCGCTTGATCCTCGTATTGATCATTCCATCGGTCGCAGAGGTATTCCTTACTTAGACTGGCAGGATTTCCCTGGTAAATCATGGATTCGTAACCAGCCTAATGCTGGCCCTTACCAGACCAAGAAGTTTGTTTATTATAAAACAGATAAGGGAAGTCTTCAGGACAACAGCTCATGGACTCCCGGTTATACTGCGATTAACTTCCCCATCATTCGTTTTGCTGATGTGTTGCTCATGGCAGCAGAAGTGGAAATTGAAGTGGGTGATCCAAGTAAGGCAAGAGATTATGTAAACATGGTTCGTCAACGTGCCAAGAATTCACCTCTGTTAAGAGCAGATGCATCTCCGGCTGCTAATTATTCTATTGAATTATATGCAGACGCATGGGGTAAAGATGATGCTACTCGCAGTAAAGTGAGATTTGAGCGTAAGCTTGAGCTTTCAGGTGAAGGACATCGCTTTTTCGACCTGGTTCGCTGGGGCATAGCTACTCCGGTGATCACCGCATATATCGCTTACGAAAAAGGCAAAGTAGGTTGCCTGGGTGATGCCGCATGGACATCTGGTGTAGATGAATACCTGCCTATTCCGCAAGGTCAGATTGACTTGCTTGGACCAGAAATCCTTAAACAAAATACCGGTTTTTAATTTAGGTTATATCTCTTCGTATTGAACAAAGGCCAATGTAAATTGGCCTTTGTTTTTTATAGCAATCCATGAAAAAAATATTTCTTGCTTCCCTGAGTCTTTGTGTTGTCTGTATGCTCTTTCTCGAAAGTTGTGAACAAAAAAACCCAGATACCTTGTTTCAACTGATGATGCCAGACGATACAGGGATCGATTTTGCTAATACGATTCAGGAGAATGATACATTTAATATTCTCACCACGGAGTACATCTACAACGGAGGGGGAGTAGGGGTATCCGATTTTAACAATGACGGGCTTCAGGATTTGTTCTTTGTTGGCAATATTGTTTCCAACAAGCTTTACCTGAACAAAGGAGATTTCAAATTTGAAGATATTACGGATGTGGCTTCCGTTAATGTGGCTGGCAGGTGGAATTCCGGTGTGGCAATAGCAGACGTAAACAATGACGGGTGGATGGACATGTATGTGTGCGCCACTATGAAAGCGGATTCTGCCGATCGTAAGAACATGCTCTTCATCAACCAGGGATTAAATGATAAAGGAATTCCAACATTCAAAGAAGAAGCAAAACAATATGGCCTGGAAGACGGAGGCTATAGTGTTACTTCTGCTTTTCTTGATTACGATCGGGATGGCGATCTGGACCTGTACGTCCTGATCAACCAGCGATTGACAAAAATCCCTACCAATTATCGGCCAAAAATTACGGACGGTTCATCACCTAATAATGATAAGCTATACCGGAATAATGGGGATGGAACGTTCACTAACGTGACCAAAGAAGCAGGCGTTGTCATTGAAGGTTTTGGGCTGGGCTTGTCTGTTACTGATTTCAATATGGACGGCTGGCCCGATATCTATGTGTCTAATGATTACCTGTCGAACGACCTGCTCTACATCAATAATAAGAATGGAACGTTTACTAACCGCATCGGTGAATTCATCGGACATCAAAGTCAGTTCTCTATGGGCAACGATGCGGCTGACATTAATAATGATGCGATGCCCGATATCATAACCGTGGATATGCTGCCGGAAACCAATAACAGGAAGAAAACCATGGTAGGCAATAAAAGTTATCAGAACTATATTAACAACGAATTGTTCGGCTATGAATATCAATATGTGCGGAACATGCTGCACATTAACAACGGGCTGGATAAAGGAATCAAATTCAGCGAAGTAGGCCAGCTAGCCGGTGTTCACCAAACGGAATGGAGCTGGGCTCCGCTCTTTGCCGACTTTGATAACGATGGTTACAAAGACCTGATTGTAACCAATGGATTTCCCAAGGATGTTACCGACAGAGATTTTTCTAACTACCGGGCCGATGTAGGTAATGTGGCCTCACCACGTCATTTGAATGATTCGATACCGATAGTGAAAATACCCAACTATGGATTTCGGAATGGAGGTAACCTGGCATTTACGGATGTCACCAAACAATGGGGACTGGGTGATGCTTCTTTTTCCAATGGTGCGGCTTATGTAGACCTGGATAATGACGGTGACCTGGATTATGTAGTTAATAATATTAATGCGCCTGCTTTTGTATACAGGAATACACTCTATGCAGCAGGTGAAAAGAAAGAGTCCTCAACGAATTACCTGCGCGTAAAGCTAAAGGGCACTGAGAGCAATCCCCAGGGTATTGGGGCCAGGATTACTTTACATTATGGTAAAGGAAAGATTCAGTATTGTGAGAACACTTTTTACAGAGGCTTTTTATCTTCGGTAGAGGCGATTGCTCATTTTGGTCTTGGCGAAACGCAAGAGGTCGATTCCGTTTATGTGCAATGGCCGGATGGTAAAATTCAGTTACAGAAGAATGTAAAGACAAATCAACAGCTTGTCATCACGTATCAGCCGGATACATCTTCGTTACCCGGTAAAAAAGAGGATGCACTTTTTGAAAAAGCAAAAGTAAAAATGACATACGTGCACAGCGAACAGGATTACATTGACTTCAATACGCAACGTACCCTGCCGCATAAGTTTTCACAGTCCGGGCCTGCTATTACGGTAGGCGATATTAACGGAGACCAGCTGGAAGATATCCTCATTGGTGGAGCAGTGGGCCATACCGAATCCGTTTTTTTACAGAAGCCGGATGGTACATTTAATACCATAAAGAAGGAAGTACTGGATCCAAATAAGAAAGAGGAGGACGAAGGCTTGTTGTTATTTGATGCGGACAATGACGGAGACCTTGATTTGTACGTAGCAGGTGGTGGCAGCGAAGGCCCTCCTGATACGGATGATTACCAGGACAAATTTTATTTGAACGATGGTAAAGGCAATTTCAAATGGGAGAAAGATGCTTTGCCGAAAACCAATGCCAGCGGATCATGTGTGCGCGCTGCCGACTATGACAGGGATGGTGATCTTGATCTTTTTGTAGGAGGACGCGTGGTGCCGGGTGCCTATCCTAATCCCGCTGAAAGTTATTTGTTGCAAAATGAGAGAGGAAAATTCTCCAATGTATCGACTACCGTGTGCCCGGAGCTATTGGCGCTGGGTCTGGTTACCGATGCGGTATGGACTGACTTTGATAACGATACCAGGACCGACCTGATCATTGTAGGCGAATTCATGCAGGTTACGTTCTTTAAAAATGAAGGGGGTAAGTTGAACAGGTTGAAAGCTTCGGGCATTGAACAGGAAACAGGATGGTGGAACAGTATTACCGCTGGCGATTTTGATCAGGACGGAGATACCGATTATGTCGTGGGTAATCTCGGCCTCAACAATGCATTCCAGGTAACCAAACAATATCCGGTTAAAGTAATTGCCAAAGACTTTGATGGGAATGGAAGTATCGACCCGATTATGGCTTGCTATATCCGCGAGACAATGAACTCCGATGCGAAGCAATTGTATCCCGCTCATTTCTGGGATGAGATGAACTCTCAAAGCCCCAAGTTCAGAAGGAAATTTTCGCGCTACAGGCAGTTTAGCGTAGCCACCGTAGATAAAGTTTTTAAGGAGGATGAGATGAAAGGTGCACTGGTGCTGGAAGCAAAGAACCTGGCATCGAGCTATGTTGAAAATTTAGGCAATGGAAAATTTGTGATGAAGCCCTTACCGGTACTTACCCAGGTAGCTCCTGTGAACGGACTTCTTACTGATGACGTAAACAGAGACGGTCACCTGGACATTGTTATGGTAGGTAATGATTATGGGAATGAAGTTTTTATCGGGCGTTATGATGCTTTCACTGGTCTTGTTTTACTGGGAGACGGTAAAGGAAATTTTAATGTAGTACCATCAGCAGAAAGTGGGTTTTATGTTCCGGGTGATGCGAAGGCGCTTGCCCGGTTATCCTCACCCAAAGGAGATTTGTATATCGCCACACAAAATCGGGATAGCCTCGCGGTTTTTATTTCCGGGAAAGAAAAATCCGGATACATTTTTAAACCGGGGGCATTGGATGTAAGAGCAGAGCTGATTTATCCGGATGGCAAAGTTCAGAAGATGGAATTCTATTATGGATCAGGTTATCTCTCGCAGTCATCGCGAAGGATACAAATACCTCGTGATGTGAAAGAACTCATTATCTACGATTCGAAAGGCGACTCCCGTAAGGTAAATCCAAAGAGCATTTAAGCTGTCTTTTCTTTGCTGCTTTTTTTCAGCGGTTTGCTTTAGTAGCAGGAAGATCAAATAGTTCAGCAGCGGGTGCTATAAATTGAGGTTCGGGTATCGAAGTGCCACAGTGTTTGTTCAGCTGTTGAATGAGATAGCGCGCCAGCTCAGGTGAATGAAGCTCTTCGTGCTGGTGCATGAAGAAGTAGACTTTTCCAATGCCTTGTTCCTTCCATGATTTGATTCGTTGCACCCAGTTATCAATTCGTGCATAGTCAGTAGGATGGAGGCCATTACCCACAAAACGGATAAATGCTTCCGGTGTAGTAAGGCGCATGTGAAGGCAATCTCTCCTGCCTGAAGCATCGGTGAGCACTGCTCCGGCTTTGTTATTTTCAAGCATGTTAAAAAGCGCATCAAACGCCTCCGGATTGGAGAACCATTCTTCATGCCTTTGCTCTACAAATAACGGAATGTCTTTTGGCATGGACTGAATAAAATTTTCCTGTGTCTCTAATGATTTCGGACCCATTTGTGGATGAGGCATCAGAAAGATCGGGCCAAGCGTTTCTCCTAATCCGGAAATACCTTCAAAGAATTTGTCCGTCAATTCCCCGGTGTCTTTCAGTCTTTTAATATGCGTGATCTGATCGGTAAACTTGGGGCAGAATTTAAATCCAGGAGTTACTTTGTTTTTCCATCCTTCGGTTTGCGCAAAGGTAGGCATGCGATAGAAGGTGGCATTCAATTCGATACAGTTAAAATGCTTTGCGTAGTGTTTCAGAAAATCCGCTTCCTTTGTTTTAGGCGGATAGATTTTCCCAACCCAATCTTTTCTTCCCCACTTGGCACAGCCAACAAAAATTTCTGTTTTATTGCTTTTATTTTTGGATAACAGCTTTGTCGTTTCTGGCCGGTCGGGAGGGAGTGTGAAATCAATCTGTTCAATTTCTTCGGGAGTAACTTTTCCAAAATCCATAACAAAGTATTAGAACACTAAATTAAGAATTAGTCGTATTGCTTTCTTCATTTGGGTTTTGGGTAGTCCCTGTTTTCTTTTTGATCTGAAAAAAGAAATGCGACCATCACGATTAGGGTACCGGTAATGCGGACGACAACCATCATTGATTTTTCATAAGTTTAAAATTTATTGCTGAATGGATAAGAGGTATTGGATGGAGATGTTTTCTTAAATTATAAACCAAACTGAATAATTCTTTGATCGTTTGCGGAAAGACCCGCTACCGCTCAAAGAAATGGGAGAGGAAGAAAAGCCGGAATGTTTATCTTGCACAGGACCTAAACCTAAGCCTATGAAGAAGCTACTGCTCTGCTTTCTTTTCAGTTTGCCGTTCTTTTCTATTATCGGCCAGACCATCCCACCGGAAAGAATAGAGAAGTTTAAAGCAGACGTTCTTATTGAAGTAGAGAAGAATGCAACACTCGGCCAGCAGATCAACGACATGCTTTTTAGTTTTTCTGAGCTTGGATTTCAGGAAAAGGAAACGTTTACTTACCTCACCACACTGCTGGAGAAAAATGGATTCACCCTACAGAGAGAAGTGGCGGGTATCCCCACGGCATGGACAGCCATCTGGGGCTCAGGTAAACCGGTGATCGCTTTGGGCTCAGATGTCGATTGTATCCCGAAGGCATCGCAAAAGCCGGGGGTAGCCTATCACGATCCCATTGTAGAAGGCGCACCTGGTCATGGAGAGGGCCACAACTCGGGGCAGGCTTTAAATATCATTACTGCGCTTGCCATGAAGAAGATCATGGAGCGTGACAAAATTGTCGGAACGCTAATGCTATGGCCAGGCATTGCCGAAGAACTGCTCGCAACCAAAGCCTACTATGTACGCGCAGGAATTTTCAAGGACGTAGATGCGTGTATTTTCACTCACGTAGCCAGTAACTTCGGTGTGAACTATGGCGATGGTGGTTACCAGGGAATGATCTCGGTGAAGTTTAACTTTGAAGGCGCTGCTGCTCATGCTGCCGCTGCTCCCTGGAGAGGCCGCAGTGCATTGGATGCAGTAGAGCTCATGAATGTCGGATGGAATTTCCGGAGAGAACATCTTGAGCTCACACAGTCATCGCACTATGTCATTTCAGACGGAGGGGACCAACCCAATGTAGTTCCTTCCAAAGCATCGGTGTGGTATTATTTCCGTGAACGAACTTATCCGGCTATTAAAACTCTTTTTGATAAAGGAATAAAAACTGCTGAAGGTGCGGCTTTGATGACGGACACCAAGTTCACCTATGAAATATTAGGTGCGGCATGGCCGGCTCATTTTAATAAACCCATGGCAGAAGTAACCTTTGCTAACATTAAAAAAGTGGGGCTGCCAAAATGGTCGGAAGAAGATCAACTGCTGGCAAAGGCTACCCAGATAGAGATGAAAGCGAAGGTACAAGGGCTTGCCATTAAACTGGATACAATGGGAATGCCCAATCCCCCCGGGGTGGTGAACATCATGGGCAGATCGCTGGTGTCTTTAGCGGGAGGCTCGGATGACATTGCAGACATCTCGTGGTCAGTTCCTACTATCGTTTTAACTTACCCCTCCAACATCCCCGGCTTGCCCGGCCATCACTGGTCGGATGCGATTTCGATGGCTACACCGATCGCGCATAAAGGAATTGTAGCAGGTGCAAAAGTAGAAGCGCTGACGCTGGTTGATTTATTTACCAGGCCCGACATTCTGAAGCAATCGTGGGAATACTATAAAACGGTGCAGACCAAAGATCAGCAATACATTCCCCTGGTAGGAGAGAAGGATAATCCGGCCATCACGCTGAATAAAAAAATCATGGAAGAGAATGCACCCAAGCTAAAGCCTTTCTATTATAACCCGGCCAGGTATAAAACGTATCTGGAGCAATTAGGTATTACCTACCCGACACTTCGTGCGGATCAGAAAGAAGCCATTCAAAAACTAACTACATCGCCACAGAAATAATTAATCCGATTAACCTATGAAGAAATTTTTCTATCTATTCATTGCCGTTTTTATAACGGAACTATCCCTGGCACAAACCGAAGTACGCCAGGTAGAGAAGCTGAAAGCAGCAGCAGCGCTTGAAGTGGAAAAAAATGCAGTGCTTGGACAGCAGATCAACGACATGCTTTTCAGCTTCTCCGAGCTGGGTTTCCAGGAATACGAAACGTTTAATTACCTCACCACACTGCTTGAGAAAAACGGATTTAAAATTCAGAAAGGGATAGCCGGTATTCCAACGGCATGGACTGCTACATGGGGTTCGGGCAAACCGGTGATTGCATTGGGCTCGGATGTGGATTGTATTCCCAAGGCTTCGCAGAAACCCGGAGTGGCTTATCACGACCCGATCGTAGATGGCGCGCCCGGTCATGGTGAAGGACATAACTCCGGACAGGCTCTGAACATTATTTCAGCACTGGCTTTAAAGAAGATCATGGAGAAAGAAAAGATTCAGGGTACTATTATGCTTTGGCCCGGTGTAGCGGAAGAAGTAGTAGGAACAAAAGCATTTTATGTACGTGCCGGATATTTCAAAGATGTAGATGCCTGTATTTTTACTCACGTGGGCAATAACCTGGGCGTGTCGTATGGTGATGCCGGTAACAATGGACTGGTATCGGTACGCTTTAATTTTGAAGGTGCCGCTGCTCATGCTGCCGGTGCTCCGTGGCGTGGAAGAAGCGCATTGGATGCGGTAGAGTTAATGAACATCGGATGGAATTTTCGCAGGGAGCATCTGGAGCTTACCCAGCGTTCACATTATGTGATTTCCGATGGAGGTGATCAGCCCAATGTAGTACCTTCCAAAGCGGCTGTGTGGTATTACTTCCGCGAACGTTCTTATCCCAACATCAAAAAACTGTTTGATGTCGGCATCAAGGTAGCAGAAGGTGCCGCATTAATGACCGACACTAAATTCACTTACGAGATACTCGGATCGGCATGGCCGGGGCACTTTAATAAACCTATCGCGGAAGCTATGTATGCTAATATCAAAATGGTTGGCCTGCCTGCATGGTCAACCGAAGATCAGCTGTTGGCGAAAGCATCGCAGATTGAATTGAAGGCACCCAAGACAGACGGCCTTGCCGTGAAACTGGATACCCTTGGACTTCCTACACCCACCGGCCCGATCAATGTCATGGGGCGTCAGCTGATGGCGATGGGCGGAGGTTCGGACGACATTGCAGATATCAGCTGGTCATTACCAACAATCGTGTTACGATATCCTTCCAACATACCCGGGCTTCCCGGTCATCATTGGAGCAACGCTATTTCGATGGCTACACCGATTGCTCATAAAGGAATTGTGTACGGAGCCAAGGCAGAGGTAATGACGTTGTTGGATTTGTTATTAAAGCCGGAGATCTTAGCCAATGCATGGACTTATTATCGTACCGAACAAACCAAAGAGTTGCAATACACTCCGCTGATCGGAGAGAAGGATAATCCCGCCATTTATCTCAATCAAAAGATCATGACCGAGTATGCGCCCAAGCTGAAGCAGTACTATTATAATCCTGCCAAGTATAAAACCTACCTGGAGCAATTGGGTATTCAATATCCTACGGTGCGGCCGGATCAAAAGGAAGCAGTATCGAAACTGGAAGCGGTTAAAAAATAAATAGCATGCAAGCTATTCCAATACATCCTTGTTTGATTTTAAGGAACCTGCTTCGGCAGGTTTTTTCTTTTTTTATAATGCTCAACATTTGGATGAGTTCATTCTACGCGGGAGCTCAGGAGGTGGATAAGGTGTTTTCTGTTTCTGTGCAGGAGGGTACGAATATGGCAGCGGCTGTTTCTCCCGATGGAAAAATGATAGCCATCGATATTCAGGGTACTATTGGCGTACTGCCCATAGCAGGTGGTAATGTGAAATTATTGACGGATGGTATGGGCGATGAGCGCCAACCTTCCTGGTCGCCCGATGGAAAGCAAATCGTATTTCAGTCCTTTCGTGATGGCAACTATCATCTCTGGACAATCAATAAAGAAGGTACCGATCTCAAACAGATTACATTTGGCATTTACGATGAACGTGAACCGTATTGGTCTCCGGATGGAAAGAGTGTTCTGTTTTCTTCCGATCGTTCAGGCAATTATGACATCTGGAGGTTGTCGTTATCAGACAGAGCGTTTCAGCAACTGACCACCAGTCCGGCCAACGAATATAGTCCTGCCTGTTCTCCGGATGGCAGACAGATAGCATTTATTTCTTCGAAGCAAAAAGAAGCGATTTATATTATCGATGAATCCGGAAATGAAAGGCAGGTGCCTTCATCGAAAGGAACAACGAATGCTCCATCGTGGAGCCCTGATGGCAAACGAATTATTTTTAATGCGGTATCGGCAGGTAAAAGCGAGCTGGTGATGGTAACATTGGCCAGTGGCGCGCAACAGACGATCAGCAAAACGGAAGAAGATGTTTTTCCTTTCCGCCCTACATGGATGGCAAATAATGAACTGATTTATACGGCCGATGGCAAGATACTGCATCAAACAGGAGAGGCAATATCTAAAGTAATTCCATTCACAGCTGGCTTAACGGTTACGGTGCCATCCTATCCCAAAAAAATAAGAGACTTTGACGGTGAGGAAACAAAACCAGTAAAAGGAATTTCAGGGCCGGTAGTTTCTCCTGATGGAAAGACAATTGCTTTTACTGCGCTGGGTGATATCTGGTTGCTGAAGGAAGGTGAATCAAAACCATTATCTCTTACCCATGATGTGGCCGGAGATATCGATGCAGCGTGGTCGTATGACGGAAAGAAGCTGGCTTTCGCATCGGACCGCGAAGGGGGAAATATGAATATATGGATCCATGATTTCGAAATGAAAGCGGCAAAACAACTTACTTTTTTCGATAAGCATGCGTTACTTCCCTCTTTCTCCCCCGATGGTAAAAAGATCGCCTTCTTTTTGAATGATGGTTATACCGGATTAAGCACGGCCACGCTTTACACTATTGAACTTTCTTCGGGCGAAACAAAAGTAGTGTACAAATCCATTTTTACTCCCGGAAAACCTTCGTGGTCGGCCGATGGTAAATGGATTGTTCTTTCCGCTTTGCAACCGTATTCCTCCCGCTACAGGGAAGGCATCAGCCGTGAATTATTAATTGCCGCAGATGGAAGCTCATCCCGTTATCTTTCTCCTGTGGAAGGTCGTACACTTGGACAACGAGGCAAGAACGGACCCGTGTGGTCGCCCGATGGACATCAGCTGGCCTACATTCAGGAAGGTGTGCTGTGGACGATGAACGTAAATGAATCGGGTGAGTCACTGGAAGCACCGGTTCAGCTAACCAGCGAACTTGCAGAGTCGCCAAGCTGGACGGGTGATTCCGGTTCGATTGTATTCATAGCCACCGATCGTATAAAGAAAGCAAACCTGCGCAGCGGAAGAATAGAAGAGATTCCGCTTTCGCTGGAATGGAAACAGGAGAAAGCAAAAGGACAGACCGTAATTTATGCGGGGCGTGTTTTTAACGGACGTTCCGATCGTTATCTGAACAAAGTAGATATCGTCATTGAGGATAACCGGATCAAAGAAATCGTTCCACACCAGCCGAATCGTACAGGTCACGTCATTGATGCTTCCGACAAAACAGTTATACCTGGCTTATTTGAAATGCATACCCATCAAACCGGATCCGGTGGCGAGTTGCTCGGTCGTAACTGGCTTGCTTATGGGATCACATCGGTACGCGAAACAGGTGGTGATCCGTATGATGCGTTGGAAAGAAAGGAATCGTGGAGCAGTGGCGTAAGGCCAGGGCCGCGATTGTTTTTTACAGGCCCGCTGCTGGATGGCGAGCGTGTTTACTATGATCTGGCTACCGGAATAAGCAGTGAAGCGCAACTGAACAGGGAACTGAACCGCGCAGTGAAGCTGGATTACGATTTTATTAAAACCTATGTACGCTTTCCGGATCAGCTTCAAAAGCGAACCATACAATTTGCGCATGCACATGGCATTCCCGTTTCCTCGCACGAGATCTATCCGGCTGCTTCATTCGGAGCGGATGCGGTAGAACACCTTAGCGCTACCAGCCGGAGAGGGTATACTCCGAAACTGACTTCACTGAGCCGTAACTATGAAGATGTAGTGCAATTGCTGGCCCGCTCCGGCATGAATATGACTCCGACCGTAGCTTTGTACGGTGGCTTTTATCTGAAGTGGCAAACCGATCCGGACATCTTAAATAACAAACAACTACATGGCTTGTATCCTGAAAATTATATCACCGGGATAACGGCTTTTTCGAAACATATCATGGAGCTCTATCCGAATTCTGCCGAACAATTTGCCGGAATGAAAAAGACATTGTTCAAAATGCAGAAGGCAGGAGTGAAGCTGACAGCGGGAACAGATTCACCTTTCATTACGTACGGACTAAGCTTGCATGTGGAATTACAAAATTTTGTTGAGGCAGGATTTACTCCTTTCCAGGCATTGCAATCGGCAACCTTATTAGCTGCCGAAGCTACCGGAGTAGATAAAGACCTCGGCACGATTGAACCGGGCAAACTGGCCGACCTGGTGATTGTGTCGGGTGATCCGCTAAAGAATATCAAAGAAGCATGGAATGTAGAGATGGTAATTAAAAACGGATTGCCTTATACCATCGATGGATTGCTGAAAAAGCAATAGAATGTTGCTGAAGCGAAACTTTTCATTTGTAGAAATTTGGTTTTATAACCAGCTTTGCCTCCATGTTTACAGGTATTATCGAATCACTGGCCCGGGTAGAAAAGATAGAACAAGAAGGTACGAACAGGCACTTTCTTTTTTCAAGCCCTATCGGCTATGAATTAAAGGTAGATCAGAGTGTTTCGCACAATGGCGTATGTCTTACAGTGACGAAAACAGAAAAAGAAAAGTATTGGGTTACCGCTGTTCATGAAACACTGGAAGCTTCTAATCTTGGAGCGTTGCAGGTGGGCGACAAGGCTAACCTTGAACGATGCATGCTAAACAATGGCCGTTTTGACGGACATATTGTGCAGGGTCATGTTGACCAGACCGGTATTGTCAAATCGATTAAAGATGAGAACGGAAGCTGGCTTTTTGATTTTGAATACGATCCCGCCAAGGGAAACATAACCGTAGAAAAAGGATCGGTTACTGTCAACGGAGTAAGCCTTACCTGCTTTAATTCAAAGGACAATGGATTTTCCGTAGCGATTATTCCGTACACATTCGAGCATACCAATTTTCATCAGCTGAAGCCAGGGGATACTGTTAATCTTGAGTTTGATGTTGTTGGCAAGTATGTGAAAAAACTACTGGGTTTATCCGGCAGGTCGTTTTAATCCAATGCTTCTTCCTCCGTTTTAAACTTGATTTTAGAATCCAGAAACAAATAGAAGCGATAGCCGGCCCATCCGCTGAGTAACCCAATTATCCCTCCTACAATAATGTCGCCAGGGTAGTGTACCCCGAGGTAAATACGGGTGTAAGTCATCAGCACAGCCCAGATAAAAACCAGAAAGATCCAGCGGTATTTATCTTTAAAAAGCAACCACACAAAAATAGCAGTAGCAAACGTATTGGCAGCATGGCTGGAAGCAAAACCATAAAGCCCGCCTTTATACTCATTAACCAGGTGAACGATACCAGTAAGTGTTGGTTCCTGGGATGGTCTTAGGCGTGCAAAGAAGGGCTTCATTAATGAAGAAGTAATCTGGTCGGCCAGTAAAATCGCGAGAGCTACCCCGGCAAGAACAATCCAGGCCTTGTTATTATAGTTTCTGAAAATCAGGTAAATCAAAAACAGGTAAAGCGGAATCCAGAATTGAGTTTGCGTAATCTGCAGCATAATGGGGTCAAGCCAATCCAGATGGAAACTATTTAACCACACTAAAATTTTTTTATCGAGCTCGATTATTTTTTCCATTACCTCGTTAGTGAATCTTTTTCATTTTGCTGCTCCATCCATCTGCTTACTTCATCGGGGCTGAGGAAAGTGGCAAACGTTATGTCTAAATGCTTCAATGTATCTTTGAGGCCGCTAATATAATCAGATGAAGTGATGTTGCCATCAGGGGGGCGCACTGCACCTATCCGCTTTAGTCCATATTTGACTGCCTGCGGAAAAATTTCATTGAAGACCCATTGCTGATCCTCGGGTTGAATAAGGCCCTGCCTGGTTAAATCAGAGATGTAATTTGGAGTATGATAAACCTTTATAAAATCCAGACATTTATTAAATACAGTCCGGTACTGATGGCTGGTGAGTGGTCCGTTCCACACCACACCCATCGAGTTGAGTCGGGCATCAAAGAAAATCTGTGCGTGCGGTTCCTGATATAAATATTGCCGTTCTACATTTTCGGGTTTCTTCAGCTTTACCGTGAATTGTGTAAAGCGATTTACTTCACTGTACACTTCTACGCTTCCCCCCAGCGCTTCTGCCTGTAGCTTAACCAGATAAAGCCCTAAGCCCTTACCCTCTGTTTGCTGATGAAAGCGCTTGTACATCATAAAGAGATTGTCCTTATGCTGAAGGGTATCGATGCCTAATCCATTGTCTTTTACAGTGAGTGTAAAATAATGATCTTCCTGGCGGGAAGTGATCTCAATTTGTAGTGCGCGTTCCGAAGACCGGTATTTGATGCTGTTCCCCACCAGGTTATACAAAATGCTGGCAATCATCGGCTGCACGGAATAGATCAGGGGAGCCTGCTCAAAACTCGAAATCAGGGTAACGTTATTTGCTTTTATTTCTTTTTCAAAGGTGCGAATCGTGTTCTGTAATTCGGCAGTTAGGCTTACCTGCTGCCGTACGCGAAAGATGTCGTTACGTATGTCAATGATCTTGCTCAGATCTCTGATCGTAGCGTCCAGCTTATTGACAGAGCTGATGGAGTGTTTTATAATAGTTGCGTTTTCGCCAGCCAGTGTCTGAGGATCTATGATTTGAAGCAACCCCATAATACTGGCCACCGGACCTCGTAAGTTATGCGATACCGTATAAGAGAATTGCCTTAGCTCCGTATTGTGTTTAATTAATTCGGTGTTGGAATCCATCAGGTCTTTCGTCTTGCTCTGAAGCTGTGATTCCAGGTTCTGATTTTGAATTTGAAGTAATTCCTTTTGCTTTTGAATGATGCTATTGGCTTCCTGCAGTTTTTCCTGGCTGTCGTTAAGCCTGTCGGTTTGTAATGTTAACTCTTCAATCAGTTCTTCATTTTGTTTTTCAAATCCATCATAAATGCTTTTAAGCACAATGGTGCAGCACGTGATCAAAAGAAAAATAATGATGGCCAGTATCCGGGAGAATCCATAAGAGGGCATCTGGTGGCCGGTTTGATAAAATCCTACCTGGAAGTAATTGTGAACAGGGTCGAAAAGGAGGAATGCAATTAAAATAAAGCAGGTGCTGATCAGGAGCAGTTTAATTTCATTTAACCCGAAAAGGATAGGAGGGATAACGGATACTCCCAAAAGGATATACCGGTAATCATAGTAAAATGATTCACCGATATGGTTGGGATATAAGCGCTTGGCGAAGATGGATACGGATAGCGTTAATACGGGCAGCATCAGACAGAATAAAAGTCTGCTCACTTGATTGTAACCCGCCAAATTGATGAGGACGGGAAGAATGAAGAGGGAGGCGCAGATAAGCGAAATAATGGAGATGATGCCAAATTCGAAGTAGAAAGTCTGAAGCAATCCTATTCCGATAATGAGTATGAAAACCATCAGGCTAAGCCGGTTGCAAAGAATGATGTTTCTATTGACAGAAAGGGAATGGAAAGTGCTGGTTCCTGAGAGAGAAATGCTGTTCCAGAATTTTTCCATGAAGAGTCTGCTGTGAGAGACCTCGAAATTTAGCAATTTTACTTGTTAAACTGATTTATGATTTCTGCAAACATACCCCATGGGTTGCTCATGGTTCGTCCTGCTTCTTTTGAATTCAATGTAGAAACTGCAGATTCAAACACTTTTCAGCAGAAGGGAGCTTTTGATCCCGGATTACTGCAACAGCAGGTACTTTCCGAATTTGATGAGGTGACCACTGTTTTAAAGAAAAACAAAATTTCTTTGCTGGTGGTAGAGGATACCCCTTCTCCCCAAAAGCCGGATGCCTTATTCCCTAATAATTGGATTTCCACGCATCCGGATGGTCTGATCATTACTTACCCGATGATGGCGGTGAGCCGGAGAAGTGAGCGAAGAGAAGATATTATTAAGCTACTCAAGACTCGTTATACAGTAAGCAGGGTATGGGATATTTCCGGAGCAGAGTGGGACAATAAATTCCTGGAAGGCACGGGCAGCATCGTGTTTGATCATGCCCACCAACTTGCTTATGCCTGCAGATCTCCGCGTACCAACGATGTTTTATTAGGTGACGTGTGCAGGCAAATCGGCTATCAGAGTATCTTGTTTGATTCGGTAGATGAGAAGAAAGTGCCGGTTTATCATACCAATGTGATGATGTGGGTAGGAGAGAAGATAGCAGCAGTATGTATCGACTCGCTGCATCTTGAGAGTGATCAGGACAAGGTTCTTGAGCGGTTATCAGAAACGAATCATAAGATAATAGCCATCAGCTATGCCCAGATGAATGCCTTTGCGGGGAATATGCTGGAAGTGCAAAATGAGGAGGGACAGTTATTTATATTAATGTCACAGACCGCTTATCAAACACTTTTGCCGGGTCAGATCAACGAGATGAGCAAATATGCAGAACCGATTATTGTGTCTATCGATACGATTGAAAAATACGGTGGTGGAGGAATCCGGTGTATGGTGGCGGGCATTTATCTTCCCTGTAAATAATGCCTTGAATGGGCACCTAAAAATTCGTAAATAGTATTTTGTTTGTCTTACAATATAGTAGTTAGGCTTTAATTTATGAACAAGTACGATCTGATAATTGTCGGGGCCGGCCCCAGTGGGTATGCCGCGGCTATGCGGGCCCTGGATTTCAAAAAGAAGATTTTGTTGATCGAAAAGAGTAATGTAGGGGGTGCCGGGGTCACCAATGGTGCGCTGTCTTCCAAAACCTGGTGGGAGTTATCCCGTGAGGTTTCTACGTTCCGGAAAAATCTGAAACGTTTTAATATTGACGTGCCCAGCATCAATTACAAAGAAATTCAGGATGAAGTACGCAAGGCCGTGGCCGAACGTAAAAATTTGCTGGAAGAGCACATGGATGCACTCAAAAGTTCCAATTATTCCAACCTGCTCGAATTTAAAAACGGTACGGCACGGCTGCTTACTCAAAATGAAATAGAAATCAGTATCGGAGTGCAGACAGAAAGGGTTTGGGGCGACTATGTCATCCTTGCCACAGGAAGCCGACCAAGAAACTTGCCTGAATTGCCTATCGATGAGAAAATCGTGATGACCAGCGAAGGGATTGAAAACATGGAGGAATTTCCGGAAAGCATGGTGATCGTAGGGGCAGGGGTGATTGGTTGTGAGTATGCGACTATCTTCTCGGGATTCGGAAAAACAAAGGTTCACCTTATTGATAAGGGAGATCGTATTCTTCCTTTCGAAGATGAAGACGTTGTCCGCATCATCGAACGGAATATGGAAAATAATGGCGTGCTGATTCACCGCAATTCAAAACTCATCCATATGGAGATCAAGAACGGAAGAGTAGAGTATGAGCTGGAATACACCGATGGAAGCCACGAAAAATTTAATGTAGCGAAAGCACTGGTTTCCGTAGGACGTGTAGCCAACATTGAAGATCTGTGGGAGGATAAAGTTGGAATTAATATTACCAAAAGAGGTATTGATAATAATGATACACAAACCAATGTGTCCAATATTTATGCAGTAGGAGATCTTACCGCAGATATATCGTTAGTGAATGTAGGTGAGCTGGAAGGCCGTTATGCTGTAGAGAAAATTTTTGGTAATCCCGACCGGAAGTTGGTGTATGAAAACATCAGTACCATCATGTTCCTGAGCCCGGAAGTAGCCAGTGTGGGATTGAATGAAACGCAGGCGAAAGAAAAGGAAATAGATTATAAAGTAGTTACGCTGGAATATTCGACAATACCGCGAGCCATTGCCAAGCGTAACACACAAGGTTTCATCAAGCTGCTCGCCACAGACGATGATAACCTGAAAATACTGGGAATGAAAGTGGTGGGTAATAATGCCAGCAGCGCCATTCAGGCAGTAGCTGTTTTGATTTCCATGGACAAGGGAATTGAAGAGCTGGCGGAATGCGTACATCCTCATCCTTCGATCACAGAAGGAATCCAGGAGTGTGTGCGGATGCTGATGGGCAAATCCATGTTCAAGCCTACCGCACTGAAAGGCAGACTTTCCTGCCGCAGATTCTCTAAAGGAGTATATGAAGATATTATTTTTTAAGTCACGATAATTGGATAAACAAAAGGTTGAACGAGGAGATTAAAATGATACATAAATTACTGTTCGTTGTATTCCTGATGATGATCATCTCTTCCTGCTCTGTTGATAAGTTATATCAGGTGAGGCAGAGCAGGAGAGTGAATGCCTATGAGCAAATTGAGTTTGGTGATATTGTAAAACGCTATTTTGCTAAAGATCAGTCCAGCGTGGGCACTATCGAAGGAATCTATTCAGTATCGAGCTATATCACAAAAAAAGGAAAGGGTATTCTTTCTTCCACAGAAAAGGAGAAGGCTGTAAGCTCCAGAGAGAATTATAGTAAAGTGGCGATTATACATGATAGTGGTGGTACCAACCGTGAGTATCTGGAAGTACCGTTGGATAAAAACTATCTGCCTTCTTATTCTGTCAGGGGCGAGTTCACGGCAGTGTCGGAAGGAAATATTATGGTGTACCGGCACTTTGAATCGCGCAGCAAGGTCTTGTCGTACACATTTACCTACGATAAAGCACGCGATCTGCTGGAAGGTATTCGTACCGAAAAGAGTGGTTCCTTCACCATTACCTATAAGCTTACTTATCTAAAGCTGTATCCTAAAACAGGGAACCAGTAAGGCAGTTTCAATTCGTCTGGCTCTCTCTAAATAAATAATTAAATATTTATTTAGAGAGAGCCAACTTACACTCATTTACTCTTCAAAAACTCTCCACTACCCTCACCACATCCTCAAACGAATTATGTAGAGGGGCAGGAGCTATAAAGAAAGCTTAGCACAGTAAGGAATAGCGCAATCTTGGTGGCCAATGCTGTGCGTATCAGTCACAGGGATGATCCTGAGAAGTATCAGCAAGCAGCCTGGTTTTTTCACTCAATGAAAAATAACTTGGGAAGAGGTGTGTCTGTATTATAAAAACAGACACAATATCATAATTCAGAGAGTAAAAAACATTGCCCAAACCTATAACGCCTGTTAACCATTCCCTTAATAATTTTCATGCAGCGGACTTTTTATTTATAACCTGCCTGATTAGAGCGAACAAAGAACTTAAGCAATAGCTCTGCAACTCCTTTCTCAAAACTTTCCGCAAACCTCACTACATTTTCAAGAGAAATTATTATAGTGGTATATAGGGCTAGGCCATAATCCGGGTGATTTTGAAACCCAAAAAATGAGAAACGATAATTTCCTCCTTGTTTTTTTCTGTCCACAAAAATATTTTAAAAATAATAGTCCATTTGGGGTATCCATTTACATCGATTGCAATAGTAAATTCTTGAGAATTTGATAAATACAGAATATTGAATTGTTTATGTGGCTATTTGTGTTATTTTCTTTTATGATTTAATCCCCTACTTTGGGGACTTCTAACCTAATTTTTAACCTAACCCTTAACCTAATGAAGAAGTCTTTACTTCTATGCTTCTCATTTGTTTTTGTGCTCAGTATATCCTGGGCGCAAGAGCGAATAGTCTCCGGTAAAGTGAGTTCTGCCGATGATGGCAGTCCTTTGCCTGGTGTGAATGTAGTACTGAAAGGTACTACGAATGGAACAGTTACCGATGCCGATGGTAACTATAAACTGACGTTCTCTGGAACCGGTAACTTGGTCTTTTCTTTTATTGGTCTTCAAACACAAGAAATTGTAATTGGAGAAAGATCAGTTGTTGATATGGCGTTGTCTCTGGATGTAAGGCAACTATCAGAGGTTGTGGTAACAGGTGCCGGAGTTGCCACTGAAAAACGTAAGCTTGGAATTTCTGTGGAGTCAGTTACAGCCGCTGATTTGCCAGCTGCACCAACCGCTTCTATCGACCAGGCATTGATTGGAAAAATTCCCGGTGCACAAATTTCTACTACCAGTGGTAATCCTGGTGATCCTGTAAACATTATATTGCGAGGTGTCAATTCCGTGCAGGGTGGAACCAAGCCATTAATCATGTTGGATGGTGTTCAAATGGGTGCAACTGATATGGGTTCACTGGACCTAAGTAATGTTGAGCGTGTGGAAGTTACCCAAGGTGCTGCAGCTTCCGCTCTTTACGGAGCGCAAGGTGCAAACGGTGTTATTCAGATCTTTAGCAAGAAAGGAAAGAAAGGTCCTATATCGATCAATTTCTCCACCAGCTATGCTCAAAATGAGTACATCAACAGTGGGGATGTAAACAAAGCAGACAAACACTCCTGGTTAACTGACGCCAATAACAATGTTGTAAGTACTAACGGGACTATACTCCAGATTAATGCACTGGGTAGCTTACCAACAGCTACAGGAACAGGAATTGCCTATGCAAACCCTTGGCTTTCTTCTACAGGAACTGTGCTAGGTGCCAGCGATACAAGGTGGGCTGTACTTTCTCCCTTGAATGTTTTCGACAAACCCTATGATCAAAATCTAAAATTCTATGATCACATAGCACAAATGTTTAAAAAAGGGTACACAGTAAATAATAGCTTAAATATTTCAGGTGCGAATGATAAGTCAGATTATTCCATTGCTGTATCAAACACCAATACGCTGACTTCTATCATGAAGAACGGGCATTACGAGCGAAGTAACCTGAGCGTTAATATTGGAACTGAACTATTTAAGAATTTTAAATTGCGTTCCAATACGCAGCTGGTATTTACTCAGAATGATATAGACAGAGGTCTCGGTGGAGGTGGTGGTCCCAACTGGGGATTGGGCGATCGTCCGGGAAATACGGGATTAGTATGGGACTTTTTGAACACTTCCCAATTCTTTGATCTGACCTGGACAAACCCAGATGGTACACCTCCTAATTCTCAGAATGCGGGGATCGTTTCGGTAAACGCAGGTAACCCTTACTATGATGCTTACTATTCTACAAGTATTGATAAGAAGGTAGATGTACTCCAGAATTTTAATGGCAATTATAAAGTCAATAAGTTTTTGACGCTGGATGCAACGTACGGTTTAAACTATCGTACTCAAAATGTGCGTTGGACTTGGTTAAATCAATCACAACATCCTCAGGGTGCATATTCTGGCTATTATGCTTCGAATAACAAAGGTGAAATTGTAGATTGGCAGTACACCAATACCTTCCAGAATTTTATTGCCAGTGCTTTTATCAATACAGATTTTAAGGAAGATTTTGGTTTGAATATTCCCATCACAACCTCAACTCAGCTATCCTATGACTACAGAAAGAAATATTATACACAATATGCTACTTATGGTTTAGGTCTTCCTTTGCTGCCGCCTATCAATATGACGTCTACCACTTCCCAGGCTGTGGCCAGTGATTATGCTCAGGAGTTCATTACTTATGGCTACCTTATCAATCAAAAAATCAACTTTGGTGATTTTGCTGGTGTAACTGCCGGTTTCAGAAGTGACTATTCTTCTGCCTTCGGTGGCGGATCTAAACCATTCACGTTCCCTCACTATGATGGGTTCTTTGCTCCTTCTACTCTTGGCTTCTGGGAAGGAGCAAAGACGGTAGTTCCCTACTTTAAGTTAAGAGCAGCATATGGAGAGGCAGGTATTCAACCTGGTGCATTTGACCGCTATCCGGTACTAAGCCAGGGTAACCTGGGATCTGCATTGTATTACGCTAATCCAACAACTCCAAATGATCCAAATTTGAAAGTTGAGGTATCAAAAGAATTGGAAGTAGGTACAGACTTCACGGTTGCTTTGAACAACAATGGGAACTGGCTGAGAGAATTGGACGTAGCATTTACTTACTGGGACAGATCAAGTGAAGATGTGATCTACTCTGTTAGCCAGCCTCCATCTGTTGGTTATCCAAGCAGATTAACTAATGCCATAGCTATGTCTTCGCATGGTATCCAGTTTTCTTTGAAACTGCCTGTTTTGGAAACACCTAATCTCAAGTGGGACTTTACAACCAACTTTGGTAAACAAACCTCTAAAATTGATGCTATAGCTGGTGGTGCTGATATTATTTTAACATCTTCTGCCGGAAGTTCAGCTTTGTCATTATCTCCAGGCGTAAAGATTGGTCAGATTTATGGATATAAGGCACTAACCAATGTGGATCAATTGAGACCTGATGGAACACGCTACATTGCTGAAGCAAATGTGGGAAATTATGACATTGTAGACGGAAGAGTGGTTAATATCAATACCAAGGCGATACAATGGGAACAAACAGCAACTCCACTAGGCGATCCCAACCCTAAATTCAACATGTCATTCATCAATAACTTAAAATATAAAAATTTCTTAACCTTAGGTTTCCAGTTTGACTGGGTATATAAGAGCCATATCTACAACCAGGTGAGAGAATGGATGTACCGTGATGCAATCCATAAGGATTTCACTACCCCAGTTACCATTGGTGGAGAGACAGGAGCGTACTCTGCATATTACATGAGTGCCTATGCCGGTGCAAATGGTGGTGAGTTGAACTCCCTTAATGGAGGCGGTAATGCTACCAAAGATTATTTCTATGAAGACGCAACCTTCTTAAGACTTCGTAACGTGTCTCTTGGATTTGATATTGCTAAGTTGACTAACCTGAAGTACTTCAAAAAACTGGAGCTGGTTTTAACCGGAAGAAACATACTTACCGTTACCAAATACAGAGGGTTTGATCCTGAAGTTAGTTCCGCAACCACTGCAAACTCAGCATTTGATCGCGGGGTGGATAATGGTACTATGCCTAACATCAAGTCGTACCAGGTGGGCTTAAATGTTTCATTCTAACTATTTAACGAATCAAATTATGAGAAGAAAATATAGATTTATATCGATGCTTGCTTTAGCATTTTTGCTAACGGGGAATTATGCATGCAAAGATCAATTGGAGGTGGGTAACCCTAATTCACCTACAGAAAAAACTAACATTACCTCAGTAACCGGCCTCACCTCACTGGCACAGGGAGTGGTTTATGTCGATGGTTTTGTTGACGGAGATGGTTGGTTAGGAAACAGCTATTTCTCATTGCCCTACGGTTACCAGGAACTTTTGGGAGATATGGTTGGGGCGATAACTGCCCTTAACCAAAATATCAACCGGATCGGCCAGCCAAACTATTTCACATTGTCCAATGGTACTCAAGTTACAACGGGTATTACAAATGTTGCTGAAATGAGAAATAATAATACCCGGGCTCGTACTGGTTCAGGATATAACGCCACCTATTATCAGTGGTTGAACATGTATGCCATGAATGCAGGTTGCAACCAGGTATTGAGTCTGATTGAAACAGTTAGTCAGGATCCTGCTACAGTAGCTACTTTTAAGGCGTGGGCCTACTGGTGGAAAGGATATGCATATGCTTCCATTGGTTCTATGTATTATTCTGGATTGATTATTGATGAGTATGGCGTAACCAATAGTGATTATGTTACCCACGATGTGGTAATTGAAAGGTCTAACTATTATTTCAATCTGGCATCTACTACATTAGATGGTATTACCGATGCAGGTACATACACTACTGTTCTCACAAGCCTCATTCCTGCGTTTACACAAACAGGAAATGGAGGAGTGCCAACTATCGCTCAATGGAAGCATAATATCAATACGATGTTGGCACGTAACATTGTATCAAACCACTTGGCTCCTTTTGTAAATGGCAATCCTGCAGCAACTATTACAGGTGCTACAGCGCCTGCGATGACAACTGCTGATTGGCAACAAGTGTTAACTTTGGCAACAAATGGTATACAGGCAGGTGATAAGGTTTTCACAGGCAGAGCAATAGCGACCAATGGTTTCTTCACTCCTACTGGAGGTACAGCGGCAGCATTAACTATAAGATCAGGTTCTACGGCCACATCAACTTTCAACATTAGCGAGCGGTTTATACAGAACTTCAAAGCAGGTGATGCACGGTTGGCAAACTTTAGCACTGACACACCAAGCTCACATACTTTTTTTGGCACACGCTATAGAAATACGGATGGTTTGGTAGCCACTGGCATTTATGACTATGGAAGTCGCAATGCAAATGAGTATGAACTATTTATTGCTGGTAGCTACGAAGAGAATCTTCTTTTGCTTGCAGAGGCTAATATCAGACTTGGTAACATTGATACTGGTGTAGGCCAAATCAATGCTGTTCGTACCAAGATGGGAGCTGGCATTGCTGCGCTTCCAACAGGCCTTACTTTAGCCCAAGCCATGAAGGAACTGGTGATGGAGAGAAGAGTGGCGCTTGCTTTCAGAGGCGTATCTTTCTATGATTTCAGAAGATGGGGTATGGTTTATGACATCACCAAAGGTGGTGGAAGTTTTGGAAATACGATGTACTATAACGGTGCTGTACAAACCAATGTGACCATCAATTACAATTTCATGGACTACTGGGATGTTCCAGCTGATGAATCTGTATTGAATCCAAGCACAAGCAGTGTGGCAACTGTAAATCCAAATTTTTAGTCTTTACGCTTATTTTCCTTTTAAGGTTGAGGCTGTCTGAAAAGGTAGCCTCTCTTTTTTGGTTTTTAGCCTAATTTTTGAAATCTGATTTTACATGTATAGCTTCTTTTTAGGCAATTCAAAATTATCTAATAGCTGATAAGAGATGTAAAAGTTTGAATTTTTATTTAGAAGAATGTCTTTGCCTCAATACACTTTCAACCTCTGATAGTTTTACACCTTTAGCAGCCAACAAAACAAGATAGTGATACACCAAATCAGCGGCTTCGTTAACAAACAGCTCTTTGTTGTTGTCTTTTGCTTCAATCACTAATTCTACGGCTTCTTCCCCAACCTTCTGGGCTATTTTGTTGATGCCGGATTCGAAAAGACTATTGGTATAGGAACCTTGTTTCGGATTATTCTTCCGGTCAGTAATGATGGTTTCGAGGAAATCGATTCCCTTACGCTCATTCTTTTCGTTGAAGCAGGTGTCTGACCCAGTGTGGCAGGAGGGACCCTTTGGCTTGGCTTTGATAAGCAGTGTATCTTCATCGCAGTCTTTCAGGATATCAACAAGCTCAAGATAATTTCCGGAAGTCTCTCCCTTGGTCCAGAGTCTTTGTTTGCTTCTGCTATAGAACGTAACTCTCTTTTCCTTTTGCGTTTTAATCAATGCTTCGCTATTCATAAAGCCAAGCATGAGTACTACGTTGGTGCTTGCATCCTGTACAATGCAAGGTATAAGTCCCTTTAGTTTGCTGAAATTTACTTGAGAAGATTCAATCATGGTAACGGTCATTGTTGTCAGTTATTAGTTAATCGTAATACTCAAAAAAAACAGAAATAGTGTTTAACGACTTAAGTTCGGATGGCAACACCTTCGGCTTTCAGGTACTCTTTTAGATCTGGTATTTTTATTTCGCCAAAATGAAATACACTTGCGGCTAACGCGGCATCGGCTTTACCTGCAGTAAATGCTTCAAGGAAATGATCTCGGGAACCAGCTCCACCGGAAGCGATTACGGGTATGCTTAAAAGGTCGTACAACTCACGAAGCGGATCAATAGCAAAACCACTTTTTGTTCCGTCATTGTTCATACTGGTAAAGAGAATTTCTCCGGCTCCGCGTTCCTGTCCTTCTTTTGCCCAGGAGAAAAGAGTTCGATCAGTAGCTTTATTGCCACCATGTGTGTGAACGATCCATTGATCATCTATTTTTCTTGAATCGATGGCTAATACAATGCATTGCGATCCGAAGGCTTTAGCCAACTCATCAATAAGTTCAGGACGCTTAACTGCCGAAGAGTTGATGCTCACTTTATCAGCGCCTGATTCAAGAAGAGGGGCAACATCTTCGATAGAACCGATTCCTCCACCAACAGTAAATGGAATGTTGACGTTTTTTGCGATTTGTTTTACCAGGTCGGCAAGGGTTTTTCTTTTCTCATTGGTCGCTGAAATGTCGAGAAATACTAACTCGTCAGCACCTTGCTGACTGTAAGCCGCCCCCAGTTCAACAGGATCTCCGGCATCGCGAAGGTTAATAAAATTAATTCCTTTAACAGTGCGTCCGTCTTTGATATCCAGACAAGGTATGATTCGTTTGGTGAGCATGGAAATCTTTAGCTAAAATTGGTCAGTTCCTTAAGTGTAATTCTTTTTTCGTAGATGGCCTTTCCAATAATAACTCCATGAACACCGATGTACTTGAGTTTCTCCAAATCTCCCATACCGCTTACTCCGCCACTGGCTATTATTTTTAAATCAGGAAATCGGCTCCTCAGCTTTTTGTAAAGTGGCAGATTGACACCTTGCAACATCCCATCATTGCTGATATCCGTACAGGTAATAAATTCCAATCCTTTGCTCTGAAATGAACCTACCAAATCATAGATGTTCATTTGTGTGGCTTCCTGCCACCCGCTCACCTGAATCTGTTCTTCTTTTACATCAGCGCTTAAGATGAAATTGGAAGCTCCGAATCGTTTCATCCAATCAGTAAATTTTTCAGGTTCTTTCACGGCAAGACTGCCAATGTTAATCTGGTTGATGTTAAAATCCAGTAATCGCTCTACTTCCTCGTCTGTTTTAACTCCGCCACCGAAATCAATTTCCAGTGACGTCTTGGTGATGATGTCTTCGATTGCTCTCCAATTAACTACTTTTCCTTTTTTTGCACCTTCCAGATCGACTACATGAAGGTACTTCAGTTCGGCATCTTCAAATTCTTTTGCTACATCTACCGGATCATCGCGATACACCTTGGTCTGACCGTAATCGCCTTGCGTAAGTCGCACACATTTTCCGTCAATGATATCAATAGCAGGTATAATTCTCATACGTCAAGAAATGATTTAATTACGAGTTCACCTGCCGCAGCGGATTTCTCTGGATGAAATTGTACCGCATAGAAATTATCCTTTCGTAATGCCGCACTGAAAGTAACACCGTAATCTGCACTGGCTACCGTGTTTGCATTGGCGGGAACATAATAGCTATGGACAAAATAAACCTGTTGTTCTTCCAGCCTTGGATCAAGCCAGTCTTTAACCTGGAGTAAGGAGTTCCAACCCATGTGCGGTACTTTCAGTTCAGGGGAAGACTCAAAACGCTTTACTTCCTCATCAAAAATACCCAGGCAAGTGGTATTATTCTCTTCTGAATGACGACACATCAATTGCATTCCCAAACAAATCCCCAGCACCGGCTGTTTCAAGCTAATGATAAGTTGATCCAGCTTTTTATCCCGGATGAACTTCATCGTAGTACTCGCTTCGCCCACTCCTGGAAAGATGACGTGATCTGCTTTTCTGATTTCATCAGCATCTTCAGTCACGATATACTCAACACCAAGCCGATCCAGTGCAAAAGCGACTGATTGGATATTTCCTGCATTGTATTTAATTACAGCGATCATAATTACGAAGTACAAATAACAAAGTACAAATTGGTTATTAATTAGTTTGGTTAGCTTTTGAAGTTTTTATGGATTGAACTGTAATTGCTAAAAATCATTTCCCTTCATTAATTTGAGTAATAATTCTATTAAATCTCGCCTTTTTTATATCCTCTATACTCATGACTCACTTGTAATTTGTCATTTCCTTATTTGCCATTTCAAAGTGTTCCTTTGGTCGTGGGCAACTGATCTCCTTCTTTCTTCACCGCCATTTTTATTGCTTTCGCGAATGCTTTAAAAATGGCTTCGATCTTATGATGTTCGTTAGTACCTTCTGCTTTCACATTCAGATTACATTTCGCAGTATCTGAAAAGGATTTGAAGAAATGATAGAACATTTCTGTAGGCATCTCACCGATCTTCTCTCTCTTGAACTCCGCTTCCCATACCAACCAGGGGCGGCCGCCAAAGTCAAGCGCGACCTGAGCCAGGCAATCATCCATCGGTAAACAAAATCCATAGCGCTCAATCCCCCGCTTGTCACCAAGTGCTTTAATGAATGTCTCTCCAAGTGCTAACGCGGTATCTTCAATGGTGTGATGCTCATCAATATGAAGGTCGCCTTTTACATTAATCTCCAGATCAAGCTGACCATGTCTTGATAGCTGATCGAGCATGTGATCGAAGAAACCCAGGCCGGTGGAGATTTTCGATTGCCCGCTTCCATCCAGGTTAATCGTGATTTGTATATCGGTTTCTTTGGTGGTTCTTCGTGTGGAAGCGATGCGCCTGGGCTGTGCAAGCAAATCGTGAATGTCTTTCCACGAAGTAGTTGTTAATTCACAATAAGAAGAAAGACCTGACTCTTCTAATTTTTCCTTCAGACTTCCGTTATTGATGAATATCGCTTTTGCTCCCAGATTTTTTGCCAGCTCCACATCGGTAAGCCGATCTCCAATAGTGTATGAATTCTTTAAATCGTAATCGTTGCTGAAATAAGAGGTAAGCATGCCTGTTCCCGGTTTACGGGTAAGCAGATGATCGGCAGGACGTGAGCGATCAATGTGAATGTTTGTAAAAGTTATGCCTTCTTTCTTCAACGCATTCATCATCTTGTTGTGTGCAGGCCAGAAGGTTTCTTCAGGAAAAGTAGCGCTACCTAATCCATCCTGGTTTGTTACCATCACCAGTTCATACCCATTGGATGCTGCGATCTTACTCAGCCATTGAAATACGCCCGGGTAAAACTCCAGCTTCTCCAGACTGTCAATTTGCTCATCGGGTGGTTCCAGTATAAGCGTACCATCACGATCGATGAAAAGCACTTTCTTCATTCTTTATAACTGATTTAAGGCATTAATTAAAAGATCATTTTCCTTTTCTGTACCGACTGTTACACGCAGGCAGCCTTCGCAATGTAAAACTTTAGAGCGATCTCTTACAATGATTCCTTTGTCGACCAGAGAGTGATAGGCCTGCAACGGATTATCGACTTGAATGAGTAAGAAATTGGCATCGGATGGAAATACTTTTTTTACAGTATTTAATTTTTCCAGGCTTGACTTCAGCGCCTTTCGCTGACGTATCAGTTCGGTTACCCAGATTTCTTTTTGCAGCGCCTTGGTCAGGTTTTCCAATACCAGCTGCTGCGTGGCTTCGTTGATATTGTAAGGAGGTTTTATTTTATTCAGGATCGTGATTACTTCTGCGTTGGCAAAGCACATTCCCAGTCGTAAAGCGGCAAGCCCCCACGCTTTAGATAAAGTCTGAAGAATAAGCAGGTTGGGATACTCACTTAGCGAGTGAGTAAGACTTGGCTGAGCTGCAAAATCAATGTACGCTTCATCAACCACCACCAGCCCGTTGAAAGCTCCGATTACTGCTTTGACTTTATCCAGGCTCAATAGATTTCCGGAAGGGTTATTAGGACTGCACAGAAAAATGATTTTACTATGCGCATCAATGGCTTCCAGAATGGCGTTAACGTCCACATCAAAGTCAATAGTCAATGCAGGAGTCTTTATTCCTACATCATTTGTTTCCGCACTTACTGAGTACATCCCATAAGTGGGTTGCGGGATGATGACGTTATCCTTGCCGGGAACACAAAATGCACGAATGATCAGATCAATGGCTTCATCACTTCCGTTGCCAAGGAAAATCTGATCGACATTTACTTTCTTAAGCGAAGCAATTTTCTCTTTCAGCTTTTGCTGATGCGGATCGGGATAACGATTATATAGCGCAGGGTAGGGGTTTTCATTCGCATCCAGAAAAACAGAAGCGTTACCGTGGAATTCATCACGTGCGGATGAATAAGGCTTCATCTTCTTAATATTTTCTCTGACTAATTTATTGAGATCGAATTTCATTCGGGTATCAGTTATCAGTTAATTGTTATCCGTTATTGGTTGTTAGTATTTAAAAGTAAAGCCCAGGGTTAAGTAGGTTTAGAGTAATCACGATTAACTTTTAACGATTAACGGATAACTGCTTCAGCCGGATACTGATGGAGTTCTTGTGCCCAATCAATTGTTCTGCTGCTGCCATCTTCTCTACCACGGGGCCTAACGCCCTCAGGCCGTCTTCACTGATCTTTTGGAAAGTGATGTGTTTCATAAAGCTTTCCAGCGATACCCCGCTGAATGCTTTGGCAAATCCATTGGTAGGAAGAGTATGGTTGGTTCCCGATGCATAATCACCTGCCGACTCGGGTGTATATCCGCCAAGAAAAACAGATCCGGCATTGATGATTTTGTCAGAGAGTGCTTCATTATTCTTTGTATTGATGATTAAATGCTCGGGAGCATACTCATTAACAAAACCGATCAACTGAGTTTCATCATTGAAAAGAATGGATAAGCTGTTCTGTAGCGCTTCTTTAGCGATTTCCTTTCTTGGTAACAATTCCACCTGTTGGTTTACTTCGACTATTGCTTTGGTAACGATATCTTTATCAAGACTTACCAGAACCACCTGGCTATCGGCTCCATGTTCAGCCTGTGATAAAAGATCGGCAGCGACAAAAGAAGCATCGGCTGTCTCATCAGCAATGATCAAAACTTCCGATGGGCCTGCCGGCATGTCAATAGCTAAACCTTCCTGGCTCACGATCTGTTTTGCCTTAGTCACGTATTGGTTGCCCGGGCCGAAAATCTTATCTACCGAAGGAACACTCTTGGTGCCGTAGGCCATGGCAGCAATAGCTTGTGCTCCGCCAATCTTAAAGATCTTCGTTATACCTACGAGGTTGGCAGCAAAAAGAATGGCCGCGTTAACAGAGCCATCGCCTGCAGGAGGTGTGCATAAGATTACTTCATTACAGCCAGCGAGCTTTGCCGGAATCCCCAACATCAATACCGTTGAGAAAAGTGGTGCAGAGCCACCTGGTATATAGATACCTACTTTTTGAATGGCAACACTTTTGCGCCAGCAGTGCACACCTGGCGTGGTTTCAATTTTGATGACATCGCGTCTTTGTGCGGCATGAAATTTCTCAATGTTCTGTGCCGCGGTTTGGATCGCTTCCTTAAGAGCATTGTCCAGCAGGGCAACGGCTGTATTAATTTCACTTTCAGAAACCAGGAAGTCGGTGAGTTTTACTTTATCAAACTGCTGAGAGAATTCAAGCAATGCTGCATCTCCGGATTTCTTTACCCTATTGAGAATGTTCTTCACTGCGCCATCCAGGAATTCAAGTTCCAGTTGCGGGCGTTGTATCAACGCAGGCCAGCTTTCTTTTGAAGGATTAGCAATATGTTTCATACGGTCTGTAGTACTGCTTATTTACAATTTTAGATTTACGAATTACGATTGGGAGTACCAATCGTATATCATTATGCAATCATTTTTTCAATCGGGATTACTAAAATTCCCTGCGCACCAAATGATTTGAGCTGATCTATCTTTTCCCAGAAATCATTTTCATTCACCACCGAATGCAAGGAAGACCATCCCGGCTTGCTTAATGGCATTACGGTTGGACTATTAATACCCGGCAGAACGCTGGTGATTTTTGGTATCGCTTCATTGGGGCAGTTAAGAAGAATGTACTTGCTGCTCTTGGCCGATTGTACGGCTTCAATGCGGAAGATCAGTTTTTCAAGGATATCTTTCTTGGCAGCCGTCATTTCGGGGTTAGCGACCATTACAGCTTCCGACTGCATCACGATCTCTACTTCCTTTAGCCCGTTACTTAACAATGTGCTGCCGGTACTTACAATATCACAGATCGCATCGGCCAGGCCAATGCCGGGGGCAATCTCTACCGACCCGCTGATCTCGTGAATACCTGCCGAGATCTTATGCTTATTCAAAAACTGTTGTACAATGGTAGGATAGGAGGTGGCAATATTTTTGCCCTGAAGGAATTGAATGCCCGTGTAGGTATCAGCCCGCGGGATAGCGATGGATAACCGGCACTTCGAAAAATCGAGGCGTTTGATGAGCTCATTGCGTTTTTGTTTTTCTACAAATACATTCTCGCCTACAATTCCTACATCGGCTACGTTGTCTTCCACATACTGCGGAATGTCATCATCGCGAAGAAAGAGCAGCTCGACAGGGAAATTCCTTGCAGTGGCTTTCAGTTGATCTTTTCCATTATTGAAGGAAAGCCCGCTTTCTTTAAGAAGCGCGAGAGATCCTTCCTGCAGTCTTCCTGATTTCTGAATGGCAATTCGAAGTACGGTGTTCATATTGGTTTATTCGTTCTTTTGAGCATACTGTGGTAAAATAAAAAAGGCTTGCCCTGTGGGGCAAGCCTTCATAAAACTGTTTATGTTTTAATCAAAACGCATACCCGCCACGCATGTAGATTACATGATGATGGTGGTGCAAGCTGTTTTGAGATTTTTTCATTTCTATTGTAGCTCAAAGAAAAGCGATGAAACCTTTAAATCAAAATTTTTCTTTCCCTAAATGTAAAAAAGGTTTGTACACTGTCTTTATTATCGGTTTGTTAGTTGGCATACGTGCGTTTGGATTTTCATAGCTTTATTTAATCCTTTCTTTTTAGATGCTACTATTTATTACCCGGAGCAGGTAGGGATTCAGCTATACTACTCCTTAAATTGCAGGCTGGCAGCAAGCATAGTAGTTGCTGCTTTTGGTGTCTGAATATGAAAAATAACCTGATTGTTATTGCTGCAGTAAGTATTTTACTCTCCTGCTCGGAGTCAAAAGAATCGCGACTGCAGAACTTCCTGCTCAAGGGTAATATAGCAGTAAAAGAGAATCACTTCGAGCAAGGTGCTTATTATTATACCGAAGCCATCAAGCTGGAACCTTGTTTTGCCGATGCAATCAATAACCTGGGAACCATTTATTTCAACCAGGAGAAATGGGACAAAGCGCTGGAGCAGTACAATAAGGCGATTGAATGCAAACCGGATTTCCTGAATGCGTATTTCAACCGGGCGAATACATATTACGAAATGAAGGAGTACTACAATGCCTCGCACGATCTGGAAAAAGTAATTGCTGTACGGCCCGACACCGCTATTGCCTACTTTACACGAGGGCTGATTTCAACCAAATTAAGAGAATACGACAAAGCACTTAAAGCCTTTGATAAAGCCATTCAGCTCGATGGTGAAAAGACGGAGTATCTTGTGAACCGAGCTACGGTAAAATTCTATGAAAAGCGATATGATGAGTCGGAGGCTGAGCTATTAAAAGTTTTAAAAAAGGATACTGCCGAATCAAATATCTACAACACGCTTTCCATGATTGAAACCGAGCTTAAGAATTATGATAAAGCATTGGTTTGGGTGAATAAAGCGCTGGCACTGGCTCCCAACGAGCCGTATTTCTTAAACAACCGGGGGTACATTTACCTGAGCCTGAACGATCTGGCGAAAGCCGAAGATGACATCAACAAAAGTATTGGCCTTGATCCCTACAATGGCTGGGCGTATCGAAACAAAGGAATTTACTATATGCTTAAGCAGGATCATGCATCTTCCGAGCGGCTGCTTAGCCAGGCTTTAGAGATGGATCCGTTCATTGATAAAGTTCATTTCTATTATGGCATGGCATTAATGAATACGGGCAAACAAAAAGAGGCGTGCCAGCAATTTAACCTTTCGGAAGAAGCCGGTGATCAGATGCTCACGGTTGACCTGATCAAGAAATGCCGATGATTGGTTTAGCAGAACTGGTAGTGAAACTGGAGCAACGGTTGAAGTTGCCTTTACCGGCCGGCCTCGCACACGAGCCCATGAGGGCTGTACCAGTGGGAGCGTTGCTTCCAAAATTTGAACACCGCCTTCCGCCTAAGCCGGGTAGTGTTTTAATCCTTCTCTATCCCGACAAGGGCAGTATTAAATTCCCGCTTACCAAAAGACAAACCTATGCAGGCGCGCATAGCGGACAGATCAGCTTACCCGGAGGTAAAACCGAGCTGAACGAAACTTACATCCATACTGCTTTGCGCGAAGCCGAAGAGGAGATAGGAATCCGAAGAGATGAAGTAACGGTAATTGGAAAGCTGAGTGATTTTTTTGTGATACCCAGCAATTTTATGGTCGTGCCAGTCATTGCATACAGTAAGGTCAAACCTTTGTTTATACCTGATCCCCGTGAGGTAGCCAGAATACTGACGGCCGATCTGTTTGATTTATTGAATGAGGATGCCGTTAAGAAGAAAGAGATCACAGCGGCCAGTCAATTTCAAATGCAGGCACCTCATTTCGAAATAGAAGGTGAAATTGTATGGGGCGCTACCGCCATGATGTTAAATGAATTGAGAGTAATTCTGAAAGAGATAAGTCAGGTGGACTAAGCTGGTGCTTAAAGCTGACTTAGCGTAATCATCTTGCCGCGATCGGCATCCCACAGCTTAAGACGGAAACAGCGAATCATTTCCAGCGGATGCCACGAAGTAGTGGCTACATTCTTCAGTTCAGGCATGCTTTCCATCGCTTCCTTCAATCTGTAAAAAGGAATGCGCGAGTTCAAATGATGCACGTGATGATACCCGATGTTGGCGGTAAACCAGTGCATCACCGGGTTCATCTTCATCAGGCTGGTGGAGGCCATGGCAGCGTGGTCGTACTTCCAGTCATGGTTTTCACAAAACTGCGCCCCGGGAAAATTATGCTGGCAATAGAACAGGTAAGACCCTATTCCAAAGGCGATGAAGAAAGGGACAAACCAACTGATGAAAAAGATAGCCGGCCCGAAGAAGATCCAGATACATGTCGCTGCCGTTGCGTGAAACACTAAAGCCAGAAGAGAATCCAAATGCTTCCCCGGGCTTTGTATAAATGACTTTAGATTGAGCCAGTAAATGAATAAAGTGAAATAACCGAAAATCACGGTAAGCGGATGGCGATTAATCAGGTATAGTCTTTTTTCTCCTTTCGTAAGATTCACGAACCGGGTTTTACAAATGGTGGGGTAAGACCCGATACCGGAAATAGTAAGCTTGGAGTTATTGTTGTGGTGATGCTCGTGCGAACGTTTCCAGATGTTTTCAGGAGCAAGTAAATAGATACCTATTGACTGCATGATCAGCGATGCAACGGTAGAATTTTGTAGAATGGCCCTATGCTGATAATCATGGTAGATAACGAATGCCCTCACATATAGTAAACCAGTAGCGATGCTGCAAATCAGGCGAACGGATACAGGAAGGGCAGATGTAAAGAAAGTGATAATCAAAAAACCTGCAATCAGGAAAAGCGTGATTAACAATTCGAACCAGCTTCGTGCTGAATTCTCGCCAGTAAATTCCTTACTCGCTGCAATGAGTTCTTTACCTGTTCGCATCTGTGGTTGGTTCGGTACTGTTAATAAATCGTACACGAAGGTACATAAAACCGGGCAGATAATAAACGTTCTAAATAACCTGGCGTATTGCTGGTCTCTTCTTATGTTTCCACCTGCGGTGCGACCAAAGCCAGGGCACAGGATCACGCAAAATCTCCTTTTCCAGCCGCCTGGTAAATGCCTCTGTGATTTCTCCATGCGCGGTGCTTTTGGGATCTGCGAAAAGCAATTCAGGCGAGACCTCATAGTGCCCTCTCCGTAAGCGCTTTATGTTCATGTAAACGACCGGGTAATTGAACTTTATGGCCAGCTTTTCAGGCCCGGTAAATACAGGAGTGTCCTGGTGGAGAAACTCCATCCAGTAGGCGGTTTCGGGAGATGCATTCTGATCAGCAAGGAAAGCAGTTGCGGTGAGGTTACCGCGATTGGCCACCATATCACGAAGGGTGTTCTTTGCGGGCGTAATCCGTGTTCCAAACTTGGTTCTCATACCCGTCATCATTCGCTCAAAATAAGGATTCGAAAGAGGGCGATAAATTACGACCAGCTGAAAATGCGTATTGAGTGTGAAACTCGGCCCACCCCATTCCCAGTTACCATAGTGGCCCATCACAATAAGAAAGCTCTTTTTCTCTTCGTAATAACGATCCAGCCAATCGGGTTTAACGAAAGTACATCGTTCCCTGGCTTCCTGCTCGGTCATCTTCAGGGTTTTGAAGGTCTCCAGGGTAAGATCACACAGATAACGAAAGTACGATTTGGCAAGGGTTTC